>Ga0209689_1001362_pt1 | contig 18193 bp, 17 predicted proteins | sample GraSoiAngelo_149_FD_187119 | JGI IMG/M metagenome (GOLD analysis project Ga0209689, IMG submission 187119) | Grasslands soil microbial communities from the Angelo Coastal Reserve, California, USA - 14_1009_09_30cm (SPAdes) (version 2) | ecosystem: Environmental > Terrestrial > Soil > Grasslands ... | reverse complement strand
GTGCACGTGCGGGTTCTGCGACGTCACCCAGAGCGTGACCTCGCCGGTGCCCGGATTGGCGCTGGCCAGGGCGGAACGGGGCTCGATGGCGTTCGGAATCAGGCGGTGATTGCGGAAGCTCTGCTTCACCACCTTTGCGGCGCCCGAGAACGCCTTGTCGGTGGCCGCCTTGTCGCCGAGCTGCCAGCGGAAGCAGACGTTGTCGGGCGCTTCGTCGTGGACTGCCGGAGCGCCGCGCTCGAGGGCCTTTGCCGGATCCGCAACCGCCGGCAGCGGCTCGTAATCGACCTCCACCAGCTCGGCGGCGTCGCGGGCAACGTAGGGCGATTCCGCGATCACCACGGCGACCGCGTCGCCCATGTACCGGGCGCGATCGACCGCCAGCGGGTAGTGCGCAGGAATCTTCATGTTCGCGATCAGCCAGCCCGTGGGGATGGGCTTCATTCCGCCGGCCACCAGGTCCTTCCCGGTGTAGACGGCGAGGACCCCCTTCAGCTTCTTCGCTGCCGATGCCTCGATGCGCGAGATGCGCGCGTGCGCGTGCGGGCTGCGGACGAACGCGGCGTAAGTCGTGCCGGGGACGCGGACGTCATCGACGTACGTGCCCTTGCCAATGATGAAGCGCGGGTCCTCGCGGCGCTTGATGCTCGCTCCGAAGAGTCGCTCGGCCATGGGTCACCTCGCGGTGGCGGCCTGCTGCACCGCCTTGACGATGTTGTTGTAGCCGGTGCACCGGCAGAAGTTGCCTTCGAGGCCGGCGCGGATCTCCGTCTCGCTCGGGCTCGGATTTCGCGCCAGCAGCTCGCAGGCGGAGAGGATCATGCCCGGCGTGCAGAATCCACACTGCAGACCGTGCTGATCCCAGAACGCCTGCTGCACCGGATGGAGCTTCCCGTCCTGCGCCAGCCCCTCGATGGTGGTGACCGAGCGGCCCTCGACCTGCACGGCGAAGAGCGAGCACGACTTCACCGCCGCGCCGTCCAGCAGGACGGTGCAGGCGCCGCACTGGCTGGTATCGCAGCCGACGTGCGTGCCGGTGAGTCCGAGCGCATCGCGGAGGAAATGGACGAGGAGCATGCGCGTCTCGACGTCGCGGGTCTCGGCGACCCCGTTCACATTGATGCTGATGGAGCTCACGGCATACCCCCTTCCCGGGGGCCGTGTGAGCAACCGCGCCCCGGAGGGTTGTGCGCGTTAGCACCCGGCGGTCGGTCGGTCAAGCGGCGCGGCGCGCCCCCCAGTCCGGGCGCGCCACGGCCGTGAAGCCTTCAAGGCTGTTTCCGCATTCGCGGAAACAGCCAGCAACTGCCTAGCGGCCAAGCCGCCTTCGGCGGCCGCCCCTACTCGACTTCTAGCGACTCCACGATCCACTTGCCGTTCTTCTCCGCGAGCTTCAGGCGCGCCTTGCCCGTGTAGTCCTGATCGCCCACGCGGATCTGCGCCTTCTCGATGTTCACGCCCTGGACGTCGTACGCCTCGCGCCAGGTGCTCACCTTCGAGAAGCGAACCAGCATCGCGTCGCTGTGGCCTCCCTGCGCGTCGATCACCAGATCCTTGCCGGCCCACTTGATGGGGACCTTGTCGACCGAGACGGACCGAAGATCCGCCCAGGCCTTCGCGCCGGCATCGCCCGACCGATTGGTGTGCGTGAGCGAGGTGAGGAACGTGATCGCGGAATCGACGTACGGCCGCGACTGCGCCGCGTCCGTCTTCTCCGGAGCCGCGGTCGAGGCGGACTCGTCCGCAGGCTTGGCTGCATCGCCTTTCGCCGGCGCGTCATTGGACTGCGCTCGCGCGACGCTCGCGGCGAGCAGGAAGCTCAGAGCCAACTTGCTGAAAAGCCGCATTGAAACCCTCCCAGGAAAGTTTGTTTCTCCGAGGGGCAAGCTACCATCCGGCGATCTGCGGGCGCGATGTGCGCAGACGTGGGTCGGAAGCCCGAGGAGAAGGCGCCGTTCCGACGCCCGGCTCCGCAAAGTGCGGCGCCGCTGTAGCGCTACACCATCGTGCGGCATGAAGCGGGCGGATTCCGTCATCTGGCGGCCTTCTCGCTGGCATCGCTCGTGCGATGGCGCGGGGCCCGGAGGTGTCACATGAAATGGCTCAAGTGGTCCTCGTTGATCGCAAGCCTGATCGCGCTCGGTCTGCTCGTTGCGACCATTGTGATGTTCCGCGTGGATGTGAACGCGGCCGCCGGCAGCGAGCTGCCTGAAATTGCGCCGCTCCGCGCGTCGCCCGCATTCGACAAGGCGCAGGATCCAGCGCCGCAACCGCCGAGCAATGAGATCGACGAGTTTCAGCAACTCGATTGACGTCCTGGACGCGGCCGCCGAAGGCGGCTTGGCGACCATGCTTGAGCGCGAACCATTGCCGCCTGGATTGCGAGCTCTGTTTCCAAGAGGCGTTCCGGGCTATAGCGGCCCGCATGGCACAGGTCGCTTTCATCGGGCTCGGCAAGATGGGTCGGCCGATGGCCACGCGGCTCCTGCAGGCCGGCCATCAGGTCCAGGCATTCAACCGCTCCCGCGGTCCGGTCGACGAGCTCGCGAAGCTCGGCGCGTCGCCCGCCACCAGCGCTACCGAGGCCGCCACGCGCGCCGAGGTGATCCTCACGGCGTTGCCGACGGCGGAATCGGTCGCTCGCGTGTACGAGGAGTTGGCGCGGGCCGCGCGAGCCGGGCAGCTGTACGCCGATCATTCGACGGTGAGCCTGGAGCTGAACCGCCGCTGCGCGACGCAGCTGCGCGAGCGGGGCGCGCACTTTCTCGACGCGCCGGTTTCCGGCGGTCCGGCGGGGGCGCAGGCGGGAACGCTCACCGTGATGGTGGGCGGCGACAAGGCCGCCTTCGACATTGCGCTGCCCGTGTTCCAGGCGTTCGGCAAGAACATCCGGCTCTGCGGTGGCGTCGGCGCCGGCCAGGCGATCAAGCTCGTCAACCAGCTGCTCGTCGGCGTTCACACCGCCGCCATCGCCGAGGCGGCTGTGCTGGGGGCGAAGCTCGGCGCGGACCCGAGGACGGTGCTCGATCTGATCGGCACCTCGTTCGGCGGATCGACGATGATGACGCGCAACCTGCCGCGCTTCATCTCGAGAGATTTCGGCGCCGCGACGTCGGTGCGCCTGCTGCTGAAGGACCTCGGGATCATCCACGACGAGGCGAAGGGCGCGCAGGTCCCGCTGCTGCTCGGCGCGGTCGCGGAGCAGCGCTTCCTCGAGGCCGCCGCGCGAGGTCTGGCGGATCAGGACATGGCGGCGCTGGTCCGGCTCTGGGAAGAAGCCGCCGGGGTCACGGTGGATCGGCCGGCGTCCAGCTGGACGCACGAGTGACGGAGTCGCCATGCCGCGTTTCGCCGCGAATCTCACCATGCTCTGGCCCGACCTCGAGGTATACGACCGCTTCCGTGCGGCAGCGGAGGCAGGCTTCCGGCGCGTCGAGATCCTCTTCGTCCATGCGCTCGATGCCGTGCGCGTCGAGAAGGCGTTGCAGGACCACGAACTGGAGCTCGTGCTCTTCGATCCCGCGCCGGGCGACTGGGCGCGGGGCGAGCGCGGGCTCCTCAGCGTGCCGGGGCGGGAGCAGGAGTTCGTTGCCACGGTGCGCGACGCCGTCGCCGCCGGCCGGCGGTTTGGAACGAAGCTACTCAACGTGCTCGCGGGAATTCCGCCGGCGGGAGTCCCGCGCGCGGACGCCGAGCGCACCGCGGTTGCAAACCTGCGCGCGGCGGTGCCGCTGGCAGAGCAGGCCGGAGTGACGCTCCTGGTGGAGGCGATCAACTCGACCGACATGCCGGGGTACTTCGCCGACACCGTCGATCGCGCCGCGGCGCTGGTCGAGGGAGCGCGGTCGCCATCGGTGAGGCTCCAACTCGACCAGTACCACGTAGGCATGGCGGGAGCCGACGCGCGCGCGGCGTTGCGGCGGTACGCTCCGCTCGTCGCGCACGTGCAGATCGCGGACGTGCCCGGCCGGAACCAGCCGGGGACGGGCACGCAGCCGATCGGGGAATTCCTTCGCGACCTGGACGAGTCGGGATATCGCGGAAGCGTCGGACTCGAGTACCGGCCGCGCGGCACCATGGAGGACGCGCTCGCGTGGCTGCCACGAGCAGAGAGAGGATAGGCGCTCCCACCACAGGGAAGGGTTTGCGCCTGTTGTTTTTGGTCAGTGCTTCTTCGTGGAGCGCAGCGCGCGCCGGATGATCTTGCCCGTGGCGGTGAGCGGCAGCTCCTTCACGAACTCGACGATGCGCGGGTACTCGTGCGCGGCGAGGCGCGAGCGGACGTATTCCTGGAGGTCGGATTTCAGCGCCTCTCCTGGCGCGAAGCCTTCCCGGAGGACGATCACCGCCTTCACGACTTCCGTGCGGATGGGGTCCGGCTCCCCTACCACCGCGGCCAGCGCGACGGCTGGATGGTGCGAGAGGCAAGCCTCGATCTCGCCGGGGCCGATGCGGTATCCACCGCTGGTGATCAGATCGTCGTCGCGGCCGACGAATCGGAAGTAGCCCGCTTCGTCGCGGACGCCGAGGTCGCCGCTGATCAGCCAGTCGCCGCGGAACTTCGCCTTCGTCGCCGCGTCGTTGCGCCAGTATTCCAGGAACATCACCGGATCGGGCCGACGGTACGCGATGCTCCCCATTTCCCCTGCCGGCAACTCGCGGCCCATTTCGTCGACGATCGCGATCCTGTGTCCAGGGATCGCCGTTCCCGTCCACCCCGGGCGCACCGGCGGCAGCGCCCTGCCGTTTCCCACCACCAGGTTGCACTCCGTCTGGCCGTAGAACTCGTTGATCGTCAAGCCGAGCGCGCCGCGGCCCCAATCGATCAAGTCTTCGCCGAGGCTCTCGCCGCCGGAGGCGAGGCTCCGCAGACGCACGCCAGGATCCTTCGCGCCGCAAGCGCGCAGCAGCTTCAGCGCCGTCGGCGGCATGAAGACGTTGCGCACGTCATGCCGCGCCATCAGCCGCATCGCCTCGGCCGGATCGAACTTCCGCGGGCGGTGTGCGACCACGGTCACGCCGTGGTGCCAGGAGGGCATCACGACGTCGAACAATCCGCCGATCCAGGCCCAGTCCGCGGGCGTCCAGAAGCGGTCGCCGCGCTGTGGAAAACCATCGTGCGGAAACTCCACTCCGGGCAGGTGGCCGAGGAGCGTCCGGTGCGCATGCAGCGCGCCCTTGGGCTGGCCGGTGGTGCCGCTCGTATAGATGATGAGCGCCGGGTCCTCGGCGAGCGTGTCCACGGCCTGGAAGCGATCCGATGCCTGCGCGGCCAGCGCGTGGAGATCGAGGGCGCCTTCGGCGGTCCCGTCGACGCAGAGGATGGTCTGAAGGTCCGGAAGGCGATCGCGCAGCTTCGCGATCTTGGGCAGCTGCTCGCGGTCGGTGACGATCGCGCGCGCGCCGCAGTTCTGCAGGCGGAACTCGAGCGCCTCCTCGCCGAAGAGCGTGAACAGCGGGACGGAGATCATCCCGGCCTTCCAGGCGGCCACGTGCGCGACGGCGGTCTCATGGCGCTGGGGCAGCAGGATGGCGATCCGGTCGCCGCGCTCGAGCCCTCTCGCGACGAGCACGTTGGCGAGACGGTTGGAGAGCGCGGAGATGGCATCGAACGTCAGCTCCCGGGTCTTTCCGGACGGCTCGATCTCGATCAGGGCGATCGCCGCGCCGTGCCGATCGGACACGTCCGCGCCCATGTTGAAGCGCTCGGGAATCTGCCAGCGGAACGCGGGCATGCCGTGCTGAGTACAAAATTCGGGGCGCGCGGGGAAGTCCGGGCGGATCGAGGCTGCGCAACCGGGGACATCGCAGGGGATGTCCGCTCATTCAAGATGATTGGGCGCACATCGGATCGTGTGCGCGCCGCCGATCAGGTGCTGGTGTGTCCCGAAGCACTTCCTCGTCGGCCGCCGGCGGACACGGTCGGGTCGGGTCGCCCCGCGGTGGCCAGCAGCGCCGCGGCGGGCAATTCGACTCCGCGCGGGCCCGACCAGGGGGCGAGTGCATCGCACAGATCGGCCGCGACGGCCGGCTGCAGCCGCTTGCCCTCATCACCCGCCTCGCGGAGGACGGCCGCGGCCGGGCCCAACTGCAGGAGCAGCCGGGCGGCCTCCTGGACCGTCGCGCCGGCGAAATAGGGCAGGTCGAGGACCTGAACACGCGATTGCGCGAATCCGGCTTCCGCGAGCAGCCGCTCGAACGCGACGGGGTCAGCGAGCGAGAACGGTCCCGGGCCCGCCAAGGCGGCAGCCGGCGGCGTCGGCAGATGCGCGCGGAGCACGCGGAGCGGCACCTCGACCCAGGCGTTCTGCTCCGGCGATGCCCAGGCGACAACGGCAAAGCGGCCGCCGGGGCGCAGCGCGCGGCGCAGGTTGGCGAATGCTGCCGCCGGGTCCTCGAAGAACATCACGCCGAAGCGCGAGAAGCAGAGATCGAAGGACGCGTCGAAGGTGTGGGTCTGCGCATCGGCGCAGAGGTACCGGACGTTCGAGGGCGCCTCGCTGCGCGCAGCGGCGATGAACGGCTCGGAGAGATCGATGCCCAGCACGCGTCCGGAAGACCCGATTCGGCGGGCCAGCTCTCGCGTGGTCGAGCCGAATCCACATCCGACGTCGAGGGCAGAGTCGCCCGGGACGGGCGCGAGGGCGTCGATCGCCGCCTCGCCGTATGGCGCCAGCGACCTCTCCAGAGCTTCGCGGATGGCGAAAAAGCGCGGCGCGTTGACCTCGTTCCAGATCCGCCTTTGCTCGTCGTTTGCCACGGACGCGACGATCGCATGTCCGCCTTGGCCATGCGAGGTCGGAGCAGTTCCGCCCTCGCAGCAACGCGCAGCGGAATCGGGCGCTCGTTGGGAGGCAGAGCGTCCCTCCTCGCAGACCGGTGTGAAGTGGTAGGCTGCATGTGCCCCGTACGGATACGGAGGCTTGGTGCTCCTGCCCCTGCTCGCCGAGTTCAAGCGCAGGCGCGTTTTCCGCGCCTTGATCGCTTACGGCATCGCGGCCTTCGCGGTGCTGCAGGTATCCGAGCCGGTCCTGCATGCGCTCCATCTTCCAGAGTGGACATTGACCTTCATGGTTGTATCGCTCGGTGCCGGCTTCCCCATCGTGATCCTCCTTGCCTGGGCGTTCGACGTGTCGCCGAGCGGCATCGAGCGGACCGCCCCGATCCGGCCAGACCGGAGGGCAGGTCTCGAAGGCGTGCGGCTTGGCCTGATCCTCGTCGGAGTCGGCCTCCTCGCCGCAGCGCCTGGGATCACCTGGCACTTCCTCGTCCGCCGGGGCGCACAGGTTCCCTTGGAGCGCGCGAGCGCGTCGAGAACGGCCTCCCTGGCCGTGCTGCCCTTCGTGAACATGAGCCGCGAGAAGGAGGACGAATACTTCTCCGACGGCATCACCGAGGAAGTGATCAACGCGCTCGCCAACGTGGAAGGCCTTCACGTCGTCTCGCGCACCTCCGCCTTCGCGTTCAAGGGAAGGAATGTGAGTGTTCGGACCATCGGAGAGGAGCTGGCCGTCGCCAGTGTCCTCGAGGGCAGTGTCCGGCGAGAGGGGAGCGCCGTGCGGATCACTGCCCAACTCATCAACGCGGCGGACGGATACCATCTCTGGTCGCAGACGTACGACCGCGAGCTCCGGAACGTCTTCGTCGTCGAGGACGAGCTGGCCCGCTCGATCGTCCATGCGCTCAGGCCCAGACTCGTAAAAGCGAGTTCACAACTGGTACGGCAGGCGACGGCGAGCATCGAGGCGCATGATCTCTACCTGCGAGGACGCCATTTCTGGAACAAGAGAACCGAACAGGGGCTGACGAGGGCGGTCGAGGCGTTTCAGCACGCGCTCGACCTCGATCCATCCTATGCACTGGCTCACGTGGGATTGGCGGACTCGAAGAGCATCCTCATCGAATATGGGACGGCTCGGCCGGCGGATGTACTGCCTGAAGCGAAGGCGCACGCGCAAAAAGCCCTGGAGCTCGATCGTGAGCTCGGCGAGGCCCACGCATCGCTGGGCCTGATCAGCACGTACGAGTTCGACTGGGAGAAAGCCGAGCAGGAGTACAGGCGCGCAATCGAATTGCGCCCCGCGTACGCGAGCGCGCACCAGTGGTACGCACTGGTCCTCATCAATCTGGGGCGTTTCGCAGATGCCCGAACAGAAGCAGAACGTGCCCGGCAACTGGATCCGGTCTCGCTGATCATCAACAACATGGTCGGGTTGGTGTCCCTCGAGAATCGCGAATACCCGCGCGCCATCGAAGAGTTCACCAGGACTCTCGAGTTGGACCCTGGCTTTCCGCCCACCCTGAGAGCTCTCCGGGCAGCATATTTCCTTTCAGGAAAGTACGGTGACGCCCTCGCACAACACGACAAGCTCAGCGAAATGGGACCCGAGCAACTCATCATGCGCGCGCGGATTCTCCTCGCGTCGGGCGATAGAGCGGCGGCAGTCGAGTTGTTGCGGCATCTGGAGGACCGCTCGCCAACGAAGCCGGTTTCATCCACGGCTTTGGCCGGCATTTACGTATCCCTCGGCGACAAGGAGCAGGCTCTGGCCCTGCTCGAAAGGGCATACGCGGAACGCGACTTCCGGCTGCGCGGATTGAAGACGGATCCGGATTGGGACCCAGTGCGCACCGATCCGCGATTCCAGCGCCTGCTCAGGCAGGTGAACTTGGAGTGAGGAGGTCGCACCACGCGGGATCTCCCCGCCAGCGACCCGAACATCGCATCGCTGCTACGCGACCTTCGCGAGCTGAAGCCGCCTCGCTGCCCGCGGAACGCCGACGCAGAGCAGCCACCACTCCGCTCTGGCGACGAGCGGCGGACCGCAGTCGTGCGGCCATGCGGAAGAGTACGGATCCGGTCCCATCGGCGGCGCCTTGTTCTCCCGGGCCGCGTGCACCGCCCAGTTCTCGAGCACGTACCGGATTGCCCTGAATGCCTCGATCGGCGAGATGAGCAGGTGCGCGTGGTAGCGGTCGGCAAAGACGGGCCCGCGGCGGGACATCACCTTGTTCAGTGCGCGCGCCATCCGCACTGCGAGGCCCTTGATGGCCCGGCAGAGCGCCACCACGTCTGGGGCCTCGACGATCATGTGGATGTGGTTGCCCTGGACGGAGAAGTCGATGAGGCGGAAGCCGAACCGTTCGCAGCCCCGCGCGAAGGAGCGCTCGAGGGCGCGGAAGCATCGATGCGTGCGCAGGTTCCAGACTTCCCGCCGCATGCGCACCGTGACATGCAGGGTGCCGCGGCGGAACTTCCGGCGCTTGCGGTGCGGGACGTTCTTGCGTGGAGACTTCCGCTTGCGGCCGGCGCCCTTTCGCGCGCCGCCCCAGCGGGGAAGAGGGAGCTCCTGCTGGACTGGTTTCATGATTCAGAGCGTACGCGAGGGGTCTGACAAGTCCCGTCGGCACGCAGCATGGAGCGGACACCCGGCCGCGGCGCTCGATGCGATGTGCGCCCAATCATCTTGAATGAGCGGACATCGTCCCCGGGGGCGACGGCCGCCGTCCCTGCGATCACATCATGGGCGGCAGTGCGTGGAGCTAACTCCGCCGGAAGATCGCGCTGATCTCCTCGGTAGTCGTGAACAGAGCGTCTCCCAGGAAGCGGAGCGTCGAGAGCGCCCGCTGACCGGCTTCCTCGTGTCCAGACCCGCACGCGTCGGTCACCACGATCGGAATGTACCCAAGATCCGCTCCATGGCGCACCGTCGGCTCGATCCCGATCTCCGTGGCCACACCGATGATGATGAACGTGCTCAACCCGCAATCCCGGAGGGCCATGTTGAGCGGCGTCCCCTCGAACGCCGACATCGCAAGCTTGTCGAAGACGGCCTCGGAGGGCAGCGGCGCGACTTCGGGGACCAACTGAAAGCCAGGCGAATCCCGGAGGAACCACGGCCGGACCTCTTCGGGGGAGGAGACCCGCTGCCAGGCCATTGCCATGCGAAGCTGGAATGCTCCCATCAACTCCTTCGGCAGCGACATGTGGCGCGTGAAGAAGACCCGCACACCCGCTTCGCGTGCCGCCCGGAGCACCTGGACGACCTTCGCGGTGATCGAGGCGCCGTCCTTCAACTGCCGGAGGATGCCGACCTGCATGTCGTAGACGATGAGAACGGTGCGCGACGGCGCGCAGGCTTCCGCGAGCGTCTGGGGAATCTCGAGGTGGTTTGCCCGGATCATTCTCGCTCCTGTTCGGTCCCGTCGCGGCGGACGTGCAGGGCGTATACCATCGTCGCCGGCTTCGACTGTGGCCAGATGTTCGCATGGGGTGATTCAGCGGCCGCGCCTTCCGCGCTCCTCTTGCGGATCTGCGCCAGGTGAAAGTCCGCCCAATCATCTTGACTGGGCGGATATCGCTAGCCCCGCTACGGTGGCCGTCACATCCCTGCCGGCGGTCGGGACGTGCCTTCGTGCCCGTGCCGCAAGTGCCCATCAGTCCAGTGGCAAGTTCATCTTCTTCAGCAGAGCGCGGTACCGCGGGTCGCCGCGCAGATTCCGCAGCAGCGGGTCGGACTTCACAAATGAAAGCCCGGTGTCACCAAACGCGTACGCGCGGTCCAGCCACTCGAACGCGTGATCAAGGTCACGCCGGTGTGCATACACTTCGGCGCTCTGGTAGGGCGCCGCGAGGGCGAGGCCACCATATGACCCCGAGTCCGCGCGAACCAACTGCTCGAGCGCAGCTTGCGACTCCTTCACATGACCCAGATCGTGCTGCGCCAGGGCGACACCCGTCAGCCGCATCCAACCGAGTGAGATCCGTTCGTAGCGCGCCAGCGCTTTCGCGGGTTCTCCCTCCAGGAGATCGATGGTCGCGAGCCAGAACGCAGGCCAATCGAAGCCCGGCGCGAATTCGCCAGTGCGGATGAGTGCGTTGCGCGCGGCGTCCACCTCTCCATTGAAGCAAAGCGCCACGCCGAGCGCGCTCCAGGAATATCCACTTAGCGGGTCGAGCTCCGTCGCCTTCCGCGCGGCCGCGATCGCCTCGGGCATCCGGCCGAGCGACGTCAGCACGTGCTGGGAGTATATGCGCAAGGCCCTCGCGTCCGAAGGGCTCAGCGCCAGGGCACGCTCAAGGTCGGCCACGCCACCCGACCAGTCCCACTTCCATTCGGTCCGCAACTTTCCCCTCGCCACGTAGCCGTCGGCGAGGTCGGGGGCAAGCGCGACTGCCTTCTCGGCCATCGACAACGCGCGCGTGAGCCCCTGGACGAACACGGTCGGGTCCCCGTCGTTCTCTGCGACAGCGGTGGTTGCGGTCGCTAGCCCGGCCCATGCGGGTGCGTAGCCCGGATCGAGCGCGACCGCATCCTCGTACGCTTTGACGCCGCGCTGCCATCCGTTAAAGGTTGCTTGGCTCATGGCGTAGCGGCCGCGCAGGTAATGGCTGTAGACCTCGGGATTAGCCGTGCGGCGCTCTTTCGCGGTGGGCGTCTCCCCGGGAAGCAACTTGACCTTCAGCGCCGTCACGACCGCGCGGGCGATCTCCTCTTGGACGGAGAACACGTCCGTGAGGTCGCGGTCGTAAGCCTGAGACCAGAGATGCGAGCCGCCGCGTGCCTCGACGAGCTGGGCGGTGATCCGGATGCGATTTCCCGCTTTGCGGACGCTGCCTTCAAGCAGGTTCGAGGCGCCCAGCTTCTGGCCGATAGTGCGGAGATCGTCATTCCGGCCTTTGAAGGCGAAAGATGAGGTTCGGCCGATTACCCGCAGGCCGTCGATTTGTACCAACGCATTCAGGATCTCCTCGGCCATTCCGTCGGAGACGTACTCCTGCTCCTTGTCGGAGCTCAGATTGACGAACGGGAGTACCGCGATCGAGGGCAGCGAGCGGACATCCGACGCCGGCGGGATGCCGTCGAGGGTTGCGCGCAACGCCTCGTCCTGAGAACGCGCGAGAGGGCGCGGCCGCGCGACGACGTACCAAAGCATGCCGCCGGCGGCCGCGAGCGCGGCAATCCAAATGAGGAGAAGCTCGAGTCGCAAGCGTCTGGACCGCATCGGGGCCATCGCTTCCGGACGCGCACTGGCCACTGCCTTCACGTCGAAGATCCACGCCAGCCCGACCACCAACGGAAAGCCCACGGCGAGCCCGGCGACGACGTAGGAAATCACCGTGTCGGGCCAGCGCATCCCGTGCATGACCGGCTCGACGACCTGCAGGACCGCGAACGCGGCGATCGCGTATCCCACGAGAGCACGGAATACGCGACGATGCTGTAAGTCGGCGAGCAGGGGCAGGTGCATCAGCCGTCCGCGTTACCGCCGACCTTATCACGTCCTGACAACTGCAACCGCCGCAGCGCTGCCGACAGGCAGGCATCTTGATTGGGCAGATATCGCGTGCGCACTCCCGCCATGGGGCAGCCGGGACAAAAAGCGGTGGCTGCTCGTGAAGCCGCGTCAGGAACCCGACCCGCACTGGGGTCAGATCGCCAGGTTCCCGCGCTCTCCCGTCCGCAGTCGCACCGCCTCGACCACCTCGAGCACGAAGATCTTCCCATCCCCGAGGTTCCCGGTTCGCGCCGTCCGCTCGATGGCGTCGATCGCCTGTCCGACCAGGTCGTCCTGGATGACGACCTCGATCTTCACCTTCGGCACGAAGTCCACGATGTACTCGGCGCCGCGGTACAGCTCCTTGTGGCCCTTCTGGCGGCCGAAGCCTTTCACCTCGGTGACGGTCATGCCGCTCACGCCGATGGAGCTGAGGGCGTCCTTCACCTCGTCGACCCGGGAGGGCCGGATGATCGCCTCGATCTTCTTCATCTCAGCCCTTTCCCAGCGCGCCCAGCAAGGAGCCGTCGCTTCTACGTGGTGCCGCATCGTCGCGGGGAGCGCCGACGTGCTCGCCGATCACCGTGCCGCCGAGCACGTACGCGTTCTCCGAGTGCTGCGAGAGGTCCAATCCGGTGACTTCGTCGTCCTCGCGCACGCGGACGCCAATCAGCGCGTCGACGATCTTCAGGATCACGTACGTCATGGGCGCGGCCAGCGCGATGGTGGCGAGGACCGCCAGAAGCTGGACCCACAGCTGGCCCGGATTGCCGTGGAACAGGCCGTCGGCGCCCCCGCCGTTGATCGCCTTCCAGGCGAACAGCCCGGTGGCGAGCGCGCCCCAGGTGCCGCCCACGCCGTGCACGCCGACCACGTCCAGCGAGTCGTCGTATCCGAGCCGCGCCTTCAGATGGCAGCCCCCGAAGCAGAGCACTCCGGCGACGCCGCCGATGGCCATGGCGGCGAGCGGACCGACGAACCCGCAGGCAGGCGTGATGGCGACGAGGCCCGCGACCGCGCCCGATGCCGTGCCGAGGGCGGTCGGCTTCCCGCGCAGCTTCCACTCCGCCACCATCCAACCCAGCGCCGCAGCCGCGGCGCCGGTGTTGGTGGCGAGGAAGGCACTGGCCGCCAGCCCGGACGCCTCGAGTGCGCTGCCGGCGTTGAACCCGAACCAGCCGAACCAGAGCAGCCCCGCGCCGATCAGCGTCAAGGGGAGGTTGTGCGGCGGCATCGGGGTCTGCGGATATCCCTTCCGCTTGCCGATCATCAGCGCGCAGACCAGCGCCGACGTTCCGGACGAGAGGTGCACGACGGTGCCGCCGGCGAAGTCCAGCGCGCCGAGCTTGCGGAGGAAGCCCCCTTCGGCCCAGACCCAGTGCGCGAGCGGGTCGTAGACCAGCGTGGCCCAGAGAACGAGGAAGAGGAGGTACGCGGCGAACTTCTTCCGCTCGGCGAAGGCGCCCGTGATCAGCGCCGGCGTGATCACCGCGAACATCATCTGGAAGAGCATGAATGCCTGGTGGGGAATCGTCGGCGCGTACGAGGAGGGGCCCGGGCCGACTCCGCGCAGGCCCGCCCATTCCAGGCCGCCGATCAGCCCGCCCTTGTCGGGCCCGAAGGCGAGCGAGTACCCGAAGAGGACCCACTGCAGGGAGATGATGCAGAGCGCGGCGAGCGACTGCAGCAGCGTGGAGAGCACGTTCCGCTGCCGGACCATGCCGCCGTAGAAGAGCGCGAGGCCGGGCATGGTCATGAGAAGGACGAAGGCAGAACAGATGAGGACCCAAGCGGTATCGCCCTTGTCGAGGGCAGCGGTCGGCATTCTTCCTCCCGTCGGCAGACGCCGCCGACGGCCCGAGCCGGCTGCAATCCCCAGACCATTTTGTCGGTTTTGCCGCTGCTCTGGGGAGACGAAGGTCCCGACGAACGTGACGGACAATATCGTCGGAAACGACCAAAAAGGGGACAAAACCGTATGTCCTGGGAATGGGGCGTGGACCGCGTGCGCGGTGGGGGCGCACCCGCCCGGAAGCGCCCGAGTGTCAGAGGGAAGACGGAGGAAGCGGGCGGATCGGACGAAAATGTCTGTTTTGAGGATTCGACATACATTTTCGTCCTCATACTTGTGCAGGGTGAGGAGCACTGCTAATCCTCCCCCCGTGGCCGTCGCAGCATCGACCGAAGCCCGGACCGACCTGCGCTCCCTCTCGGTCCTGTCCGAGATCGGAAAGAGCCTGGCGAGCGCACCGGAATTGCGCGGTTCGCTCGAGCGCGTGCTCGAGAAGCTGGAGGAGCACCGCGGCATCGTCCGCGGGGCGGTCTTCCTCCTCGACGATTCGACGTCCGACATCGGCGTCGAGGCGGCGGTGGGGATCCCCGCCGAAGGGCTGCGCGCCCGCTACAAGGTCGGCGAAGGCGTGGTCGGCAAGGTGGTGCAGAGCGGGCGTCCGATCGTGATCCCCGCGACGAGCCGCGAGCCGCTGGTGATGAACCGCGCGTTCCAGAGGCGTCGCTCCGGCGCCGCGGAATGGAGCCTGGTCTGCGTGCCCATCCTGCTCGAGCGCAAGCCGGCCGGCGCGCTGGCGGTGGACTTTCCCTTCAACGCCAACCGCGACTACCAGGCGGACCAGCAGTTCCTCTTGGTCACGGCGGCGATGATCGCGCAGGCCTTGCGCGCGCACCGCACGGTGGAGGCGGAACGAAACCGCCTGCTGGAAGAGAACAGCCACCTGCGCCAGGAGCTCGAGCAGCGCTACGATCTCTCCAACATCGTCGGCACCAGCGGGCCGATGCGGCAGGTCTACGAGCAGATCGCCCAGGTGGCGCAGACCAACACCACCGTCCTCATCCGCGGGGAGTCGGGAACCGGCAAGGAGCTGATCGCCCACGCCATCCATTACAACTCGCCGCGCGCCGCCAAGCCCTTCGTCAAGGTGAGTTGCGCGGCGCTGCCCGATACCTTGATCGAGGCCGAGCTGTTCGGATACGAGCGGGGAGCCTTCACCGGCGCCCAGCAGCGCAAGGTGGGCCGCTTCGAGCTGGCGGACGGCGGCACCATCTTCCTCGACGAGATCGGCGAGATCCCCCTCGCCAGCCAGGTGAAGCTCCTGCGCGTCCTTCAAGAGAGGGAGTTCGAGCGGCTTGGCGGCACCGAAACGGTCCGCGTCGACGTCCGGCTGGTGGTGGCCACCAACCGCGACCTCGAGGCGAGCATGGCCGAGCGCCAGTTCCGCGAGGACCTGTACTACCGCCTGAACGTCTTCTCCATCTTCGTCCCGCCGCTGCGCGACCGCAAACCGGACATCATGCTGCTCTCGGACCACTTCCTCGCCAAGTACGCGCGGCAGCACCGGCGGCAGATCCGCCGCATCTCGACACCCGCCATCGACATGCTGGTGAGCTACCACTGGCCCGGCAATGTGCGCGAGCTGGAGAACATCCTCGAGCGGGCGGTGCTCACCTGCGACGGGCAGGTCATCCACGGACACCACCTGCCACCGACGCTGCAGACCGCTGAAGCCTCCGGGACGGTGGTGCACACCTCCCTGTCGGACTCGATCGAGCAGTACGAGAAGGACCTCATCGTCGACGCGCTGAAGAGCGCCCGCGGCAACCGCGCCAAAGCGGCGCGGCTGCTCAGCACGACGGAGCGGATCATCGGGTACAAGGTGCGGAAGTACGGGATCGATCCGGGGCGGTTCCGCGGGGGGCAGGTGGTCACGCCGCCTCCGCCGCGCTGGAAGTCGGTCGGCCGGTAGTCGCCCCGTTACAGCGATACAGCCCCGCGCCAGGAGGCGAGCAGGCGCGACGAGATCTCGTCCACCCCGACGCCCTTCGTCACCTGTGCGAACACCGTCGGTCCATCCCCCCGCATCCGCCGCGCGTCCCGCTCCATCACCCCCAGGTCCGCCCCGACATGCGGCGCCAGGTCCGTCTTGTTGATCACCAGCAAGTCCGACTGCGTGATCCCAGGCCCGCCTTTTCGTGGCACCTTGTCGCCTCCCGCCACGTCGATCACGTAGATGGTGTAGTCGGCGAGCTCGCGGCTGTACTGGGCGGCGAGGTTGTCACCGCCGCTCTCGACGAAGAGGAGATCGGGGTGCATCTCCTCCATCAACTGCTCGAGGGCCAACAGGTTGTGGCTGATGTCCTCCCGGATCGCGGCGTGCGGACACCCGCCGGTCTCCACCGCGCGGATGCGCTCCCGCGGCAGCGCCTCGTTGCGCACCAGGAACTCGGCGTCCTCGCGGGTGAAGATGTCGTTGGTCACCACGCCCAGACTGACGCGGTCGCGCAGGGCGCGGCAGAGGGCGAGCACCAGCGCCGTCTTTCCGCTTCCGACCGGCCCGCCGACGCCGACGGTGAAGGCCCGCGCCCGGTAGTCGCGGTGGCGTGGCGGCGGGCGCTCGTGAAAGTGTCCTGGATGATCCGCGTGCTCGTGGTCGCCTTCGTGCGCCATCGGTCGAGCCTCCTTCAGGACTGGAACAGTCGCGAATAAAGACGGTCGTGCGTTCCCTGCAGCAGATCGGCGAGCGGGGCGGGCTGCGCCAGCGCTTCGGGCCGCAGCTCGCCGCAGGTCGCATGGACCTCATCGAGGACCGGCCCGAGCTTTGCCAGGGTCGCCTGCGCCTCGTGCGTCCCGAGAAGGCCAAGGCGGACGGACGCCGATAGCACGTTGCGCGCCGTGCTCCACAAGAGCACGCGCTGCGCCTCCTCGAGCCCGAGCCCGAGCGACCGCCACACGGCGCCCCAGACGGGGGCGAGATGCAGCTTCAGCCCCGCGGCGCGCGCCTGCAGGGCGGCCAGCCGATCAGGAAACACGCGCGCCGCCGTCGACAGCAGGGCGCGGCCCTGGGTGCGGCTCGCCCGGTTCGCCACGTGATTGACGAGAAACGCCTCCGCCCGCGCATCGAGCAGCGGCAGCGACGAGGGATCGTCGAACACGCCCCGCACGAGCGGCAGCGCACCCCAGCCGGCCTGCCAGATGGCGTCGCGGGCGAAGCGGACTACGGCATCGGGGCCTTCGACTTCGCCCGCCTGCGCCGCCGCCTCGAGACCGGCGGAATGGGCGAAGCCGCCGGTGGGGAATGCGGAGTCCGCGAGCTGCAGCACCGTCCACATATGTTTCCTCAAGAGCAATAGCGCCTGAGCCGCCGTCGGCGGCCGGCGCTAGCGGCGGCTCCCGCCCTTTCAGGGCGGGAGCCGCTATTAGAACAACGAATACCTCTGCGCCAGCGGCAGCCGTGTCGCCGGCTCGCAGCGCAGAAGCTCCCCGTCCGCGCGCACCTCGTAGCTCTCCGGATCCACCTCCAGCTGCGGCAACGCATCGTTCAGCTTCATGTCGCGTTTCCCCAGCGACCTGCACCCGCGCACCGCGTGCACCCGCTTGCGCAGCCCGAGCGGCGCTACCGTCTCCTCCGCGAGCGCGCGCCGGGAAACGAACGCGAGGCTGATCGCCCCGGGGGCGCGCGCCCCGAACATCGGCCGCATCGAGAGCGGCTGCGGGGTCGGAATCGACGCACCCGCATCTCCCATCTGCGCCCAGGCGATGAATCCGCCCTTGATCACCAGCTCCGGCTTGATCCCGAAGAAGCCGGGCTTCCACAGCACCAGGTCCGCGAGCTTTCCCGTCTCCACCGACCCGACCGCGTCGGCGAAGCCGTGTGAGATGGCCGGATTGATCGTGTACTTCGCCACGTACCGCTTGATGCGGAAGTTGTCGTTGTCTCCGCGCTCGCCCGGGAGCCGCCCGCGCTGCTCCCGCATCTTGTGCGCCGTCTGCCAGGTGCGCGTGATCACCTCGCCCACCCGCCCCATCGCCTGGCTGTCGCTCGACATCATGCTGATCGCGCCCAGGTCGTGCAGGATGTCCTCGGCGGCGATGGTCTCGCCCCGGATCCGGCTCTCCGCG
>Ga0209689_1001361_pt1 | contig 18204 bp, 17 predicted proteins | sample GraSoiAngelo_149_FD_187119 | JGI IMG/M metagenome (GOLD analysis project Ga0209689, IMG submission 187119) | Grasslands soil microbial communities from the Angelo Coastal Reserve, California, USA - 14_1009_09_30cm (SPAdes) (version 2) | ecosystem: Environmental > Terrestrial > Soil > Grasslands ... | reverse complement strand
CCTCGGTCCTTGGAGCGGTGGGGTCATACCTGTTCCCATCCCGAACACAGTAGTCAAGCCCACCAGCGCCGAAGATACTCGGGACGTCGGTCCCCGGGAAAATAGGTCAGGGCCGGGATCTAAAGACCCCGACGCGAAAGCGCCGAGGTCTTTTGTTTTTGGGAGTTTCTCTGATGCGGGCTCCGGCGCCACCGTATCCCGGCGAGGGTCCTGACGCGCTCTGGCACGTGAGCGAAGACCCGACCATCACGCGGTTCGCGCCGCATCGGGCAAAGACCGCGGCCACCGACGAGCGTCTCGTGTGGGCGATCGATACGCGGCATCTGCCCCTCTACTGGTTCCCGCGTGACTGCCCGCGGTGCACGTTTTGGGCTGGGCCGCGGACGACTGGGGAAGATGTCACGCGCTTCCTTGACGGTCGGCGTCAAGCGCGCATTCACGTGATCGAGGACGGCTGGCTCGACCGGGTGAAGAAAGCGCGGCTCTATCTGTATCGCCTTCCGCCTGACTCGTTCACCGAGGATCCGGAGACCGCGGGGTATTGGGTGAGCCGCGCCGTCGTCGATCCACTCGAGCGGCTCGTGATCGATGACCTGGTCGGCCGGCACGTCGCGGCGCAGATCACGCTGCGTACGGCGCCGAGCCTGTGCCAGCTCTGGGACGAGGTCGTGGCTTCGACGCTCGAGTTCTCGGGGATGCGCCTCCACAACGCGCGCCCCCGCCCGGAATCGAGCGCGACCTTGCCCGCGACGCGCGCAAGCGCCGGTCGAACTCATCGGCGTGGTCGAACACCCCGAGATCGCGATCTGTCGGATCCCCCCTGACCCGGTGCAGTTCCAGGTGATGCTCGGCTCTCTGCTGGGTAACGGGCAGCTCGTCGGTCTCCCTCGCCAGCGCCGGCTGCGCATCGCTCATCGGGTCGAGCGCCATGGCTATGTCATGTGGAAGTACGACCGCCTGGGACCGTTCGCGGCAGCCGCTCCGGCGCCGCGTGCGGGGGGCCTCGTCGGATTCGAGACGGCAAGCCACCCGATCTTCGACGACCTGGCGCGCGTCTTCGCGAACCGCTTCTCGAGGCATGACGCGATCGAGCGGCTGTTACGTCCCCTGGGACTCGCGGTGTGGCTCTGCGACGTCGGGCGCCTCGAGCTCGACGCGAACGCTTTCTCGCCGGCGCAACGGGAGCTCGCCCTCGCGAGCTAAGACCTACGCCGCGACGGGAACGTGCGTCCGCGCGGGGTGGGACGGGAAGGCAACGGAGAGCTGCCGCCGCAGGTTCTGGATCGCCCGGCCGTGCAGCTGGCACGCGCGAGCTTCACTGATGCCCATCCGCAGTCCGGCTTCGCGCAACGTCAGCGACTGGCCGTAGTAGCGCTCGAGGACCTCGCGCTGGCGCGGTGGCAGGCAGGTCATCGCGGAGCGCACACGCATTCGGAGATCTTCCGCCTCGTAGCGCTCCGCGAGTTCATCCTGCTCCGCTCCCCCGTGGTACCCGCGCTCGATCAGCTCGTCGAGCGACACGGTCCCGTGGTAGGAGCCCGCCTCCCCCTGCGCCGCGGCCTCGCGCTGGCGCCGACGGTCCGCCCGTCCAAGCTCGTCCACGCGGCGAACCTCGTCCAGGACCGCCCCGCGGATCCGCAAGCTCGCATAGCCCTCGAAGGGAACGCCACGCTCAGGCTCGAACCGGTCGACGGCGTCGATCAGCCCGATCAAGGCGGCAGACTCGAGGTCATCCGGGCCGGCAACCGCGCCGACCGGGACGTTCATCCCGCGGGCGATCCGGGTCGCAAGCTGCGCGAAGCGCTCGATGAGCGCGCATCGCGCCGCTGCGTCGCCTCCGCGACACTGTGCCCACAGCAGGGCCGAGTCCGCCAAGGTCCCCCTCCGCCCCGACGCACGCCCACCAAAGACCCGGTCCGGATCTCGCCCCTCTCCGTGCGACGGCGCGCGAACTGTGCGCGTGCGGCACCTGCTGGTTAATCCCCGTTCGGGTCTTTTTGCGATACCCACTCGGCGCCCAGCCATTCCGTCCCTCGGCGAGCATGCAGGCGAGCCGCCAGAAGGCCGGTACCCGAACGGATAAGGGCCGCGGTCGCGGGGCCCACGAGCGAGAGACCTACATGAAAAACGCGATTTTCGGCCCAGCCGAACCCATCGAACCGGGTACTAGAGGGTTGGCCCTATTCGATGAGGTGGCGCCGTAACGCGAGGACCACCGCGTGGGTCCGATCGGTGGCCCCGAGCTTCGCGATCAGGGTCTGGACGCCCTTCTTCACGGTGTCCTCGGCGAGGACCATCGCGCGCGCGATCTCCTTATTGGTGTACCCCTCGGCCAGGTAGCGAAGCAGCTCGAGCTCTCGCGGTGTCAGCGGTTCGTGTACCGGCGCTGCCACGCCCGGTTCGGAGTCGTCGACCTCGACGTCGGTCGGCTCGTCGGTCGCCTCGGCGACGGTGGCCTCGGCTATCCGGCTGAGCGCGCGAGACTCCGCCGGTCCCAACGCGGTAAGCCCTTGGACCGCAGCTTCGAGCGCGGCGATCACCTGGCTGGACGGCGCGTCCTTGGAGACGAAACCGTTCGCGCCCGCGCGCAGGACGGCCCGGATCACCTCGGGCGTGCGCTCGACGCTGAAGGCGATGATCGGAAGAGAGCTCGAGACCTCGCGGATCCGGGTGACCGACTCCGGTCCTGTCGCGTCGGGGAGCCCGAGATCGAGCAGGACGACGTCGGGCTCATTCTCTGCGATGAGGTCGACAGCCTCGGCGCACGTGGACGTGATCCCTGCGACGACGAGGCCCTCGCGTTCGAGGAGCGCCCGGACCCCAAGCCGCATGACCGGGTGATCCTCGACCGCCAGGACGCGTACGCCGGTGTGGCGCGTCGACGTCGACTCGACCCCGGCATGGGCGAGCAGCCCGAGCGCGTCCGCCGCGCGGCCGGCCAGCTGCTCCTCACTCGGCTCGTACGGGCGGTCGTGCCGGGCCACCCCCACTCGGACTCCCGATCCGGGCGGGGCTTCGACTTTCGCGCTCGCCTCGAGGGCGGCCTCGCGGCACTCCTTGTCCTCGGCGTGGAGCGCGAGGAGGGTGCCGTCGTCCGCACGCACGACGACCGCGTGATGGCCAAAAGCGGTCGCCGCCGTCCGTGCCGCCGCGTCGGCGTCGTTCGCGGCGGCGTGACGCATGACGTCCTCGAGCGCAACTTCAGACCGCCATTCGCGTTCGAGGTCGGAGATCCGATTGATCGCCATCAGCGCGCGGCCGACGTCGCCCGCGATCGCGTCGAGGACCTCGAGCTTTTCACCGAAGCCCTCGCCGGTCGGACGCTTCACGTTGAGGACGCCGATGATCTCGTCGCCGGCTCGGAGCGGCATGATCACGGACTCACCCGCCTGCGGGTCACTTCCGCGGAACCGGTCGTCGTCGACCGGACCGTGCAACACGACACGTTCGCCGCGGCTCGCCACCCACCCGGCGATCCCCTGGTCCAGGCGTTGCTCGTGCCCGAGTGGCACGCCGATGCCGACCGAGGCACGCACCCGAAGGCGGTTCCCCTCGACGAGCATGATCGAGGTGCCCCCTGCACCGATCCGCGAGGCGATGTCCTCGGCGGCGCGTGCCAGAAGTGCGGAGGCGTCTCGCGTCTCCTCGAGCCCGGTGAGGAGGTGCTCAAGAAGCGCGACCCGGTCGGTGTTCTGCGCGCTCTCGTGCTTGGCGTCCGCCATGGCGCGACCATCGCCGACACTCATGGCGAGCAGCTCGGCTGCGGAGCTCGCGGTGGAAAGCTCTACCGCGTCGAACGGCACCCCGTGCCGCAGTGCGCAGAGGAGCGCCTCGCCGTCCGGCAGATCTATTCGTGTGAGGAGCGCGAACGCCGCTTGCTCATCCCAGCGACCCGCCGCAACGGCCGAGCCGACCGTCGCCCCATTCAGCGCGCGGACGACCGCATCGGCGTCGAAGATCGCGCGCCAGTTGGTCTGTGGCGAGATGTCATGCGTGAACACGGTTCGGAGATCGTCGCCGGAGGTCGCAACAACAGCCGCTCCCTCAGCGCGCAAAAGGGCGGCGATATGAGCGAGACGCTCTGGCCACCGCGCCGTCGGGTTGACGGTAACCTCCCACGCTCCCCCGTTTGGCGAATCATAGGCGTGGCACGTCGTTTGCCCCCCTCCAGTCGTGGCCGTCGATCCGGACGTCGGGGCTGCAGGGGTAGGGGCCCAGGGGGCAGGGGCCCCCGGACGCGTAGCGGAGCGCGAAGCGACCGAGGCGGAGACGATGGAAGAGCTCCTCGCCGGCATCCAGGAGGACGAGCACACGCTCCGTCCGCTTCGCCCCGGCGAGGTCGTAGAGGGTGTCGTCGCCTCTGTAAGCGGCGACGAGGCCCTCGTTGATCTCGGCGGCCGCTCGGCTGGCGTTCTTTCCCTTCGTGAAGCGAGCGCAGAAGGAACCGATGTCGCAGTCGGCGACACGGTCGTCGCGGCGGTCGTTCAAGCCGAAGGTCCCGACGGCCGCGTCGTCCTCTCCACCCGCCGCGCGCGAAGCCGGCGTCAGTGGAGCCGGATGATCGAGCTTCACAAGACCGGCGAGGTCGTCGAGGCCGAGGTGGTGGAAGCCAATCGCGGAGGCCTCGTCGTGGATGTGGGTCTGCGCGGGTTCGTGCCGCTCTCCCAACTCGCCTCGGTCGGCAGCATCACCGCGACCGAACGAGGCTCGGTCCCCGAGGCGCTTCGAGGCTATGTTGGCAAGCGGCTTCCGCTCAAGATCATCGAGGCGGATCCTCGTCGTGACCGCCTCATCCTGTCGGAGAAGGCGGCGGCGCAACAGCTCAGGCGTCGTCGCAAGGAGGAGGCTTCATCCGAGCTCATGGAAGGTCAGGTGCTCCAGGGCACGGTCGTGAGCGTCACGACGTTCGGGGTCTTCGTCGACGTCGGGGCGGCCGATGGACTGGTCCATCGCTCCGAGATCACGTGGGACAAGGGTATCGAGCCGACAACGCTCTGCCACACGGGCGACACCCTGCGTGTGCTCGTCACGGGTGTGGACCGGGAGCGGGGTCGCATCTCCCTATCTATCAAGCGGCTGGAGGAGGACCCGTGGGCGCGGGCCGTCAGCGAGCTTGCGCTCGGGACCGAAGTCGAGGCCACGGTGACGCGCGTGATGCCCTACGGGGCCTTTGCGCGCGTGCCGATAGGGATCGAAGGTCTCATTCATGTGAGCGAGATCGCGTCACGCCGGATCGCGACCCCGACCGAGCTAGTTCGTCCGGGTGATGTCGTGCGTGTCCGAGTGGTTGCGATCGACCCCGATAGACGCCGTCTGTCACTTTCCATGCGTCAAGGGGCAGGAAATGTCGTGTACGCAACTCGGACAGACCAAGATGCGAACGTATAATCGGAACGAGATGCTAGAAGCAGCGATATACCTTTAGAAGACGCAGCAAATGGGACCGTTCGACCGCTTTAACGACCGCGCCAAGCGAGTCCTCGCGCTTGCCCAGGACGAGGCCATCCGTTTCAACCACAACTACATAGGAACGGAACACCTTCTTCTCGGGCTGGTGCGCGAAGGCGAGGGTGTCGCGGCGCGTGTTCTCGACTCTCTTGGCGTCGAGCTCTCGAAGGTGCGCACGGCTGTCGAGTTCATCATCGGGCGCGGCGACTCCACGACCTCTCCGAGCGAGATCACGCTCTCGCCGCGAACGAAGAAGGTCATCGAGCTCGCGATCGACGAGGCGCGAAAGCTCGGTCACAGCCACGTCGGCACCGAGCATCTGCTTCTAGGGCTCGTCCGTGAAGGCGAGGGGATCGCGTCCGGTGTGCTCGAGTCGCTCGGGGTTTCTCTCGAGAAGGTCCGGCACCAAGTCATTGCGACCCTGGGACAGCAGCACCCGCAGGCTGCTGAGACCGCGGCGGCAGGCGGCAAGTCAGCAAGCTCGAAGACACCGACACTCGACCAGCTCGGCGTGAACCTCACGGCGATGGCGAAGGCAGGCCAGCTCGACCCGGTCATCGGCCGCGAGAAAGAGATCGAGCGTGTCATTCAAATCCTGTCGCGTCGCACGAAGAACAATCCCGCCCTCATCGGTGAGCCCGGTGTTGGGAAGACCGCGATCGCCGAGGGCCTCGCGCACCGGATCGTGAAGGGCGACGTGCCCGAAACGCTCCAGGGCAAGCGCGTCCTCACCCTGGACATCGGGTCGCTCGTTGCGGGCACGAAGTACCGCGGCGAGTTCGAGGAGCGCCTCAAGAAGATCATCGAGGAGCTTCGTCACGCTCACGACGTCATCCTCTTCATCGACGAGCTGCACACGCTCGTCGGGGCCGGGGCCGCCGAGGGCGCCGTCGACGCGGCGAACATCCTGAAACCGTCGCTCGCGCGCGGGGAGCTGCAGTGCATCGGCGCGACGACCCTCGACGAGTTTCGCAAGTACATCGAGCGGGACGCCGCCCTTGAGCGCCGGTTCCAGCCGGTCATGGTCGAGGAGCCGTCGATCGAGGAGACGCAGGCGATCCTCATGGGCATCCGCTCGCGGTACGAGGATCACCACAAGGTCTCGATCACCGACGACGCCGTGAAGGCGTCGGCCGAGCTCTCATCCCGCTACATCACCGACCGGTTCTTGCCGGACAAGGCGATCGACCTCATGGACGAGGCCGCGAGCCGCGTGCGCCTTCGCTATTCGACTGTTCCGACCGATGTAAAGGACGCGCAGCGCGAGCTGGACCGCGTCGTGACCGAGAAGGAACAGGCCATGGAGGCGCAGCAGTACGAGCTCGCCTCGACGCTTCGGCAGCAGGAGCGGGCGCAGCAGGACAAGCTGCAGCAGGCGAAGGCCGACTGGCTGCTCGCGCAGTCCCAGAAGCGTCCCGAGGTCACCGACGAGGACATCGCCGAGGTCGTCTCCATGTGGACGGGCATTCCGGTGAGGAAGCTCGCCGAAGAGGAGACCCAGAAGCTCCTGAAGATGGAGGAGGCTCTCCACGGTCGCGTCATCGGACAGGACATCGCGGTCACGACGATCGCCCGGGCGGTCCGTCGCGCTCGCGCCGGCCTCAAGGATCCGCGCCGGCCGATCGGTGTCTTCTTCTTCGTAGGACCGACCGGTACCGGTAAGACCCACCTCGCCCGCGTCCTCGCGGAGTTCATGTTCGGCAGCGAAGAGAACATGGTGAAGATCGATATGTCCGACTACATGGAGCGGCACAACGTGTCGCGCCTCGTCGGGTCTCCGCCCGGTTATGTCGGCTACGAAGAGGGCGGCCAGCTCACGGAGACGGTCCGCCGCAAGTCGTACTGCGTGATCCTGCTCGACGAGATCGAGAAGGCGCACCCTGAGGTCTTCAACATGCTGCTGCAGGTCTTCGACGAAGGCCGGCTCGCGGATGCGAAGGGCCGCAGCGTCGACTTCCGCAACACGATCGTGATCATGACGAGCAACCTCGCGCAAAAGCTGCTCAAGAGCGAATCCGCGCTCGGCTTCCGCGCGAAGGTCGAAGGCGGCGACGACCCGAACATCACCGCGGCGTACGAGCGCATGAAGGAACGGGTCATGGAGGAGATGAAGCGTTTCTTCCGGCCGGAGTTCCTGAACCGGATCGATGCGACCGTCGTCTTCCAACCGCTCAACAAGGAAGAGATCCGCAAGATCGTCGAGCTCGAGCTGGTCGGGGTGCGCAAGCAGCTCGCCTCACAGGAAATCACCCTCGTCGTCACCGACGCCACGAAGGACCACATCGCGACCGTCGGCTACGACTCCAACTTCGGGGCGCGGCCGCTGGCGCGGTCGATCCAGAACGAGATCGCGGACCCGCTGGCGGAGATGCTGCTCCAGGGCAAGTTCCACGCGGGCGACACGGTCACGATCAACCCGGTCGAAGGCAAGCTCGTCATCGAGAAGACACAGGCCGAAGAGCGCAAGCCGGAGCCCGTCGCACCCTAGCGCTCTCCTCGCGGCACAGCGGTTGCACCCTCTCGACCATCCGGGCAATCGTTATTGCGTTCACCCTGCTGTTGGCCGCGTGCGGGGGCGGCACGCCTGGTGGTGCCGGTGAAGTCGCTGCGTCGGCGGCCAAGGTCGCCAACTGGTGGCCCCTCCGCGGCACCTCGGCACCGGATGGGGATGCCATCCACAGACGTCCTCTCGTGATCAAGGTCGCGAACGATCCGGCGGCGCGACCGCAGTCGGGCATGTCGCAAGCCGACCTCATCCTCGAGATCCCCGTCGAGGGTGGCATCACGCGCTACGCGCTCGTGTTCCAGTCGCTGGATCCGTCGAAGGTCGGGCCGGTGCGCAGCGCGCGGCAGTCGGATCTGAACTACCTTCCGGCCCTGCACGCGATCCTCGCCCACGTCGGTGCGTCGGAATCGGTCACGCAGATGGTCCGCGACGCGGCGAAGACCGGATCGTTCGTCGATATCGACGAGTTCCAGCACGCCGACGCGTTCGAGCGCGTCGCGGGCAAGGTCGCGCCGTACAACGCGTACACATCGGGCAGCAAGATCCGCGACGCGGCGGGCGATGCCGGACACGCTCGCGTCGATGTGCCCGCGCTGCAGTTCGACGCCCTGGTCGGCAAGGCCGTCGGTAAAGAAGCGACGTCGCTCGCCATTCCGTACACGGGCGCCGGAAAGGTCACGTACACCTTTGACGCGGCGGCGGGTGCGTACCGCCGCACTCAGGGCGGCCAGGCCACGATGGATGCCGACGCGAAGAAGGAAGTCATGCCCGACAACGTGGTCGTCATCAAGACCGAGGTGAAGGAGATCCCCGGCACGGCCGATGTGACCGGGGCGCCCTCGGTCGACTTCCGCTCGACAGGGACGGGAGCGGTCGTGATCCTTCGCGACGGCAAGCGTTTCGACGGCACGTGGACTCGCGGCGGAACGTCCGATATGTACCGGTTCACGGATTCGGCCGGCGAGGTCATCCCGCTGAAGCAGGGGCTGACCTGGATACACATCGTCCCTGACGACTACGACCTCTCGAGCTAGACCGTCGCCTCGGCGTCCATTCCGGTGAGACCCGCGATAGCGAAGAGCGCGAGGTCGATGAACCCGAGGATCAAGCCCACCGCTCCGCCGACGGCGGCCGAAACGACCAGCGCGATCGGAGCGATGAAGAGCGCCGGGACGAGAATGCCTGGCCCAACCTGCTCCGGTCTCGTGTTGGCGACCGCTGCGAAGAGGGCGACGACTCCGAGGACGGCAAGGAATGCCATTCCATTCCGTGAGCCCCAACGAAGGGTGCGCCGCAGGTACCCGTCCCGGTCGCGGACGGAGGCGATCAGGTCAAGACCCGCCAGCGACCTCGCCGTGGTGAAGTACGTGGTCGCCCACAGCGCCACGAAGAGCCCGAGACCAACGAACGTGTTGAGCCCGCTCAGCGTGCCACCGAGCCCGCCGCGCGAATACGCGAACAGCACGATCGCGAGGACGAAGGTGGACGCGTGAAAGGTTGCGAGCGACCACGTCACGAGCTTCATCGCGTCACCCGTGCGCCAGCCAGACCGCGAGCCCGAGGATCACCGCGAACGCGGCGGTCGTCGCCCCATAGAGATTCCGCAGCCAGACGACGGCGGACGCCGTGCTGCCCGCCGCTTGGCTCATCCGAGCGACTGCGAGGGTGCGTGGGAGCGAGAGGATCACGAGCGCGAGGACCGATCCGAGCTTGAGCATCAATGTCGAGCCCCACGGGGTGGACGGCCCTGAGAGGTCGGCGCCAAACGCGGCGAGGTTGCCGATCCCGGTCATCACGAGCACGCCCGCGGCCGCCCAGAACATCCACTCGTAGCGGATTGCCACGCTGAGGACCGCGCTCGCCGGATCGCCGGCAGGCCGCGTCGCCAGAGCGAGAACCGTGATGGCGCCGCCGAAGGCCGTGGCCATCGCGGCTACGTGGACCCAGCGGATGGCCACATGCAGCACGTGCGGGTCAAGCTCCACGGCGCCAGTTCAGCGCACGATTCGCCCAAGTCAAGTTCGGGCCGATACTTGCTCGAATGCCCCCTCGCCCGAAGTCCGCGTTCCTCTGCCAGCAGTGCGGATTCCAGTCGCCGAAGTGGATCGGGCGTTGCCCGTCGTGCGACGGCTGGAACACGTTCGTCGAAGAGCGCGTCGTCGCGCCGTCGAAAGGCCGCGGCCTCGCGCGCGCGCCCAGGACGCCGATCGCTCTCGGTGATGTCCCAGCCGACGCCGAGGAGCGGATGGTCACTGGCATCGGCGAGTTCGATCGCGTCCTCGGTGGCGGGATCGTCCAGGGATCGTGCGTGCTGCTCGGCGGCGACCCGGGGATCGGGAAGAGCTCGCTGCTGATGCAGGCGTCCGCCGCGCTCGCGGCGAAAGGTGCCGTCCTCTACGTATCAGGCGAGGAATCGGCCGCACAGATCAAGATGCGCGCGCGCCGTTTCGGAATCGCGAGCGACGGCATCCTCGTCCTCGCGGAGACCGATCTCGGCTCGGTGATCGAGGCGATCCGCCGGGTGCGGCCGATCTTTGCGGTCATCGACTCAATCCAAACGATGAATTCGGACGAGATCGCGTCAGGCGCCGGCGGCGTCTCCCAGCTCCGCGAGTGCACGGCGCGGCTGCTCGAGCTCGCGAAGGGGGAGGACGTCCCGATCTTTCTCGTGGGACACGTGACGAAGGAGGGTGCCGTCGCTGGCCCTCGCGTTCTCGAGCACATCGTCGACGCGGTGCTGTACCTCGAGGGCGAGCGGTTCCATGCCTTTCGGATCCTCCGCGCCACGAAGAACCGCTTCGGATCCACGGACGAGGTCGGCGTTTTCGAGATGGCGGAGACCGGTCTGCGCGAGGTCGCCAATCCGTCGGAGGTCTTTCTCGAGGAGCGCAGCCGCGGTGTCGCCGGCAGCGTCATCGTCCCGACCGTCGAGGGCACGCGGCCGCTTCTCGTCGAGGTCCAGGCGCTCGTGACGCCGACGAGCTTCGGGCTGCCGCGACGGACGGTGAACGGTGCCGACCCGCAGCGCGTGCTGCTGCTCCTCGCCGTGCTCGCAAAGCGCGCGGGCCTCTCGGCCGGGAGCCATGACGTATACGTGAACCTCGTCGGCGGTCTTCGCATCCGCGAGCCCGCCGCGGACCTCGGCCTCGCGGTCGCCGTCGCCTCCGCGCTGCGCGATCGGCCCGCGGACCCGCGGACCGTGTTCGTCGGAGAGCTGGGTCTGGGTGGCGAGCTGCGCCGCGTGCAGCGGATCGCGGCGCGGCTCAAGGAGGCCGAGCGGCTCGGGTTCGAGCGTGCGGTCGTGCCATCGGCGAGCCTGTCGGACCTGAATGGGACAGCGCTCGAGGTGAAGGGCGTCGCGACGCTCCGCGAGGCGCTCGAGAACGCCGGAGTCGCGGACCGCTAGCGACCGAAAGGAACGAGCGCGGGCACGCGTCGAGCGAACATTCGGAACTCGTCGCCGAAGCCGGCGGCCAGAACGCGGTCCTCGACGCGGATTCGCACCGCCGTGAACGGGATCACGTAGACGAGGGTGATGACGAGAAGCGCGAGGCTCTCCATCGCAAGCGTCGCCCCCACGTGGAATGACACGATGCCGAGATACATCGGGTGCCGCGTGATCCGGTACGGCCCGCCGGTCACGAGGCGGTGGCCCTCGTAGAGATCCATACGGATGCCGTAGCTCGTGCCGAGGGACCACATCCCCCAGGCTGCGAAGAGAGCCGAAGCGACCGCGATGGCGAGCCCCGCGAGCCGGAGCGCCATCGGAAGGTCGATTGCGACGGGGAAGAAGTAGGCGACGACGAACGGGATCCACACGAGCGGGGGGTAGTACTGGAGGTACCACGCAGCCTGGGACTCAAGGAGGTGTTTGCGCTGACCCCGCAGGATCCGCAAGGCGCCGGCCGAGAGAAAGATGATGTGCGCGGCGAGCAGCACAGCGATGCGGAGGGCGCGATCGTCCATGGGCTGAACGCTAACAGCGCGGTCTTAGACTCGTGCGAATGTTCTTCCATCCATCCCGGCGTACGCACGCGCGTGCGTCGCATCAACAGAGAAAGGAGTCACCCTCGTGGGCTTCATTCGCCTCATCGCAGCACTCATTGGCTTCGTGTTCGGATTCTTCCTCGGTTCTTCGCTCCTCCAGGTCACCCAGGTCACGCCGCTCACCAATCAGATCCTTGTGGTTCTTCTTCTCGCGACCGCGTGCGCGATCTTGGGCTGGCTCGGCGCCCCATACGTCACCGTCATGCCCGCTACCTACATCGTCAACTGGCTTCGCGCGGCGTCGGGAGGCGATCTCATCGGCGGCGCGTTCGGCGCCGCGGTCGGTCTCATCCTCGCGCTCTTCCTCGCGTTCCCGCTCTCGTTTCTCCCTGGTGACATAGGACGCTACGCACCGCTGGTGACGGCGGTGGTCCTCGGGGTGATCGGTGCGACGGCAGGTGCCGTCAAGCGGGCGGAGCTGGGCGCGTTCGCGGAGGGCGTGCGCGGCGTCCGTCGCGACCGGGCGGACGCGCGCGTGCTGCTCGATACATCGGTCATCATCGACGGCCGCGTCGCTGACGTCGTTCGCAGCGGTTTTGTCCGTGGAACGCTCATCGTGCCGAAGTTCGTGCTCGCCGAGCTCCAGTTCTTCAACGACTCGCCCGACGGCTCGAAGCGCGAGCGCGGGCGCCGTGGCCTCGAGATGCTCGCGAAGATGCAGAAGGAAGACACCGTCAAGGTCGAGCTCTCCGACGAGGAACCGGCTGGTACCGGCGCGGACGGGAAGCTCGTCACGCTCGCCCGAACCCTTGGCGTCCCGATCATGACCAATGATTACGGGCTGAACCGGGTGGCAGAGCTTCAGGGCATCACCGTGCTCAACATCAACGACCTCGCAAAGGCTGTTCGGCCGGTCGTCCTGCCCGGGGAGGAAATCACCGTGCGTGTGATCCAGGAGGGCAAGGAGCCCGCGCAGGCCGTCGGCTACCTCGAAGACGGGACGATGGTCGTCGTCGAGAACGGCGTGAGGCACATCGGCTCGGAGCTGCCGGTCACGGTCATGCGCGTTCTCCAGACGGTCGGTGGCCGAATGATCTTCGGACATCCGAAGGGTGAGACGACCGAGACTCGCCGCCCGCGTGCCATCGATCGCTAGCGCCGGGGCGGTCTGCGCGATCCTCGCGGCGGGAGGCTCCACGCGTGCGGGGACCGACAAGATCACGGCTGACCTCGGTGGTCAGCCCGTGCTCGCGTGGTCGCTCGCTTCCGCGATCGCGTCTGGAGCGTTCACGCGGATCATCGTGGTCGTCCGGCCGGACGCAGCACGCGGCCCGATCGAGCAGGTCGTGAGGTCGCGCGCGCCCGACGCGAGTGTCGTCGCAGGCGGAGACACGAGGACGCAGTCGAGCTGGGCCGCGCTCGTCGCGGCGACCGACGCGGATGTCGTCGCGATCCACGATTCCGCCCGGCCGTTCGTGCCGCCGTCGCTCTTCGCGCGCTGTGTCGAGATCGCGCGTGCCGAGGGAACGGCCGTCGCCGGGCTTCCCCTGGCTGACACGGTCCGGCGCGCGGACGAGGCCGGCGTCGCGATAGAGGAGGTGTCGCGCGAGGGCCTCTGGTCGGCGCAGACCCCGCAAGCGTTCCGGCGCGACGTACTGGAGCGCGCACGGGTGGCGGTTGGGGATCGGTCCTTCGGCGACGACGCCGCCGCCGTCCGCGCGGCCGGGCTGCCGGTGCGCATGGTGCTGGGCGAGCGGCGGAATCTCAAAATCACGACCATGGAGGACCTCGCGTACGCCCGGGAGCTTGTCGCAAAGGGTCTCGTCGGCATGCCCGCGCTGCAGATCCGCTAGCCGTGCCGCAGCGCGCCGGGCTCGGTTACGATATTCACCGTCTCGCGGCGGGCCGCCGCCTGGTAGTGGGCGGTGTCGCGATCGAGCACCCGACGGGGCTCGTTGGCCACTCCGATGGTGACGTCCTCCTTCACGCGGTCATGGACGCGGTCCTCGGAGCGGCGAACCTCGGCGATCTCGGATCGCATTTCCCGAGCGACGATCCGCGTTTCGCTGGCGCGGACAGCCAGGAGCTGATGCGCCAGGTCGGATCGAAGATCCGTGAGGCTGGCTATGCCGTCGTCTCGATCGACGCGACGATCATCGCGGAGGCGCCCCGCCTGGGCGCGCACGTCGCCGCGATGCGTCGAGTGATCGCCCGAGGCCTGGGTCTCGCGCTCGAGGGCGTGAGTGTCAAGGCGAAGACGAACGACGGTGTGGGCGAGATCGGCGCGGGCGAGGCGATCGCCGCGCTAGCGGTGGCTCTGGCGACGAACTAACGCGCCAAGGGAGAAGAACTGATCCAGCGGCCCGAGTCCAAAGATTTGCGCATCTACGACAGCGCCTCGCGATCGGTGAAGCCGTTCGTCCCACTGCGTCCGGGCGAGGTCGGCATGTACAACTGCGGCCCGACGGTCTACGACCGCCAGCACATCGGGAATCTGTACAGCTACGTCGTCGCCGACGTGGTCCGCCGGACGTTCGAGTACTTCGGCCTCCGTGTGAAGCAGGTCATGAACATCACCGACGTCGGCCACATCGTCGACGACGCCGATGCGGGCGTCGACAAGATGGCCGTCGGCGCCGAGCGCGCACACAAGACGCCGCGGGAGATCGCCGACGAGTACACGCGCCTCTTCATGGCGGACCGCCATCGTTTGAACATCCTCGATCCTGAGGTGATCCCGAAGGCCACGGATCACATCAAAGAGATGATCGCGCTCATCGAGCGGCTGATCGCGAAGGGCAACGCGTACGTCGCCGCGGACGGGGTGTATTTCGATGTCACGACCTTCCCCGGGTACGGCACGCGCCTCAACGCCGAGTCTCCCGAGCAGCGCATCGCGGGTGCGAGGGTCGAGGTGAACGAGAACAAACGGCACCCTTCCGACTTCGCGCTCTGGCGTCACGCGAAGCCAGGCGACCTCCAGCAGTGGGACTCGCCATGGGGTCGCGGCAATCCCGGGTGGCACATCGAGTGCTCTGCGATGTCAATGAAGTACCTCGGCGAGACGTTCGATCTGCACTCCGGCGGCGAGGATCACCTCTTCCCGCACCACGAGTGCGAGATCGCGCAGTCCGAAGCGGCGACGGGAAAGCCGTTCGTCCGCTACTGGGTGCATGTCCGGTTCCTGCGAGTCGATAGCGAGAAGATGGCCAAATCGAAAGGCGGGTTCCTCACGCTCGACGACGTGGTCGCCTGGGGCTACGACCCGCTCTCCTTCAGGCTGCTCGCGCTCGGCGCGGGATATCGCAACGGCCTCGACTTCACGCGCGAGGGCATGAACGCCGCGCAATCGCGGCTCGAGCGCTGGCGGCGGACCGTCGCCGCGGCGTACGCGGCGACACGCGGCCGAGTCGCCGAGCCCGAGGGCGAGCACATCATCACGCGTGAGTTTCGCGAAGCGCTCGCGGACGATCTCAACACACCCAAAGCGCTCGCCGCGGCGGAGAAGGCTCTCGCGCTCGTGGCGATGCCCGACAGCGACGAGCAGGAGCGCGCGCTCTGGATGCTCTTCGACATGGATCGCGTGCTCGGCCTGTCGCTCCGGACCGCGGCGGCCGCGAAGGACGAGCTCACCGCGGACGAGCGGGCGCTGTTCGAGCAGCGCGAGGCGGCACGAAAGAGCGGCGATTACACGAAGAGCGATGCCCTACGCAAAGAGCTGCTGCAACGGTTCGGCATTCAGGTGAAGGACACGAAGGACGGGACGCGCTGGGAGCGCGTCGGTCGCAAAGGAGCATGACCATGGACGAATCAGAGCGCACCGAGAACGACGGGGCGGGTGAGCGTGGGCCGGAACCCGCGAACGAGCCCGCGGCCAACGTGAATCCGAGCCCCGCGGTCGGACCGAATGAACCGGGAGCGCCGGCGCCGCAATTCGGCGATCAGGATGGCGCGCGTCGCAGGCGGCGCGGCCGCCGCGGGCGAGGCGGCGGCGGTGGCTTTGGCGGACCGCGCCCTCCTTACAACGGACCGCGCCCGCAGTTTGCGCCGCGGCCGCAGTTCGGCGCACCGCCGTTCCGACCACAGCCGTTCGTCCCGCGTGAGGAAAGCGAGCAGGCCCGCGAGCTCGCGGGATACGAGCGCCGTCAGGCGCAGCGTCAGCGTGGCCCGATGGGCTGGCGCGGCGGCGCCGGTGGCCCAGGTCCGGCGCCGCAGGGCGGAGGCCAGTGGCGACAGCGTCGCGGCGGCGAGCAGCGGTACAGCGAGGCTATCCGAAAGGTCACGGCCGGCCCGCACACCGCCGCGCCGTCGCACGAGCCGGTCGGCGAGCCGATCGCGGGTCCGCACGCAATACTCGAGGCGATCCGCGCCGGTCGAAACATCCGGCGGCTCTACGTGTCGCAGGACCGCAACGTGCGCACCGGTCCGGTGAACGAGCTCATCACTGAAGCGCAGCAGCGGCGGATCTTCGTTCGGTACACGGACAAGATGGAAATCGCGCGGCTGTCGCCGGTCGAGAATCATCAGGGTGTCGTTGCGATCGTTGAAGGCAAGGCCGGCGTCGAGCTCGACGAGCTCCTGCTGCATCTCGACACGCTCTCTGACCCCGCGCTCGTGCTCGTCGTCGACTCGCTGCAGGATCCGCAGAACTTCGGCGTGCTGCTCCGTTCGGCGGAGGGCGCGGGGGTCGACGGCGTCGTCATCCCGCACCACCGCGCGGTCGGTCTCACACCCGCGGTTACCAAGACGAGCGCCGGCGCGAGCGAGCATCTGCTTATCGCCGACGTCGCGAATCTCCGGCAGGCGATCGACGCGCTGAAGGAGAAGGGCATCTGGGTCGTCGCGGCCGACGAGTCCGGCGACCTGCTCTACGACGAGGTCGACTATCGCGGACCCACGGCGATCGTCATCGGCGGCGAGGGCGAGGGCATCCGTCGTCTGGTGCTGGAAGGCGCGGACCAGGCGGTCCGCCTGCCGATGGAAGGAATGGTGAGCTCGCTGAACGCGGCCGCTGCCGGCACGGTGATGCTGTACGAGGCGCTCAGGCAACGGCGACGCGATGTGCCGCCCTCGCAGACGCGCACACCGCGACCCGAAGAGCCAGCCGAAAAACCGGAAAACGGCGGATGGGAGAACGAGCCGATGCAGTCGCCGGAGGATCGGACCAAGCAGGATCCCGCGGAACCAGCGGAGGCTCCGGAAGGCGGGACCGACGAGACCGATCAGGTTGCACCTGCTGCCGAGATCGAAGCCGCTCCGACGGATGAGGCCCCTGTGGCGAAGAAGCCGACGCGCAAGGCCCCGGCGAAGAAGCGCTCGACGAAGAAGTCAGCCGAAGCGAAATCAAAGGAGGCCGACGATGCGTCGAGCTGATCTGCTTGCCGAGCTCAATTCCGAGTACGAGGCGTGGGAGGGTCTCCTCGCGCAAATCGGCGAGGACCGCATGGAAGAGCCCGGCGTCGCCGGTTCGTGGTCGATAAAGGACGTTATCGCGCATCTCACGGCCTGGCGGCGAAGGACGGTCGGGCGCCTCGAATCGGTCGCGCGCGGCAAGCCTGAGCCCGCGCATGAGTGGCCCGCCGACCTGCACGAGGACGACGAGATCAACGCGTGGTTCCACGCGCGCGATCGCGACAAGTCGGTGCGCGAGGTCCTCTCCGAGTCGCGTAGCGTCTTCCAACAGCTCGTGTCGGCGATCCAGAAATTGCCGGAGAACTCGCTCGACGATCCTGCCCGCTTTCCGTGGATGGAAGGCGCGCCGGTCACCGGAGCCGCGTTCTTCGGGCACTTCCACGACGAGCACGAGGCGGACATGCGCGCGTATCTCTCGCGACAACCAGCCACGTCGTAGCGACTAGACATTCCGAGGAAAAGCGCGCGGTCTAGCCATCGCTGGAATACGCGTTGGCCTCAAGATGTTGGGCGGGACATCCGCGGAATCCGGCTTTGAAAGCGCAGGAAGAATTGGAACTCGTCGTACCGACCCGGTTGGAATCATGGCGGAATCAGCAACGGCCCGCCCGCGATCACTGCATGGCTCCTGGGCGGAGCGTCGACGCTCCGCTGAGCGGTCATCGCTACACGCGGATGTTTCCCGATCTTCCTCATTTGAGCATCGGTCCAGACGTCGTGCATGCGCTTGGTCGCGCGGGCGGGGCTTGCGACACGCGGTATTCGACGCGCGGTGAGTCGGAGAGCGTCGCGGCGGGTTGGCCCGTGTTCGGGCAGTTCATCGCGCACGACATCACCGCAGACCGGTCGCC
>Ga0209689_1001359_pt1 | contig 18213 bp, 16 predicted proteins | sample GraSoiAngelo_149_FD_187119 | JGI IMG/M metagenome (GOLD analysis project Ga0209689, IMG submission 187119) | Grasslands soil microbial communities from the Angelo Coastal Reserve, California, USA - 14_1009_09_30cm (SPAdes) (version 2) | ecosystem: Environmental > Terrestrial > Soil > Grasslands ... | reverse complement strand
CTCAGCTCCAAGATCGCCGCGCTCGAGCGGGCGAAGACGGACTTCTTGAACATCGCGTCGCACGAGCTGCGTGGCCCGATGACCGTGATCAAGGGTTACCTCACGATGCTCGACGCGGGCGCGTTGGGCGACATGTCCCCCAAAGCGCACGCTGTGCTCCCGCTGCTCATCTCGAAGTCCGATGAGGTCAACTGGATGATCGAGCAGATGATCGAAGCCGCGCGTCTCGAGGAAGGCCGCCTGGCTCTGAAGCGACAACGCACCGACATCGTCGAGCTCACCGATTCTGCGATCGAGGGCGTGAAGATGCTGCTGACCGGTCATGAGCTCAGGGTCGATGCGCCTCCGCAGGCCATCGAAGCGGACGTCGACCCAGACCGCTTTCAGATTGTCGTGCGCAACCTGCTCAGCAACGCGGCGAAATATTCGGCGTCAGGCACCGACATCAATGTCGAGGTCCGGCGCGACGGCGACAAGGCTTGCGTTTCGGTGAGCGACCATGGTGTGGGCATCTCGAAGCAGGACCAGACACAGCTGTTCACGCGATTCGGCCGCATCGAGACCTCCGTGCACGTGCAGGGCACCGGCCTCGGCCTGTGGCTTTCGAAAGAGATCGCCCGCATGCACGATGGCGACCTGACCGTTGAATCGGGCAACGGTGCTGGAACAACCTTCACTTTCTCGGTGCCGCTCACTCAGTAGTCTCTGGCTGTGGGAGCGGATGCCCAGGCGCGCTTCGAGCCGCGCCGTCCCTTCGATCTTGACTTGACGCTGGCACCGATCGGCTCGGGGCCATCGCTGCGTCATCACGATGGTGCGATTTGGCGTGCGACCCGCACCCCGGCCGGCGCGGCGACCGTGCAGCTCGAGCAGCGCAACGGTTCGGTTGAGGTGAACGCATGGGGCCCCGGCGCCGACTGGGCGGTCGCGCACGCGCCCGTGCTGTGTGGCGAAGAGGACGACGACACCGGTTTCGCTCCCGCACATCCGCTGATCAAGCGCCTGCACCACGAGATCCCCGGCATCCGGATGACCCGCACCCTCTCTGTCTTCGAAACCCTCGTGCCGGCGGTGATCCTGCAGCAGGTCACGACCGAGGAGGGGCGCGCTTCCTTCCACCACATGGTGAATGCCCTCGGAGAGCCTGCGCCCGGGCCCGCGTCCTTGAAGCTGCCGCCCGCACCATCGGTTCTCGCGCGCACGCCCTATTGGAGCTTTCATCGCTTCGGGATCGAGCGACGCCGGGCCGAGATCGTCATCCGGACTGCCCGGAGCGCGAACCGTCTCGAGGAGATCGTGACCATGGACCTCGCGAGCGCGTACCAGCGGATGCTCGCGTTTTCCGGCGTCGGCCCCTGGACGGCGGCGAAGGTTGCGATGGTGGCGCTGGGCGACGCCGACGCGGTCCCCGTCGGCGACTATCACCTCCCGCACTCGGTCGGCTATGCGCTCGAGGGCACGCCCCGATCGACCGACGAGCGAATGCTGGAGCTGCTCGAGCCATACCGAGGACACCGAGCGCGGGTGATCCGACTCCTGACACTGGCCGGCATTGCGGCGCCACGATTCGGCCCTCGTAAGCCCCTGAGAAACTACCGAAATAGCTAGAGGCACCCTCTCCCCTCAGGGGAGAGGGATGTGGGGTGAGGGGCGTGAAAGTAAGTCTCAGGGGAGAGGGATGTGGGGTGAGGGGCGTGAAAGGAAGCTTCAGGCGTCCAGCGTCGCCAGCTCTTCCTCGACCACCTCGATCAGCTCACGCATGCCTTCGCTGTCGAAGATCAGGCGCGCCCCGGCGGTCTTGTAGAGCTCCGGCAGTGGCCTGCTGGCGCCGAGCGCGAGCGCCTCTCGATACTTGCGCACCGCCTCGCCGCGATTGGTCAAGCTGTTGCGCCAGACCTGCAGCGCACCGAGCTGCGCGATTCCGTACTCGATGTAGTAGAAGGGAAATTCGAAGAAGTGCGGCTGGTAATACCAGCGGGCGATCCGCTCAGCGTCGAGCCCGCTCCAGTTGACCGAGTCGCCTTCAAAACGGCGACGCAGCTCCAGCCACTTGCGATCGCGCGCGTCCGCATCACGTCCTTCCGGCGTCGTGTACATCCATTGCTGGAACGCGTCCACGGATGCGCAGTGCGTGAAAAAGATGACCGCACGTTCGAGGAGCCAGCGTCGGGAGCGGACCGCGTCCGCGTCGGAGTAGAACCCACCATGCTGACGATCGATGTATGGCGCAGCGAGTAGCTCCATCGACATCGAGGCGACCTCTGCCATCTCGGCACCGGGATGCCGCTCGAACAGCAAAGGCAGGTCCGCAGTCTCGAAAACGTGAAACGAATGCCCGGCCTCATGCAGGAGTGTGCGCACATCGTCGTCCACGTTGACGGCGTTCATGAAGATCAGAGGCAGCTTGCGCATCGGCAGCGAGTCGCAAAAGCCGCCGGGCGCCTTGCCCTTGCGGTTGTCGAGGTCGAGCAAGCCGGCGTTCGCCATCGTCTCGAACTCGCGCCGAAAGTCCGGCTGCACGTGGGAGAAGACGTCGCCGGCGTGGTGTATGAAGTCGCTCACGTCGGCGTAAGGCCGCAGCGGTGCCCGTCCTTTGGGATCGACCAGCTGGTCCCACGGCCGGAGCTGATCCACGCCCAGGTGGGAGCGCCGACGCTCCTGCAGGCGTTTGACGGCGGGCAGCACCGCTTGCTCCACGGCTTCGTGAAAGCGAAAGCAGTCGTCAGGCGTGTAGTCGAATCGGTTTTTCTCGAGATGCGCGTAGTCGCGGTAGTTCTGATGACCGGCGTTCTTGGCGACGGCCTGGCGCAGGTCGTACATGCGGTCGAAGAGGTTCGCCAGCGCGTCGCGTTGCTCGATGTACGGCTCGTACATCCTGCGAAATGCGCGTTCGCGCACCTGGCGGTCGTTGTCCTCTAGGAACGGCGCCATCCGCGCCGGCGTCATCTCCTGGCCCTCCCAGTCCACGGTCATCGCGCCGATCACCTTCGCCCATTCGGTCGAAAGCTTCGCGAGTTCGGTCTGGAGCGGCACGTTGGCCGGGCTGAATAGCTCCATCTGGTTGCGAAACCGCTGCACGGTCGTCTCGAGGCCCGCGCGGACATATCCCAGCTTGACGAGGCGCTCCTGCAGCTTCGTCCTCTGCTCCTCGGCTCGAGGTGCGATCTCGCTGCTGAACCTGAGCTGCGCTTCCTCCGCCTTGGAGTCGGCCGTGTTTCTCGCGTACGCGAAATTCGCCAGCGCGGTGGCCTCTCCGATCAGGGACTCGAGCGTCGACCAGTCCTGAAGCCACGATTCGACGTTGCCCCGATCCAGGGGCCGCGCCGCGAGCTCTTCGTAGAACGGCAGGAGGTCGCTCCAGCTCGCGTTCTGAAATGCGTCCGCGGACCCAGGTAGAACCGTCACCACACCCGGCGCAACATGCTACAGAGGGGCGTTGCATGAAGTCTTCATCGCTGTCTTTGCCGCCGAGCGTCCGCGCCGCCGCCGAGACCGTGCTGGGCGGCGGTGCCATCCGGGAAGAGTTCGCGTGGATGAGCTGGGCCGGCACGGTGTGGCGGCTGACCGGCGACGCGGGCGTCGTGATCTACGTCAAGCGCGCGGCCGACCTCGCCGGCGAGCGCGACCGACTCGGCTGGCTGGCGGGCCGGTGGCCGGTGCCGCGGGTCGCGGGATTCTTTCACGAGTCGGGCGACGACTGGCTCATCACGCACGTCGTGCCCGGCGTCCCGATGTACGACCCATCCATCGGTTGGGCGCCGGACCGCGTGGCGACAAAGCTGGGCGAGATCCTGCGCGGTCTTCACTCCACCGCCGGGGTCGGCTGTCCGTTCGGTGTCAGTAAGCGCGGCAACGTGCTCATCCACGGCGATTACTGCCTGCCCAATGTGCTGGTTCACGACGGCGAGCTCAGCGGGTTGGTCGACATGGGGCAGGCCGGCCTGGGCAACCCCGAAGACGACCTCGCCGCCGGGGTCTGGACTTTGCACTACAACTTCGGGAAGGGTTTCGCGCGGGCGTTTCTCGATGCGTACGGATGGCCGCCGATGACGGACCAGGCAATCGAGAAATTACGAAGGCGTTACGCAAGGTGAGTTCTTTCACCTCCCCACCCTGTGGGGAGGTCGGCGGCCGAAGGCCGCCGGGTGGGGGCCCGCAACTTCTGTAGCCCTAGGGGGAAGCTCTTTCACCTCCCCACCCTGTGGGGAGGTCGGCGGCCAGAGGCCGCCGGGTGGGGGCTAGCAACTTCTCAGGCGGCCCTAGGTCGGTAGGACGATGTTCTCCACCGCGCGCCAGCAGTACCACGCCGCGACCGATCGATAGGGCCGAAACTTCTCGCCCTCGGCCTGCAGCGCGCGAGGCGTGATCATCTCGCGTTTGCGGTGCGCAAGCGTCCAGCCTTTACGCACGCCGTAATCGTCGACCGGCCACACGTCGAGCCTGCGCAGCTGGAACATCAGGAACATCTCGGCGGTCCAGCGGCCGATGCCCCGGACCTGGACCAGCCGTGCCACCAGCTCATCGTCCGAAAGCGAGTCGACGTCTCCCAGCGGAACGGTGCCGTCGGCGACCTTTCGCGCCAGGTCGGAGATGGCGGCCTCTTTCGGGCCGCTGACGCCCGCCGCGCGCATCATGCCGGGCGCGAGCGCGAGCACAGCCGCGGGGGACAGGCCGTCGGCGAACAGCTTCAGGAACCGGCCCAGGATGGCCGCGGCGGCCGCGCCAGCTAGCTGCTGGTACATGATCGACCGCACCAGCGCTGCGAAGCTGTCCGGCAGCGGGTCGCGAAGCTCCATCTTGCCGGCGCGCGTGATGAGCTTGGCCATCGCAGGGTCGCGGCGGGCGACCAACCGGGTCCCCTTGGCGATCTGTTCCGGCGTCGCGTAGGTCGCGACCGGTGGCTTCTTGGTTCTCAGGCGAACTCGGACATGAACTGCGCGAACTGGTCTCGGCTCAGCCGAAGCTCCGCTTCCTCGAGGTCCTTGAGCGGCCTCTGCGGGATGCGCTCGGTGGTCACGAAGTCGTCCATCGCCGTGTCGACATAGAGCAGGCCCGTCACCAGGTGACCCTCGGCGCGGCCTTCCTCGATGACACGGATCGCGGCCCGGCGGTCAGTCGGGTCGTGGTCTTCGCCCAGCTTCTTGAGCACGATGTGGGATCCGTCGTGAAGCCTGACGTCGCGAACGGTGCCGGGTTCGTAGTCCACGTGGACCTCTTCGAAGAAGGGGATGAACGAGACGTCCGCGATCGACTCCTCGTGGTCTTTGACCCAGCTGTAGCTCTTGGTCGAACCGTCGTGGTCGTTGAACGTGACGCACGGCGAGACGATGTCGAGCATCGCCGTGCCGCGATGCGCGATCGCCGCCTTGATCAGCGGCACGACCTGCTTGCCGTCGCCGCTGAACGACCGCGCGACGAAAGAACATCCAAGAGCCAGGGCCACCGCGCACGGGTCGATCGGCTGGAACGTGTTGACGGCGCCCTTCTTCTGCATCGAGCCGAGGTCGGCGGTGGCCGAGAACTGGCCCTTGGTCAGGCCGTAGGTGCCGTTGTCCTCGATGATGTAGGTGCAGTCGACGTTGCGCCGGATCATGTGCATGAACTGACCGAGCCCGATCGACGCCGTGTCGCCGTCGCCCGAGACGCCGAGCATGATCAGCTGGCGGTTCGCGAGGTGCGCGCCAGTCGTGAGCGCCGGCATTCGGCCGTGCACACCGTTGAACCCGTGCGCGGTCTCGACGAAATAGGCGGGCGTCTTCGACGAGCACCCGATGCCCGACATCTTGGCCAGCAGGTGAGGCTCAACGCCGAGCTCATACAGCGCCTTGACCATGTGGTTGGTGATCGAGTTGTGGCCGCAACCCGCGCACAAGGTGGTGGCGGCGCCTTTGTAGGCGTCGCGCGCGAGTCCGGCGCGGTTCACCGTCGTGCTCATGCGTGCACCACCTCTTTGTCCATCAGGGGTTCGATGATCGCCGAAGCGGGTATCGGCTGCCCGTTGTAGTGGCGGATCGAACGCAAGCGGTCGACCAGTCCGGCCGGCAGGGCGAGCCGGATCAGGTCGTACAGCTGGCCGTCGCGATTCTGCTCGACCACGTAAACGTGGTCGTGCCGCCCGACGAATGCCGCCACCTCATCCGACAGGGGCAGCGCCCGCACGCGCAGGTAATCGACCGGCTTGCCCTCGGCCGCCAACGTTTCGCGCGCCTCGACGACCGCCGCGTCCGTGGAGCCGAAAGCGATCAGGCCGATCGGTAAGCCGGCCTCGTCGGCCACCGGCGCCGGGAGCGCGTGTCGCGCAGTCTCGAGCTTGCGGGCGAGCCGGTCCATGTTCCGAGCGTAGGCGTCGGCGCTCTCTGTGTACCGCGCCATCTCGTCGTGTCCGGAGCCTCGCGTGAAGTAGCCGGCGGCGGGGTGGTCGGTCCCCGGCAGCGTGCGGTAGGTGACGCCGTCGCCATCGACGTCGCGGTACCGTCCCCACTCGCCGGCCAGCCGCTCCAGGTCGTCTTTCGTCAGCACCTTGCCGCGGTCGAAGTCCTTGTCCGGGTATTTGAACTCGGGTGTCATCCAGAGGTTCATCCCGAGGTCCAGGTCGGAGAGGACGAACACCGGCGTCTGAAAGCGGTCCGCGTAGTCGAAGGCGTCGCGGGCCATCTCGTAGCACTCCTCGACCGATCCGGGCAACAGCACCATGTGTTTCGTGTCGCCATGGGAAAGGGTGTAGACGAACCCGATGTCCGCCTGTGACGTCCGCGTCGGAAGTCCGGTCGACGGCCCGATGCGCTGGATGTCGAAGATCACCACCGGAACTTCGGCGTAGTAGGCGAGCCCCGAAAACTCGGCCATCAGTGAGATGCCGGGCCCCGATGTCGAAGTCATGGCGCGAGCGCCGGCCCAGCCGGCTCCGATGGCCATGCCCACGGCGGCAAGCTCATCCTCGGCCTGCACGACCGAGATCAGCTTTTCACCCGTCTTCGTGTCGACGCGAAAGCGGTCGCCGTAGGCGATCAGGTACTCGCACAGCGATGAGGAGGGGGTGATCGGGTACCAGGCCACGACTGTCACACCGCCCATCAGCGCGCCGAGCGCGGCGGCCTGGTTGCCCTCGACCAGCACTTTGCCTTCGACGACGCCCGTCATCGGCTCGAGGCGATAAGGGTCCTGCTTGGAAAAGTTGTCCTGCCAGTAGTCGTAGCCAACCTTGATCGCGTCGAGGTTCACGGGCACCGCCTTCGGCTTGGCGAGAAACTGCCGCTTGACGCCGTGCTCGACCGCCTCCCACGGGATGCCCAGCAGGCCGGCGACGACACCGACGTAGATCATGTTGGCCAGCTGCTTGCGCAGGGTGTCGTTCTGGATCTTCGCCTTCGCCAGCTTGGCGAATGGGACCGGGTAGTACGTGATGTCGGTGCGCGCCTCGGCGGTCGAGAAGGCCTCCTCGTGCACCACCACGCCTCCCGGCCGCACGGTCTTCAAGTCCTCGCGCCACGTGGCGACGTTGAACGCGACCAGGATGTCGACCTTGTCCGAGCGCGCCATGTGGCCCTCGGGCGTGATCCGCAGCTGGTACCAGGTCGGCAGGCCCTCGATGTTGGAGGGAAACACGTTTTTTGGCGCGACCGGGATACCCATGCGGAAGATCGCTCTGGTGAGGACCAGGTTCGCGGTCTGGCTGCCTGAACCGTTGACGGTGGCGGCCTGGATGGTGAGGTCGTTGACGATGGGATCGGTCACTTCTGGGGCGAGTTCAGGATTCTACGCGCCTGCAAGGCCTGGCCTGGATTCCTTACTCTCCACGGAGCGTGAAAGTCGCCGTTCCCAAGGAGATCGAGCAGGGAGAGCGCCGCGTCGCCCTCGTCCCGGACACGGCGAAGATGCTGGTCGGCGCCGGCCTGGAAGTCGGCGTCGAGGGGGGTGCCGGCGCGGCTGCCTTCATCCCGGACGACCTGTACGAGAAGGCCGGCGCCACAGTGGCAAGCCGCGGAGGGACGATGCTCCGCGAAGCGGATGCCGTCCTGAAGGTGCAGGCGCCGCGCGAGAGCGAGATCGCGGTCCTGAAGAAGGGCGCCGTGCTCATCAGCTTCCTGCAGCCGGCCACGCAGGGAGACATCGTGAAGTCCCTCGCCCAGCATGGGATCACCGCCTTCAGCCTGGAGCTGCTCCCGCGCATCTCGCGCGCCCAATCGATGGACGCGCTCTCCTCCCAGGCGTCCGCCGCCGGCTACAAGGCGGTGTTGATGGCCGCCGACCGGATCGGCAAGCTCTTTCCGATGATGATGACGGCCGCCGGCACCGTCGCCCCGACGCGCGTCCTGGTGATGGGCGCGGGGGTGGCCGGCCTGCAGGCGATCGCCACCGCGCGGCGGCTTGGTGCCGTCGTCTCCTCGTATGACGTCCGCCCCGCGGTCAAGGAAGAGGTCCAGTCGCTGGGCGCCACGTTCATCGAGCTCCCGCTCGAAGCGCAGGAAGGCCAGGGCGGCTACGCGAAGGAGCAGTCCGAAGAATTCCTGCGCAAGCAGAGGGAGCTGATCGGCGAGTACATCGCCAAGTCCGACGTCGTGATCACCACGGCGGCGGTCCCAGGTCGCAAAGCACCACTGCTGGTCACCGGCGAAATGGTCAAGGGGATGCGACCCGGCTCGGTGATCGTCGACCTCGCCGCAGAGACCGGTGGCAACGTGGAGCTCACCCAGGCCGGCAAGGAGGTCGACGTCGGCGGCGTCACGATCATCGGCACGCGCAACGTCCCGTCCACGATGCCGCTGACGACGAGCCAGCTGTTCGCAAGAAACGTGGCGAACCTCCTCCTGCACCTGGTCAAGAACGGCACGATTTCGCTCGATTTCGAGGACGAGATCACCAAGGGCGCATGCGTGACGCACGGAGGCGAGATCGTCAACGAACGCGCCAGGCAGATGGTCGGCGCCGCATGACCAACGAGCTCCTGAATGAGCTGACGTTCTTCGTGCTCGCGATCTTCGTCGGCTTCGAGGTCATCTCGAAGGTGCCGACCATCCTGCATACGCCGCTCATGTCGGGCACCAACGCGATCCACGGCATCATCCTGGTCGGCGCCATCCTCATCGCCGCCGGAGCCGACTCGCCGGTGACCGTCGTGCTCGGCCTGGTCGCGGTCATCCTCGCCACGACCAACGTGGTCGGTGGTTTCGTCGTCACCGACCGCATGCTCGAGATGTTCAAAGGCCGACAAGCGGCCAAAAAATGAACCGACAGTCACGGCCCGAGACCGTCGACGGATCTTCGGCGCCCATGCAGCGCATCTGCGTCGTTGCGGCCTCCGCTCCTCGCTCACGCATTGACGAATGCGCTCGCTCCGGTGCTCGGCCGCGCCTAGCATCTGCGCCGCCTGGCCACCGAATCTCTCGCCGAAGGCTCGAGCCGTGACTGTAGTGATCGCGCTCGCGTACCTCTTGGCCGCGGTGCTGTTCATCCTCGGCCTGAAGCAGCTGAGCTCGCCCAAGGGCGCGCGCAACGGCAACTTCACCGCCGCCGCGGGCATGGTGATCGCGCTGGGCGCGACCGTCCCACTCCTCCACTTCACAAAGGCGGGTTTGGAGATCACCGCCGTCGGACTCGTGATCGGCACGCTGATCGGAACCGTCGGCGCGCGCATGGTGCGCATGACCGCCATCCCGCAGATGGTCGCTCTCTTCAACGGCGTCGGCGGTGGCGCGGCAGCGCTGGTGGCGGTGGCCGAGCTGCTGAAGTTCGGCGTGCATCCGCCCTTTGCGGAGGTGTTTCCGAGCGTCTTCAGCATCGTCATCGGCTCGGTGTCATTCGCCGGCAGCATGGTCGCGTTCGCCAAGCTCCAGGAGCTGATGACCGGGACGCCGATCACGTATCCCGGACAGCAGATCGTCAACTTGCTGCTGGCGGCAACGATCGTCGGCTTTGCGGTCGCCGTGCTCGCGGTCGCCTCGATTCCGTTTTCCTTCATTGCATTGATGGTGCTGGCCCTGGTCCTCGGCGTGGCCTTCGTCCTTCCGATCGGTGGGGCGGACATGCCGGTGGTCATCTCGCTCCTCAACGCATGCACCGGGCTGGCGGTCGCGGCCAGCGGTTTCACGCTGAACAACTTCGCGCTGATCGTGGCCGGCACGCTCGTGGGGGCGTCCGGTTCGCTGCTGACCAAATTGATGAGCGACGCGATGGGCCGCTCCCTCGGCAACGTCCTGTTCGGAGCGTTCGGCCAGGTGCGCGCCGGCGTCACGGCCGTCGGTTCGGGCGGGCAGGCGCGAAGCGTCCGCTCGGCCTCGGCGGAGGACCTGGGCACGCTGCTCGCCTACTCGCAGCGCGTGATCATCGTCCCCGGCTACGGGCTTGCGGTCGCGCAGGCCCAGCACGCGGCGCGAGAGCTGGCCGACGTGCTCGAGAAGCGCGGGGTCGAGGTCGAGTACGCGATCCATCCCGTCGCCGGTCGGATGCCGGGTCACATGAACGTGCTGCTGGCGGAGGCGAACGTCCCTTATGAGCAGCTGAAGGAGATGGACCAGGTCAACGACGACTTCAAGAACGCCGACGTGGCGTTGATCGTCGGCGCCAACGACGTGGTCAATCCCGCCGCTCGCACCACACCCGGCAGCCCGATCTACGGGATGCCGATCCTGAACGCCGACCAGGCCAAGAACGTCATCTTCATGAAGCGTTCGATGCGTCCCGGGTTCGCCGGGATCGAGAACGAGCTGATGTACGGACCGAACACGGTGATGTTCTTCGGGGACGCGAAAGACTCCCTGACCAAGTTGGTAAGCGCCGTCAAAGCAGCCTAAGTTCCGCCTATTCGACCAATCGTGCCCAAATGGTCGAGTCCAAGGCAGCGGATGCAGCCATTCGGGCCCAAATGGCCGGTGGAAAATGACGAGCCTCCTGCCCATTTCAGTCAGGAGGCTCGCGCCGCGAAGAGGGTGTGGTGACCGGAAATGCTATGCCCGAACCCCACAAAGTGTTAGTGAGCCAGCCACAAATAAGCTCCGGCGCCGTTGTAGCTCAGGAGTCCCGTACCTTGAGGAGCCGGGCGACGTCCTTGGTGTCGAAGGGATGGGCGACCCGGAGCACGAAATGCTGGAGCCCCGCCTGCAGCCACTCGTCGACCGCCCTCGGGCTCAGGCCGCCGACGTTGGCGGTGCGCTCGATCTCGCGCGGGTCCCGCCCGACCTTGCGGCACCACTCGTCGAGCACGGCGGACTTGCGTGCGTACTCCTCAGCCGAACCGATCGCGTTCCACATCTGCGCATGCTCGGCGACCAGGCGAAGCATCACCCGCTCGCCCCGGCCGGCGATGAGGATCGGCATCGGGCCCGCCGGACCCGGCCTCAGCTTCTGGATGCGGCTCCGGATGCGCGGCAGCGCTTCTTTGAGCAGCCGCACGCGATCGCGCGTCTCACCAAACTCATACCCATACTCGCGGTAGTCGCGTTCGAACCAACCAGCGCCGAGTCCGAACACGAGCCTCCCCCCTGACAGCTGGTCGACCGTCGCCGCGATCGTCGCCAGCAGGTCCGGGTTGCGGTAACCGATGCAGGTGACCATCGGACCGATCTGCGGAGCTCGGGTGTCGATCGCCGCCGCCGCGAGCAACGACCAGCATTCGAAGTGATTGCCGTTCGGGTTGCCATACAACGGGAAGAAGTGATCCCAGAACCAGATGCTGTCGACACCGAGGTCGTCGACACGACGCCATGCATCGCGCAGCTCCTGGATGGTGCACTGCTGAGGATGGATCGTGACGCCAACCTTGAACGGCCGGCTGGAAGACATCGCTGTGAGATTATCGACAGTCCATGGTGGGGGAGTTGGTCCCATCGCCGGTTGACCCCGTCACCGCCGGTGTGGACTTCTGGAGGCGCTATCACGAGTTTCGCCGGGTTCGGCAGGAGGAAACACGCCCCGACGAGCCCGTGCGCAATGACGCCGATGAAGAGGCGCACTTGAAGCGGATCAGCCCGTTCCAGGCGGAGAAGTACTTTGAGGTCTCTCGGGGTCGCGAGATGCTTGGTCTGCTGCAGATGTCGTTCGTGGAACCGGCAGCGCCCGCGTACGAATCCAACCAACACCTCTGCGAAGCCGACGTCTTCGTCCGCGGCGCGGACCGCCGGCGCGGCATCGCCTCCTCGTTTCTCCCGGTGATCGTCGAGCTGATGGAAGGTCGTGGTTGCACCACCGTCGGCGGCTGGGTCGAGGAGGACGCGGGGCATGGGTTCATGAAGTGGGTCGGCGCCGAATCGAAGCTGGCCGAGATCGAGAGCCGGTTGATGTTCTCGGAGATCGACTGGCCAGAGCTGGAGCGCTGGGTTGAAGAAGGCGCCAGGCGATCGCCCGACACAAAGCTCGAGACCATCATTGGGCCGGTTCCGGAAGACGAGTGGGAGGCGTTCGGCTCACAGCTGTCGGTCATGCTCAACACCATCCCTTTCGAATCCCTCGACCACGGCAAGATCGTCGTGACCCCGGAAACGATGCGTGACTTCTACAACCGCCTCGAGGTCAACCGTGAGGTGCAGCACACGGTGCTGACGCGCGAGCCGGACGGGACGATCTCCGGTATCACAGACGTCACCTGGGCGCCTCACCGGTCGGAGTTCATCGAGCAGCGATTCACCGGCGTCCGGCCCGACGCGCGTGGCCGCGGGCTGGGTAAGTGGATCAAGGCCGCGATGCTGCTTCACCTACGCGAGCTGTATCCGGACACCAGGTGGATCGGCACCGGCAATGCGGGGTCGAACGCGCCGATGCTGAAGATCAACCGGGCGCTCGGCTTCAAGCCTTACCGCACCGGCACCGCCTACCAGATCACTCGTGACCGGCTCGCCGCGAGATTGGCTGCCGGCTAGGTCTTCCGGCCCCTCTGCACGCTGCGCACCAGCAGGATGACCCCGACGAGGATCAGCAAGGCGGGCAGCGCCGCTTTGCCCACAGGGCCGAAGTAGTCCCGGCCGCTGATGCCGAGGATCGATTCGAACAGTACGAAGCCGATCAGGAAGATCATCAGGCCGATGAAGATCAGGGTGCGGCCGGTCCGCAGCGCGTGCTGGTCGCGATCGCGCAGCGCCTGCATGTACATGCCGAGGCCGACTCCGAAAGGCACGACAAGCGCCCACCCGTAGGCCCAGAGTGGCCAGTCTCCCGTGCTGTTGGAGTAGGCGAGAACGACACCGAGCATCGTCACGATGCCGCCGGGAATCGTGGCGACCGCCCCCACCCACAAGAAGCCGACCACGATCAAGGTGAGGCCCGGGATGATGATGAAGAGCGGCCATCCGCTCTCGGTCAGATCGACGCCCGACAGGACGATCAGCAGCGCGAACAGACCGAGCACCACCAGCACGATGCCGAGCGCGGTGCTCGATCCACCGCGGCGGGCGGGGGCTGGATGCGCGACCGCGTTGACGAACGGCGGCGGCGGCGGTGTGCTGTGCGATTCGGTTGGAGCCGGGGGCACGGGTTCCGAGGGACTCAGCGTGGCACTGGCCTCCGGCGGTTCGGCCTCGGTCGGTTCGGCCGGCGCGAACTCAGCGATCGGTTCCCTGACGACTTCAGGCTCCTCGCTGGTTTCGGCCTTCTTGCCCGCGAAGATGTCAGGGCTGCCCGCCAACATATCGGGAGTGACGTGCACCATATCGTCTTTTACGCTTGCGTCGTCGGTTGCTTCGTCGCCCTCTGGTGAGGGCTGCGTGCCGGGAGTTTTGCCGAGGCTTGCGCGCTTTCGCTTGCTCATGGGACGAACAGCTTAACCGCCAACCCTCAGAGCGAACCATGGGTTGACCGGACCATGGCCGTGGCCGATCTCGATTGAATTCGCGATCGCTTGCGTGATGAAGGTTTTGGCCTTTCGGACCGCGTCGAGTGGGTCAGCGCCGCGGGCGATGCCGGCCGTGATCGCAGCCGAAAAGACGCAGCCGCTGCCGTGCGTGTTCAGGGTGTCGATCCGCTCCGCGGCGAGCTCGACCAGCTGCGATCCGTCGCAAAACACGTCGATCACGTCTCGCTCCGCATGGCCGCCCTTGACGACCGCGGCCCTCGCGCCCATCGCGACGAGATCGCGCGCAGCACGCCGCCGCTCTTCGAGGCTTTGAACGGTGCGGCCGAGAAGGACCTCAGCCTCGGGGAGGTTGGGTGTGACGACCGCCGCGAGGGGCAGCAATCGCTCGATCAGCGCCGCGACCGCGTCATCCCGCAGCAGCTTGGCGCCACCCTTGGCCACCATCACGGGATCCACGATCAGGTTGCGGATCTGATAGTGCTCGACCGCATCCGCGACGGTGGCGATGATCGCGGCGCTGGACAGCATCCCGGTTTTCGCGGCGTGGACTCCGATGTCCTCGACCACCACCGCGATCTGCTCGCGGATCAACGACGTCGGCAGCTCGAGGATGTCGGTCACGCCGGTCGTGTTCTGGGCCGTGATCGCCGTGATCGCCGAGGTGCCGTGGACGCCGAGCGCGGCGAAGGTCTTGAGGTCTGCCTGGATGCCGGCGCCGCCCCCGGAATCCGAGCCCGCGATCGTCAGCGCGACGGGCAGCTTCATGTCGTGACGGCGCGCCGGCCGAGCCAGTACACGGCCGCGGCCACGCCCGCGCTGATGAGCCCCGAGAGGTCCGCGCCGTGGAGGTTCGCGATCAGCCCGTCATTGAAGAAGCTCGGTATCGGGGCCAGGTTGCCAAACAGGTTCACGTAGTTGACGAAGACAAGGCTCGATGCCGTCCCCGCGATCCACGCAAGGAGGGCAAGCGCGGGCCGTCCGTTGCCCTCGAACACGAAAAAGCTCAGCAGGACGACCGCCGCCCACGCGGGCGCCCAAAGGTAGGTGAGGATCAGGAAGTCTTCGTAGGCGACGCGGAAATCGCTGATCAGCACCGCGTACCCGGCGAGCGCGGTGCCGAGGATTCCGCAGCCGAGCGCGGTCTGCCAGCGCTTGAGGTTGATTCCCATCGCGAGCGTGACGAGTCCGGCGGTGTACACGTCGAGGTAGTTGGCCCATATCTCTCCCACGACGATGAAGACGAAGAACGGAATCGCGACCCAGGCGGGCGCGTGGGCGTTGATCACCGCCAGCACGCCCTGGTTCGACGCGAGCGGGGCGTCGATCGTCGGCAGCAGGAGTCCGAAAAGTCCCAGCAGGATCATCGGGATCGTGATGCCCACCACCGGCCAGAAGGTCACGGCTCGCGACGGGCTCGACGAGGGCAGGTATCGCGAGTAGTCGCTGGCGAACGGATACCACGACGCGACCAGCGCGAAGCAGGTCATGAGGCCGAGCACAAAGGCACCCAGGTAATCGGGGCCGGCCACCGTCGGCCCGTGCGTCCATTGGAAGCTGGGGGCGAGAAGCAGGAAGAGTGCCGCGGAAAGCGCGGCGAAGGTGATGGCACCGTACGTCTCGAGGACCTTGATCGTCTGGTGGCCGTACACGGCGACCGCCACGCTGACCGCCGCGATCACGAGCACCAATCCGAAAGTCATCCATCGGTTGACGCCGCCGAACAGCTGGGCTCCCGCCTGCGCCGCGATCACGCAGTCGACCGCGAACCACCCGACGGCGAGGAAAAGGGTCAACGCCGCGCCGAGGTACGACCCGCGAAGGCCGAAGATCCGCCGCGTGAAGACGATCTGCGGAAGGCCCGAACGCGGACCCGTGTTGCTGAGGAGGCCGAGGATCACGGCCGCCGCAACCGTGCCGATGGCCGTCGCTGCGAGACCGTCCCAGACGCCGAGCCCGTAGTAAGTGGTGAGCAGGCTCGCCGTGAAAAGGCTCGCGTAGTTGACGAACGCGCCGCCCCACAGAAACGCGAGCTCACGAGGCTGGCCGTGGCGCTGGTGCGTCGGGATCGCTTCGATCCCGTGCGTTTCAACCTTGCCGAAAGCGTCGGTCTCGGCCTGTCGAGCGGCAATGTCGCCCATCGCTCTCCCTCCGCTGGCATTACCCAGTTCAGGTTCATGCGGTCGGCGCACCGGCGCCCTCTCAGCCCGCTCGTTGGAGCGAGCTCCCGCTGACTCGATCTTAGTGCGAGTTGCTGAGGCCGCGCCTCTAGTTAAGACGCCAGGGTGCGGGGAGGAGGTGGGCCAGGATCCGATAGACCTCGGGGTTGAGAGCCAATCCGACATGACTGCCGTTGACTTCGATCGAGTTGATGTCGGGGCGCAAGCACGCCTTCCAGTTCACGACCCCATCCGAGCGGGAGTAGATCGACGTCGTCGGGACGCGAGGTGCGGCGCGAAGATCGCGCAGGAAGCGCATCTCGACCGATGCCGGATGCCGGTAGCGCATCGCGTTGAAGAGGTGGGCGGCGTGGACCCCGGCCATGGTCAGCGGATGCACATCGAACGGATCGTTGAGCGGAGAGCCGAGCGTGATCACCTGCTCGACGAGATCCGGCTTGCGATGCGACAGGACCTTAGCCAGCACACCGCCGCGGCTGTGCCCGACCAGAGAAACGCGAGCCGCCGTCTTGCGATGCATCTCGATCAGGGTGTCGAGGAGCGGACGGAGCATGACCTCGGAGTACATGACGTTGAAGGACACGCCGGCCAGGCGCGGGCGGTAGCCGACTCGACTCAACCAATCGAACTGCGTGCGGAGGGTCCAGTCGCCGGCGAGAAATCCAGGGATCAGCAGCACCGGTTTGCGCAGGCCGGACGGCACGTCCTCCCCGCGATAGACAGGGTCGAGAATCAAGCGGAGAAATTCAAGATAGAAGCGTCCCTCCAGCCACATCGGCGGGATGGGGTCCCAACGCCCCATATGGCGGAGGTGGGGCAGGACTGACACGGAAGACTTAAGACGCCCCGGGCGCTTGCTATGAGGTGGTTCTGGGACGGTGGCCAATATGTGCTGCTTGTCGCGACTCCGTTATGAGACTGCAGCGGGCTGCGACGGGATTCTATATGGGTTCCAGCCTTCCAGCGCTCTCATAAATAGCTCTGGGGTCTCGAGCATCGGCACGTGGCCGACGCCTTCGATGATCTCGAGTCCGTTGACGTCTGAGACTTTATGCCGCAATGCGTCATGAATCCTACGCGAGGATTGCCGACGCCAGGCCGATCAGGATCTCGCCGACCGCGGCCGCCGGCCGGCGACCGTCCTTGTGCAGCCGGTCGAACACGGCGAACGACGTCAGCGCCCCGACCACGTCTTCGGCCTCTTTGATCGAGCACCCGGGACGAAGGGCGTCGGCTGCGGCGAGCGACTCGGCCAGCGTCCGGTTCGCCTCGGGATCGTCGATCTGGGCATGGGGCAGGTGGCGGTACAGGGCAGGGTTGCCGGCCCAGGTCGCGCACGCGCTCTGGATGTGGCGCCGAAGAGCCTCGCGGGGATCCGATTCCCCAAGGTCGGGGCGCTCGTGAGGAGGGGCCAGAGCCTGGAGCAGGCCCGCCCTGGAGCCGAAGCGGTTGTAGACCGTGATCCTCGAGACGCCGGCCCGGCGGGCGACCGCCCCGACGCTGGCCTGCGAGGCGGGGCCCTGGGCGACCAGCTCGCGTGCGGCGGCGAGGATCGAGCTGGTGGTCAGGTCGACCGACGTCTGGCGCCGGCCGAGCCGGTAACGGCGGCCCATCCGATCAACTTAACATACTGTCTGTCCAATGAATACGGCAGAGCCGCGAAGGCTGGCCAGGTCGAGCGACGGGTCGACAACCTACCATCGCACGCTGTGAGGTTGTGGGACCCGCTCGCGATTCGCGAGTTCTCCGCCCTGCTGCGCGACCCCGTGTTTCGGGGCCGCGGTGTCCCTCCCGGCGATGGCCGCCCAGTGCTCCTCGTTCCCGGCTTCCTGGCCGGCGACTGGACGCTTCGCATCATGGAGGGCTGGCTGCGGCGGATCGGCTACCGCACCTACCTCTCAGGGATCCTGCTCAACATTCAACATTCGGAGCGGCTGCTGTCCGGGCTTCGGCGCAAAGTCGCCGAGATCGAAAAGGAGAACGATGCGCGGGTGAGCATGATCGGCCACAGCCGCGGCGGGCTGCTGGCGAAGGTGCTTTCCCAGCGCAAGCCCCAGCTCGTCGAGCAGGTGATCACGCTTGGCGCCCCGCTTGCCGACTGGACCGACCTGGCCGCGCTGACCCATCACGCCGTGGGCGTGGTCAGGACGGCGAACGAGCTCGCGTACGGCCGGAAGCTCAACTCCGAGGGTCGCTTCACGTACGACCTCAAGCTCACGCCTGTGGTGCCGACCACCTCGATCTACACCCGGTCGG
>Ga0209689_1001354_pt1 | contig 18240 bp, 22 predicted proteins | sample GraSoiAngelo_149_FD_187119 | JGI IMG/M metagenome (GOLD analysis project Ga0209689, IMG submission 187119) | Grasslands soil microbial communities from the Angelo Coastal Reserve, California, USA - 14_1009_09_30cm (SPAdes) (version 2) | ecosystem: Environmental > Terrestrial > Soil > Grasslands ... | reverse complement strand
GTGCATGGGCTCAGGTGGGCTCCACGGTCTTCAAAACCGCTGGTCGGCATCCTTGGCGATGTCGACGGACGGATCGTTCCCGTCGCGCCCCCGCCAGTTCTTGTGTTCAACTCGCAGCCGCAACTCATCCGACGAGGTAGGTCTCGTAGATTACGGTTCCAGCTTGGCGGCCGCCGACACTGACGAAGACGCCCTTATTCAGCCAGGCGAGATCGGCGGCGTCGGTCTCGATCTGGGTTGAGGTGCGGAAGGTGTACTCGCTGGCGTCAACGTCCTCACCGCGCCCAAGACGTGCGAGGACCTCGGCACTGCCATGGCGCACCCCGCGTGATTGCGCATAGAGCAAATCGCCCGCGTCGGTCTGCAGCGTGTAGCGGATGTCGCCAAGCGTGGTACCGTCCGGGAGTCCGATCTGCCAATCGGCGCTGGCGCCTGCGAGCAGCTGCCCGTTGATCTTAGGGCCCGTAAATCTTCCCCCGGTAAGAGGCACGATCCGACGGTGGCCTCCGGGCACGTCCCCGATGTCGAGCGGCTGGCCGAGCGTCGCCTCCAAGCGGTAGACCTTGGTTAAGCGAGGATCGGGAAGCGAAGTGCTCGTCCGTGGCTCCGGCCGGCGTGAGACGGTAGCGTCGGCTGGATCGTTGGCATGCGACTTGAGCGGGGTGACGCTAACATCCAACCACTCGTAGAGCGGCAGAGCGCCGATGATGCTGTCGAGTTCGGTTTCGCTGTCGGCGCGGAACAGGCCGACGATCGGGCGATCGCCCGACGTGACGGTCCGCCTCCAGAGCCGGACAAGATGGCCTTCGTCCGCAAGCTTGGCTGTTGCGGACGCCTCGGCCTTCTCGCGGTCCTTGACCTCAGATTCCGAAGCTCCAGTCGGTACGTTGACCTTGAAGTCGACTAGGAATTCCATATTGTTCTCCTTCCAACCGGCCCCAGCGGCACGGCTGTCCGCAGTCACACGCCCATCGGTCCGACTTGCGCTAGTCCGGGTGCCGGCCCACGAGGACGAACGCCGTAGCCAGACTGAACAATTCGGCGAGCTTACTGACCGCCCCCTCGAGATCAACCGGCTCGCCGGAGCCGAATTTAAGGCCGCTCGCGTGATCGTGATTACCGCCAAAGGGGAGGCCCTTGAGCACCGCGATCGCATAGAGCACGACCAGGGCCGCGCTCAGCCCGACCACCGCGTAATAGGTGAGATCCGAGGGCCTGGCCATGATCAGTGAGGCAAGGGCGAGCTGGGCGAGCCCGGCGGCCAGGAAGCCGAGGCCGAGGATGGTCGCCTCGCCCAGATGTTCGGGCGTGAGGGCGAGATGGATCCACCCGGCGGTGAAAAGGGCGCCGGCCAGGATGACTCGTGGCCACAGGGGGGCCGGAACCCTGGCGGCGGACGTGGGAATTGCCACGACGGCCAACAGAAGCAGCGTGCCGGCCACCATGACGAATGGACCAGGCCCTAGGACCGGGGTGAGAATCCGCGCGCTGACCGAATGCGATGAGTCGAGGGCGGCGACCTGCCAGCTGGCGAAGGCGCTACCTACCGCGGCCGTCGATCCGGTCAGCACGGCCAGACGTCGAAAGGCAGAGAGCCGGCCCGCCCACAGAAAGAGCAGCGTGAGCGCGACGGATGCCACGGCCAGCCCGGCAAGGTAGCGAGGGCTCCCGTTCCATCCGGTCAGGGTCCGCGTGCCCCGAAAGATCGTGACCCACGGGAGGGCCGAGCCGACCAGCGTAATCATGGCGCCGACGATGGCGATGATGGCGGGCGTGGCGATGGTAACGGGGAGCGGGACGGTGTGACGGGGGGCCAGCCCGGTGCTGGCCCCAATCTGCTGGGTGATCATCGAACGGTATTGAAGAAGAGGAACAGATTCGTCGGAACGTTCGTGCCGAACAGGATGTGGCTGGCGGCGTCGGGCCGGGCCTCGATGTTCAGCAGGGTCCCCAGGCTCTTGCCAGCCGCCAGCTCGGCCCAGGTCGCCTGGTCGAGGACGACCACTCCCTTAACATCCCACCACCCGCCGGCAGGACCATCGAGGATGTGGCTGTGCGCCGGTAGCGGAATGTCACCGAAGCCGGCCAGCGGCACATAGATGTCCTGGGGGTGGTTGGGACAGTTGAGCGGCGGGGTGGGTCCGGTTGCGGTCGGGCACATGGTGGGTGGATTCGGGTTGGCAAAGAGCGGAATCACGACGTAAATGGTGGAGCGATCCGGGTTGGCGACCGGGCCGACGTTGGCCGCAGCCCCGACCTCGCAGCCGCTCGCCGCAAGGGGAACCGCGGTTACCGTCCGATCGCAGAAATAGTCCTGCGCGTACTGGACGGTCACGGTCTTGCCGTTAGTCCAGGCGGGGGTCTGAGCTGAGGAGACGGGCAGCGTGTTCGACGGTGAACCGGAGGCGAATGCGAAGCCTCCGACGAACAACGCGGAAAACACGGCGCTGAAGCCCGCGATGGCGAGCGCTACCCTGCGGCGCCGAGCGTGGGGTCGGCGGACGATGTTCATGCTTGATCTCCCTTGATGAGGTGGCCAGATCTGGCTCTTCCAACTTCTCTTACGCGGTCGAGCGGCTGACGGATACTGTGTAAATCCACCCAAACAGATCACACCTTCGCCGTGACCGCACCAGCTTTGACAGGATGCGGAATCCCTAGGAACGGGAACTCAGGCAGTAGATCCTTGTGGGGTTTGACATCCTGGGGGCGTGCCTGTCCGTGAACCATCATGATCATGCGAGCCGAGAACACATCGTCGGTCACCACCCGGCCGTTGGGGTAGTGGGCCGGCTTGGTCCGGTCGTAGTGAAGAATGTCGGGAAGCAGCGTGAGAGCCGTCGCCTTCGCCTCGTCGCCGGAGTAGCCATGCCGCAGGAGCGTTTCGGACAACGGCTTCACGTGGTTCTTCACGTCGTCGACTGGGTCCGTCGAGTTGAACTCGTCCTTGATGTTTTCCGGGTTCAGGATGGGGTTGAACGACGGGTTCCCTTCCCGGTCCATCTGCACGAGCTTGCCGTCACGGCGCAAGCTGATCGTCACCCAGACTCCGATTCGCGGACCGGAGCCCAGCATGTCGTTGGGTACCTCGAGCGCGATAGAGAGAATGTTCGCGCCGCCGAAGGTGTCGTTCCCCTTCCACTCGAAGTTTCCTGCTTGGCCCCCGACCAACCACTGAACGACGCCATCAGCGTCCGCGAAGAACGGGTCGCTGCGTTTGCCGATAAACAGACGGCAGGAGCCAGCCTGGACGGGGGCGGCCATAGCGTCGAAGGCCACCGGCATCGCCTCGATGAGCACGGCACCGCCCGGCTCACGCATCTGGGCCTCACGGCCGGTGGCGTAGAAGGCAGTTGCGCTTTGCCGGCCGTCTGTCAGCTTTGAGAAAGTGAAGCTGAACGCCACATCGGCCAACGAATCCCCGTTGCTGTCAATGTTGAACCCGTAGACCGCGTCCGGGTGGAACCCGTCACCTTCGAGGAAGGGGTTCGAGTCCATGATCAGCACGGTCCGGTCGGGGTTATCGGGCGCTGCGAACACAAACAGATCCGTGAGGTCGAGACGTGCGTCGTCGCCGGGATGCTTGAGGTTGGCGGCACTGAAGTGGTTAGACATGATGCGTCCTCCTTTGTCCTGATCGATTGAGCCAGTTCGCTTACAGCATCGACGCGATCCAGGCGCGCGAACAGGGGCCGAAGATTGGGAACCTGGTGCGCTAAGGGATTGACAAAACCTAGGACCTAAGTCCTAGGAGGCCGAGCCGAAAATCACGGAGCGACCTGGGCGACAGCCAATCGCGCCAGCAGCGCCTCGGCGCCGCCTGCCAGCTCCGCCACGATCTCGCCGGCCGACTGCACGCGACGCACGCCGCCGACCGATTGGCCGGCGTAGCACGCCATGGCATCGATCCTTCCCTCGACTTGCTTGGATACAACTGTTCCCTGGAAGCGGGCGATCGGATAGCGCTCGCCGGAGATATCGATTTCGCCCAGTGGCCGGTCGGGTAGGGCTTCTGCCGCCTCCAATGCTGAGCGAAGCACGCGGTGCTGCGACGGACACATCGGGCAATCCACCTCGAATCGCGTCGTTTCCACCGCGTCCTCGGCTCGTGCTGCAATCAGCGCCCGGACATACTCCGGGTGGGCGTTTGACTCCTCGGCTGCGATGAACCGGGTTCCGACGCGGGCGCCCGCTGCACCCGCAAACAGAACGGCCGCCACACTCCGGGCCGTGCCGATGCCTCCCGCTGCGAGAACCGGTACCGATACCGCGTCGAGAACGGCGCTGAGAAGTGGGAGCAGGCTCAGCCGACCGCGAATGTGGCCACCGGCCTCGATCCCCTGCGCGATGATGAAGTCGCACCCCGCTTTCTCGGCGTTGATGGCTTCGCGAATCGACCCGACTTGCCACGAGGCCAGCGCGCCGCCCGCGTGTACTTGGTCGATCAGGCGGACATCAGGCTCACCCCAGAAGAAATCGACCACGCGTGCCCGAGGTATCACCATCCGCAAGATCGCCGGATCGAAGAACGGCATGATGAGATTGACCCCGAATGGTTTGGACGTCAGTTCCTCGATACGATTCATCCGGGCCTCGGCATCCTTCGGTAGCGTCCCGGCAAACGTAATCTGTCCGAAAGCGCCCGCCTCTGACACGGCGGCCGTCAGCTCAGGACCGTTGATGCTCCCCATGCCAGCGAGCTGAATAGGCACCGAGCACCCGACGAGGCGCGTGAACGCGGTTTCAAGCATCTGTTGATCTCTAGATCGCAGTTCCGAGGGGTCTCAGCTCCACGGGAGGACTCGCGCGGAATGTCTAGGCAGAGCGTGCGTTCGCACGTTGACCTGGACCCCGGCTCCTGGGTGGCTGTCGACAGTCAGTTCCAGGTTCAGCGCGTGGGCGCGCTCCTTCATGCTATTGAGCCCGATATGACCCGGATAGTCCGCTCCGGGCTCGAAGCCGACGCCATCATCGGCGATCCGAAGTTCGACGTCATGGCGGTCGGCTATCAACTGCACTTCTACAGACCGCGCCGACGCGTGCTTGACAACGTTCTGTATGGCTTCCTGGGCAATCCGATAGAGCGCCTCCTTGGTTCGGATGTCAAGGTCGGGCTCGGCGTTTGCCACGAGATCGACCGTCAGTTTGTGCCGGGCGGCAACAGCCGCTGCCAGTCGTTGCAGGCCTACGATCAAGCCCTCTTCAGCCAGGCTCTCAGGCCGCAGGCCAAAGATCAGGGCTCGCAGCTCGGCTAGCGCGACCTCGGCAAGCTGCAAAATATAGTCGAGCGGCTCGGCTAACCTCGCCATGCCGAGATCCCTTTCCACGGTGCGCCGGACCGCTTGCGTGGCAAGGGCGATGCCATAAAGAGATTGCGCGGCAGAATCGTGTAACTCGCGCGCCAACCGTTGCCGCTCATCTGAGGCGGCGCGATCGGATGCCCCCGTAGAGAGCCTCTCGAGCTCAGCGTTTATCTGAAGCTGCTGCTCGTACAAGCGGGAGTACGCAATGGCCGCCGCCAACTGATTTGCGAATATCGAAAGGAACTCGGCATCCTTCGGTGTGTATTCGCCGCGTTTGTTGGCGACAACCACCATACCCAGAACAGCGTCCCCCGCGACAAGCGGGGCCCCCATGACTCGCTTGACCGGCGGATGGCCGATTGGAACCCCGACGCTGTCGCGGTCGTCAGCAATGTCATTCGAGATCTTGATTTGCCGCTTGAGGATTACGGCGTTGGCAAGGTTTGCATGCACGGCCAAACCGCTAAGCGACTTCACGAAGGCACCGTCCACATCGGCGCCCTTGACGGCCGCCAGCTCACGGTGGCCATCGGCATTCAGCAGGTCGACGTATCCCACGTTTGACCCGGTCAATTCGAGGCAGTCATCAAGCGCACGCTCGAGGATCCCGGCAAGGTCAAGCAAGGTACGAGTCTGTGCTCGGCTCCTCGATGCGTTGATGACAGCCGCCACTGCTTCCCCCCTGTAGCCTAAGCATAGTCTCCTATGAACGATGCCACCCCGAGCCTCGCCATCAGGGTTTTGGTCGTTGACGACCATTGGGTCGTGCGCGAAGGATTGCGGAGATACCTGACGGACGAGCCGGGGTTGGTGGTGATTGGCGAGGCCTCCAACGGTAACCAGGCGATTGCCCTGGCACGCGAACTGAAGCCCGACGTGATCCTCATGGACATTCTCATGCCGCAGATGGACGGCATCGAGGCAACCGCCCGCATCAAGGCTGAGATGCCGAAGGTCGAGATCATTGCGCTGACCAGCGTCCTTCAAGATCACAGCGTGTCTCAGGCGATCCAGGCCGGAGCCACCGGCTACTTGCTAAAGGACACCAACGGCGCGGAACTGCTGCGGGCAATCCGCTCAGCGGTGGACGGAAAGGTGCAGCTGTCGCCAGAGGCGGCGACCCGTCTCGCCAAGGAGTTGCGATTCCCAGATCATGTCGAACGGCTAACCGATCGAGAGACCGAGATTTTGAAATCTGTCGCGGACGGGCTTTCGAACAAGGAGATCGCCCGGCGCTTGTCGATCACCGAAAAGACCGTCAAGGCCCACCTGAACAATGTCTTTGCCAAACTTGGCGTCCACAGCCGGACCCAGGCCGCATTACATGCGATTCGCACCGGACTTGCATCACTCAAAAGCCAATAAGGTCGATCGAAATCGTTGCCGGTAGGACTAAAGCCTTAGGGCGCGCACCACTTTGGGCGCTTTCACACTGACCCGCACGAGCCCAAGGAGGAGGCTCGACGACGGCTACAAGCGATACCCAGATCGGTCTCGATTCGAATGCAGCTGGAGGTTGAGTCCGACATCGCGGTCGTCGCGATCGTTCATCAACTCGCTGACGCGATCGATGCCGTTCGCGATCGGCGTGTCAACCAACACAAGGCGCTGGGCCTCTAAGCGTCGAGCGGTCGACGTCGCCAGCTCGCTGGTCAGGCCTGACCGTCTCCGTGAAGTCATCCGATGTATGTCTTAGCGTCGCTACGCCTGTTGTCTTAGGGAATCTCAGGCCCTTCGACTGTTTCGCGGCGGGCGCCACCTGCATAACATCGCAAACATGTCGAATCATTTCACCGAAAAGCTGACCATCCAAGAATTTCTGGCCCTCTTCGGGTACCCGGATGACCAGTCCCAACTCGGTTTGGCTGATTCAGACGAGCACCTGACACTCGTGACCTACCTCGTTGCACGTTCGAAAACCGGCTAGCGATTCAAATTATTTGGAATTCGGAGGTAAGGGCTATGGGATCTATAACCGTCGGCAAGGAAAACTCTCAATCGATCGATCTCTATTACGAAGATCACGGTTCGGGGGCGCCGGTCGTGCTGATCCACGGCTATCCGTTGAGCGGGCGGTCCTGGGAAAAGCAAGTGGCTGCGCTACTTGGTGTCGGTCACCGGGTGATCACCTACGACCGCCGTGGGTTTGGCGAGTCGAGCCAGCCGACAAGCGGCTACGACTACGACACATTCGCGTCAGACTTCGACAAGCTAATGAAACACCTGAACCTTCGCGATACGACGATCGTGGGATTTTCGATGGGGGCCGGGGAGGTCGCCCGCTATCTGGGCACCTACGGCTTGGACAGAATCGGCAAAGTCGCCATCTTGTCCGGAATAACGCCGTACCTTTTGAAAAGCACGGACCATCCCGAGGGGGGGCTCGACCAGGCCGGCGTCGTAGGAATCCAGGCCGCGATAAAAAAGGATCGGTTCGCTTTCTTGACCGGGTTCTATAAGGACTTCTACAACCTCGACAGCTTCCTCGGCGATCGGATTAGCGAGGAGGCAGTGCGTGACAGCTGGAATGTCGGCGCCGGAGCTTCGCCGGAAGGCACCTACCAGTGCCCGCCCATGTGGCTGACGGACTTCCGCAAGGACCTGGCCAAGATCAGCGTGCCCACGCTGGTCATGCACGGCACCGCCGACCGGATCCTGCCGATCGCTGCGACGAGCGTGCTCACGAACAAGCTGATCAAGGGAAGTCAGTTCGTGCCCGTCGAGGGCGCGCCCCACGGCATGCTGTGGACGCATGCCGACGTGGTGAACAAGACGCTGCTCGACTTTCTCGCGGGACGACCCGTCGGATCTGAAGCCAGACAGCCGGCGATGACGACGTAGCTTTCGAAGGAACCGGGCCCGAGTGCGAACGGTCGCGCGTCGCAGACAAAATCCATTGGAGGTGTTCAGGAATGAAGACAGTCAACGAAGGCGGTAGCAAGGTCACCGCGGCAGATCCGGGTCAAGCGATCGTCTCCCTTCGGCAAACGAGCCTTGGCGACATCCTCGTCGGCGCCGAGGGGCGTACGCTCTATCTGTTCACATCTGACAAGGACGCAAACTCCACGTGCTACGAGGGGTGCGCCGAATACTGGCCTCCTCTGACGACGGAGGGAACGCCACTCGGCGGTGACGGGATCGACCGGACCAAACTCGGCATCTCGGCCCGGGCAGACGGCACAACGATGGTCACCTTCAACGGCCACCCACTCTATTACTTCGTCAAGGACGGCACCGCCGGCGATGTGGCCGGCCAGGGCTACAACAACGTCTGGTACGTTCTCGACGCAAAAGGAAACGCGATCACCTCGCAGGTTGCCTAGTTTCACTTGGACTGCTCAACGCGGCGGTCTGACTTCCCCCGCATGAGATGCGCCGGCCGTGCCGGCGCTCTTCATCACTTGTTCGACGCGCCGCACAGCAGCTGGCCCTGGGGTCCGTTTTGACAGCAACGGTGACAGCAACGCCGACGAACTAGGGCGAACGCTAGCGAACCACTGCGAACCATTGACCACGGCGGTCAATTTCGAGATGAACGCTGGCGAACCGTAGCGAACGTCGGCGGACGATGCGCCCGCGAACTTCAAAACCGCTGGTCGGCATCCTAGGCGATGTCGACGGACGGATCGTTCCCGTCGCGCCCCCGCCATTCTCTGAATTCGAACTCGACAACACCCTCCACACTTAATATGCGTGCCAGGCGATATTCTTGTCGTCGCACAAGCAGCGTTTGACAGCAACCCTGACAGCAACCCGATTAGTTTGAGGAGACCGTCCCGGAGAGTCGTTGGAACCTCGCAAGTTTGGTGAGCTGACTAATCCCGATGATCGGTCCCTGAGGTTTACCCCGCTCGGTCTCGCAACCGGCGGCAAACTCAGCCCCGAAAATGCCGCCGAGTTTCATCAGCGCTCCATCTCCATAGCCGACCTCATTACGACTGTGCCGCGTGGACTTCCTTCGACAGCACGGTTGACCTGGTCATCACCCTTGATTGGTGATCTGTTCAGAAGTGAGTCTCGCTAGCGATTGCGAAGATTCCGCCAGGTCGAAGTTCGCCAGTACGTCCGCCAGCCGACCAGCGACGTGCTGGTGCCATCACAGCGGCTGGTTGGGTTTGCGCGGGTGACGCTAAACCCCGGCCAATCGCAAACGGTTCACCTGTCGTGCCCGTTTCGGCACTTGCCGTGACGCCGGGCGACATTGATGGCAGCCAGGCCCGAAAGTCGAGCCCGGTGCCTACCAGGTCCAGGGTCGGAAGCATGACCGCGAACTTTGCCATCACAAGTGGAGATAACAACAAGGGCTGACGGAGCATGGATACGGGCCCTGGTGGGGTGCTCCCACCGGGGCCTCTCTGATTGCGGTTAGCGAGGCAAGCGTAGGAACGACGCGCCGCGCGCCTCGACGTAGATGGCCGTCGGCGTCTCGACGATGCGCGCGATGGCGGCCTCGCAGGCCGGGCAGCGGAGCACCACTCCCGGACCGCGTGTGAACGCCATCAGCGCGCCCATCTCGGCCTCGCGGGTGCAGCCGGCGCAGCGGGCCACCGCGATCGTCATGTCGCGGCCAAAGACGTCCATGAGTTGACCTGCCACCGCGTTCCCGTCGACCATCAGGGCCGTATTCATATCGGCGTCATCCATGTTCATTACTGCGCCTCCTCAGACTCCGGTCGGGCCAAAACGTTCCGTGCGAATCTGGTCGATGGGTAGCTCCATCTGCACCAGGGCGTTGGCGACCGCTTCCACCAGCAGTGTCGGTCCACACACGTAGACGCGAGCGTGCGCTCCAAACGGCCTGATCACCTCACTCAACATCGTGGCATCGATTCGCCGTTGATACCCGGCCCAGCCAGGCGGCGCCTGCCGGGTGAAAGTGAAGAACGGCTCGAAAGCGCGGTCGCTGGCGGCCAGCGCGTCGAGCTCGCTGCGGTAGATGACATCGTCGGCGGTCCGGCTGCTGTAGAGAATGCGCGCCGGTATGGTCGCGTGCTGAGCAGCACGATGTCGCAGCATGGCCATCAGGGGCACGACCCCCGATCCGCCGCCGATCAACAGGAGAGGACCGCCCATCGTCACCTCCCAGACGAAGTACCCGCCGATCGGCCCGCGGACCTCGACCTGATCGCCGGTGGCGACCACGTCGTGGAGGTAGGGCGACACCTCGCCGTCCTCGATCCGTTCGACGGTGAGATCGATCGTCCCCACCCGCTCCGGCGCGGACGCGACGGAATAGCTGCGCTCGGTCTGGTACCCGTCCGGGGCCGTCAGCCGAACGTCATAATGCATGCCCGGCCGGTGGGCCATCCATTTAGGCAGCGCGAGCGTGAAGTTCTTCGTCTGCCGGGTTTCGGGCCGGATCGCAGTGACCGTCCCCGCTTGCCAGTCGAGAGCAGGCTCTGCCATCAGTCGCCGCTGTAGCGCTCCTCTTTCCAGGGATCGCCATGGATGTGATAGCCGAGTTGTTCCCAGAACCCGGGCTCGTCTTCCTCCATGAAGCGAAGGCCACGGATCCACTTGGCGCTCTTCCAGAAATAGAGATGAGGCACGACCAGCCGCGCCGGCCCTCCATGCACAGGCTCGAGCGCCTTGTCGCCGAACTGATAGGCCACGAACGCCTGCCCCTTCGTCATTTCCTCGAGCGGCACATTGGTCGTGTACCCGCCGTCGCTGTACGCCATCACGTACCTGCCGGCAGGCTCAACCTCGACCGCCTCAAGCAGTGTATCGACGCTGACGCCGAGCCACTTGGTGTCGAGCTTGGTCCACTTGGTCACGCAGCTGATGTCGACGGTGTAGCTCTGCGTGGGGAGCTTCTGAAAGTCGCCCCAGCTCCAGGTCACCGGTTTGCGCACCAGGCCGTCGATGGTGAACGACCACTTGTCCAGCGGTGTGTGGGGCGTAGGCCCCGCCGAGAGAACCGGAAAATCCGTCACGAGATACTGCCCCGGCGGGAGGCGGTTCTCGACCTCCGCCGGGCGGCGCCGTCCAAGAAACCCGCGAGAGATCAGACCAGCCATTGCTCTACCTCCTCAGCCTTCGCTGCCTGCGAAACATCGTTTCCCTCTCGTTCTGATCCTTCGATTAGACGAACTTTACCGGGGGTTCTGCACGTAATTCCGTTCGATGCTGACACCGGTCGCGACGATGGCGATGATCGGCATCAGCCACCAGGCCACGATGTGATTTGCATTCAGGATCCCGGTCACGATCAGCCCGGCGAGGACCGCCACGGCCACAGTCCAGTCATCACCGACGATGAAGTTGTACAGAAAACGCGGGATAGCGATGATCCACGACCAGATGCGCCCGTTCATGCCACTGCCCGAAGTGTGGTTCTCTGATGGCGCTGCCGCGCGATGTAAAGCATCGCCGTGACCGCATAGACGACGAGAAGCCCGAGGATCGCTGCGTCACTCGCAGGCCAATCGACGCCCAGGCCCTCCACAGACCAGAAGGTCCCGAAGGCCGTCAGCAGGGTACCGACGACGAGCTGCAGGAAGCTGCGCGGAATCAAGCGAAGTGGACTCTGGAGGATGAAGCCGACGGCGAGGAAGATGACGAGCGCTGATGCGCCGCCCAGGACCGCGGCCCCGTAGTTGTTGGCACCTGCTCCGAACGACACGACAATGATCGCGATCTCCAGTCCCTCGAGCACCACCCCTTTCCAGGCCAGGAACCAGGCGGTCCAGTCCACACCCGGCCCCGACCACTGTTCCGCGGAGTCGTTCGGATCGGCCGCCCCTATTCCGGCGAAGCCCCGGGCTGCGACCCGCACAATGCCCTTGCGAAACCACTGCAAGCCAAACACCAGCAGCAGGAAGCCTATGGCCAGGCGCAGCGGACCGATCGGGATCCGACTGAGCGCTGCCCCCAGGATCAGGACGACGACGGCCAGTGTGGCAAACCCTGAGAAGGCGCCGAAGATCGTCGATCGCCATCCTCGGGTGGCACCGACCCCGACGACGATTGCGACCATCTCAACGGCCTCCACCGCCGAGGCGAGAAAGGTCGTGATCACGACGGGTACTATTCCGCTCGAAACCATGTGAACCTCCGCGGTCGTCGGAGAATGTTGCCGGTCCGGTGGCCGCTTCATCAGGTTGGGTTACCCGCGCAAGACGAGCGTGAGAAAGCTGCAGGTCCCCAACTACTCTGCGGAGCGATGCAGTCCTGACTGAGTCTCTTAGCCAGCCTTCTGGGCCCGCAGTTTGCCGGACGCTGACCCTGTTCCCACCGAGCGCTGCAGCCCGGCGTTCGGAAGGCGCAGCCGCCTGAGGAGCAACGCGTTGACGGCCACAAGGAGGCTCGACCCCGACATGGAGATGGCGGCAATCTCGGGCCGCAAGACGATGCCGAGCGGCTCGAATATCCCGGCGGCGAGCGGTATGGCGATCGTGTTGTAGCCGACGGCCCAGGCGAGGTTCTGCCGCTCCTTGCGCAACGTCCCGCGTCCGATGGTCAAGGCGGTCGCGACATCGAGCACGTCTGAGCGCATCAGGACGACGCCAGCCGCCTCGATGGCGACGTCCGTTCCGGCCCCGATCGCGACCCCGAGGTCGGCCTGGGCCAGCGCCGGCGCATCGTTCACGCCGTCACCGACCATCGCCACCTTCTTTCCGCTCTGCTGCAGCTCCTTGACCTTGCTGGCTTTGTCGGCCGGCAACACGTCGGCGATCACCGACTCGATCCCGAGCTCGCGAGCAATGCGACGGGCCGTCGCCTCGTTGTCGCCGGTCAACATGACGACCTCTACTCCCATCTCGCGCAGGGTGGCAATCGCGGCAGCCGATGTTGGTCGTGGCGCGTCGGCGATGGCGATCAGCGCAACTGAACGGCCATCGACCGCCACGCAGACGATGGTACGACCCTCTGCCGCGATCTCCGCCCGGCGCGTCTCGAGGGCGCCAAGGGAGATCTTTTCGCGGGCCATCAGCCGAGTGTTGCCCACTGCCACCCGCCTCCCATCAACTCGGGCGACGGCGCCTTGACCCGGCACGTTCTCAAAGTCCTCCGCCATCGTCCGGCGCACGCCGCGCACGTCCGCGTACTTGACGACCGCCTGTGCGAGCGGATGTTCCGACTCGCGCTCCACGGCGGCCGCCAGCGCCAAGACCTCGGCTTCCCCAAGCTCCTCTACGACAAGCTGGGTGACCTCGGGCTCGCCCTTCGTGAGCGTGCCAGTCTTATCCATGACCGCCATCTGGACACCCGCGGCAGCCTCCAAGGCGAGGGCATTTTTGAACAGGATGCCGCGCTTCGCGCCCAGCCCGGTCCCGACCATGATCGCGGTCGGAGTTGCCAGGCCCAGGGCATCCGGACAGGTGATGACAACCACGCTGATCGCATAGAGAATCGCGACCGACACCGATCGGCTCACCAGCAACCAGACAGCGAACGTGCCCGTGCCGCCGACGAGCGCGACGAGGACGAGCCAGAAGGCGGCCCGGTCGGCGAGTTCCTGCGACGGAGCTTTCGAGTTCTGTGCCTCCTGCACCAGATTGACGATCTGGGCGAGCACGGTGTCGCTCCCGACCCGGGTGGCCCGCGCCCGCAGCGTCCCGTTCTTGTTGATCGAACCACCGATCAGCTCCGAGCCTGGCCCTTTGGACACAGGGAGGCTCTCCCCGGTTACGACAGACTCGTCGACCTCGCTTTCCCCTTCCTCGACCGTCGCATCGACCGGGATCCTGCCCCCGGGCCGAATGAGCAACAGGTCGCCAACCATGACCTCTGCCGTGGGAATTTCCACCGGCTCGCCGCTACGGATGACGAGCGCCATTGGGGGGGCCAGCGATAGCAGCGCGCGAATGGCGGTGTTGGCGCTCCCGCGCGCCCGCATCTCGAACCAGTGACCCAGAAGCACAAACGTCGCCAGGAGCGACGACGCTTCGTAGAAAACGTCTCCCCCACCCCTCAGGCTTATGACAAGTGAATAGATCCAGCCCGAGCCGATGGCCACCGAGACCAGAACCATCATGTCGAGGGTGTGGGCGCGGAGCGCCCCAACCGCGCCCTCGAAGAAGACGCGCCCCGAGTAGAAGACAACGGGCAGGCTCAGCAGCAGCTGAAAGAGATCATCGCGGAGGCTGAAAGGTGCGGGGACGGTGAAATGGAAGACAGTTCGACCGATGCTCGACCAGAGCACGATGGGGATAGAAAAAATCGCGGCCACCAGGAAACGGTTTCGCATGTCGCGGACCATTCCCTCCATAGACATTCCCGCGTGGCCCATGTGCGCCATCTCGCCGCTCATATCCATATACGGACCTCTTGCGGTCGCCCGGCGAATATTCGTTGATCTGGGCGCCGCAGGATCAGATTGGAAGGATGAGCGGTGCCGCGTAGCCCTCGCTTCACGATCCGGCGTGAGCCTCGGGAAGGCCTGGCCTTGCCTCTGGTGTTTTCAACCAGCGGGCCTCGAGCGCCGCGCCGTCAACCGTCAGCGCGACATCGATGTTTCCCCGGGTCGCCCTCGAATAGGGGCAGCGTTCGTGCGCACGAAGCATCAGCTCCTCAGCGTCGACCCGCGACAGATGCGGCGCGTGGAGGTCGAGGGCCACGGATAATTCCAGGCCGCCGCGTCCCGTGGGGCCGATACCCACCCGAGACGTGATGGTCGACTCGGATGCATCGAGCTTCCGACTCCGCGCGACGCCCAGCATGGCCGACTGAAAGCAGGCCGCATACCCAAGCGCGAAGAGTTGTTCCGGATTGGTGCCGGGCCCGCCGTCGCCGTCCATCTCTTTGGGAACCGATAAGTCGACCTGGAGGCGGCCGTCAGTGCTTCGGCCATGCCCGCGTCGCCCCCCTTCGACTACCGCTTCCGCCGTGTACAGGATCTTCATTGGCGCTCCTTTGAGCATGTCAGATTTCGTCGTGATCGAATTGGGTGCAGGCCCCCGGGCAACAGGGGCCTGCAAATGGGGGAAGGGAGGGCTAGTGCGCGGCGGCCGACCGGCCGGTCAAGTTACCCCCCATGATCAGAACCGAACCCGCGTTGACGAATGCCAGAACGCCAATGACCCAAGCGCTCCAAGCCATCGCGGTAATCCCGCTAAATCCAAGCACCCATGGAGCCAGGAACAAGAGGACGCCCTCGATCAACGGAAGGTATTCGATGGTCGGGTTCCACCGAAACAGCAGCGACCCGGCGCCGAAGACGAAGAGCAAAACGCCGCCGACGTACGCCGTCCAGGCTGCCGCCGTCTGCGAGGTGTCCCCAAAGACGAACGGCGTGATGAAGAGGACCACTCCCAACAGCGCGTTAATCCAGTCCTGCCAACGCATTTCTCCAGACATCGCAATCAACCTCCTGGTGTTGTTGTCGCTAACGACGTGAAACTTCGACTCAGCCATGTGCTACAGACGGTATTGACGTCCAACGAGATACGTGATCAGCGTGAGGTACTCCTCCGAGTCGGCCGAGCTCACCCAGCGGTCGACCCCTGGCGCGCGGCTGAAGAGCGCAAGGAATTCGTCCACCGTCAACTTCTCTGGCATGACGTCACCTCCTTTGTGAAGTCCAGGCGCTCAAGCGCCCAGCGAGCTCCGTAAGATTCGACGCCGCTTCCGTGCTCCTGACGCCATCGTCACTCGCCACCTCGAGCAGCTCGTCCTCGAACTCCGCGCCGGTCATCAAGCGGAAGAGACCGTGCTGGATCTCAAAAACGACGTCGATGGCGGCTGTGGGCGACGGGTGTTGCGCGATGCGCGGCTCATATTCGAACGGCAGGTCGATAACCAGCGCGCTCAGCTCGGACTGCCAGGATTTGGGGGCGCGTCTTACCTGCAGCAGGTTGAGCGTCTCGAGCTCCGCCAGCATGGCGTCCGTTCGTTTGAGGAGCGAGGGCAGGCGCCGGCTCGCGCGCCGCCCTTCGACGAACGCATCGATCGCAGCTCTGATCTCCTGGTTGGCCGATCCGAGTGGTCCGCTCGTGTGCTTCACCATTTGATTTCCGCCTACCTCACCACGAGAAAGCCCGTCATCAGCGTCGGGTGCACATCGCAACGGAAGAAGTAGCGTCCCGGCGTCGATGGCACCGCGAACGAAACCGATTCCACGTCATTGGGGCCTGCTTTGATGCCGGTACTCGCGATCGAGGCTGCCGAGGCGTCTGCCCCGTCGAAGAGGTGCCAGTCGTGGGGAATAGCGCTGTCATTCGTGTATGTGAGCGTGACGTGCGCGCCGGCGGCCGCAGACAGCTGATCCGCGTTGAAGGAAAGGCCATTGCCCTGAATCGACGTGCTGATGCAGAGCGAGGTCGTCGACGGCGTGCACGAAGACGATAGGGTGGGTGTGACCGTCGCCGTCGCGCTAGCAATCGTCCCGGCCGCTCCGAGCTTGAGCGACACGAGCATCGGCGTGGCGCCGAGGCCGACGGGCACCAGCAACCGGTCGCCCGCGGCCGCGAGGAACCCATTTATTCCGCCTGGCGCCTGCCATGACCACACCTGCTTGCCAGATGTCCGGTTGAACGCCAGAACCTTGCCATTGAAGGTCGAGGTGAAGACGAGGTCGCCGGCCACGACGACGCTGCCAAAGTCCTCAGAGTCGAGCTTCGAGGCCCAAAGGATCCGTCCCGTGTTGACGTCGATGGCGTCCAGTTCGCCCGTTCCCGTGGTCGGGTTTGGAAGGGTGTAGCCGGTGTCGGTGAAATTGGTCTGGAGGTTGGCGACGGGGACGTAGACCACGCCGTTCGCGGATGCCATTGGTGTCTCCACGCCACCGAAGATTCCCGGAAGCACGGTCACCGTCTGTCCGACTGGGATGGCCGTCAGGCCGTCGTTTTGATGCACGCCAACGGGCGTCTTCCAGATCTGGCTGCCGGTTGCGCGATCGAACGCGATGACGTAACCGCCCTTGCCCGCGCCAATGACGATCTTGCGCGACGACCCGCCAATCGTCGCTGTCGTGAGGATTGGTGAGATTTGAAAATCGGCGTCGAAAAGGTCAAACGGCTTGGGCTGGTTGTACCAGAGGAGGTTTCCAGAACGGTCGAGGGCGATCTCGGACTCGGTGTAGAGATTTGGGGCTGGGCGGCTCGAGCCGTTGGGATACCCCTTGATGCCGGGCCAGGGTGCCGCGTTGTTCGTTCCCCAGTAGGTCGTGCCAGTGGCGGTATCGATCGCCGGCGGGTACCAGGCACCGCCGCCGCTGTTGATCAGGGGATTCCCCCAGAGGTTGCCATCCTTGATCGTGTCGAAGGTCCAGAGGTCATTGCCTGTGCGCTCATCCAGCGCGTGGATGGTGCCTTTGCCCGTCCCATCTTGCGGCTGCTTGGTCTCGAAGTCGACCGTGCTCACGTAGACGGTGCTACTGTGCGCCGTGAGCTGCTGGCTGATCTGCTGCAGCGGCGGAGCGATCTGCTTGGACCACACTTCCGTTCCGGTCTTCGCGTCCAGCGCTGCAACGGTGTGGAGATCGCTGCTGACGAACACCATGCTGTTGTCGTAGGCGGCACCGTTGGGGCCCAGGTTGCTGGCGTTGTACAGCTTCTGCCAGACCAGCTTGCCGGTGTTCAGATCGATGGCGTAGACGTTGCTGTTGAGGTCCTGGAGGTAGACGACGTGATTGACGACGATCGGGCTCGTGCCAAGCACGCCGAACCTGGAGCTGCCGCTGACCTTGAAGGTCCAGTCGATACCAAGTTGCCTTACGTTGGTGGATGAGATTGGGGTTCCGGTGGCGACGCGGGTATTCGCATAGTCGTGGTTCGCTTGGGGCCAGTCGGATGGCGCCGAACCCCTCGCGGCAGGCGTTCCCGGACCGCACGCCGCGACGACGATCGCAATGGCGAGGAACACGCCAGTAGTTGCAGTACTCGAGAATGGTTTGATCATGGTTCGATCTCCTTGATTGATGAATCAGCGCGATGAAGACTGTGCGCGCCTCATCAACAGGATGGGTTGCCTCCGAAAGACGATCGTGAGACAC
>Ga0209689_1001350_pt1 | contig 18290 bp, 12 predicted proteins | sample GraSoiAngelo_149_FD_187119 | JGI IMG/M metagenome (GOLD analysis project Ga0209689, IMG submission 187119) | Grasslands soil microbial communities from the Angelo Coastal Reserve, California, USA - 14_1009_09_30cm (SPAdes) (version 2) | ecosystem: Environmental > Terrestrial > Soil > Grasslands ... | reverse complement strand
CGTCGAAGGCACGAACAAGATCATGTGCACCGCCTGCGCGCGGTACTGCAAGATCGGCGAGGGCCAGGTGGGCCTGTGCGGCATCCGCGGCGTGCACGAGGGCAAGCTCTGGCTCTACGTGTACGGACGGGTGATCACCGGGCACGTTGATCCGATCGAGAAGAAACCGGTGTCGCACTATCGGCCCGGATCGAAGATCTTCAGCATCGCGACGACCGGTTGTAATTGGCTTTGTCACCCCGCGGGCACATCAATCCTGATGGCGGATGGCAGCCAGCGTCCCGTTGAATTTATCAAAGCCGGGGATCGCCTCTGGTCGTACAACATCGACGGTGGATACCAGATTGTCCCCTCGGTCGTGTCCCACGTAGGGACGCGACTCGACTGGATCTACCGGACTCGCATCGGTTCTCGAGGCTCCACGTCGTTGTACGCGACAGCCGAACATCCTGTCTTGACTGATCGTGGTTGGGTTCTCCTACGAAACCTGCGACCCGGCGACCAAGTGCTCAAAGTGTGGTATCAGAACACTGACGCATGGAAGAGGAGCCGCGCTCCTACGATTGCCCGCGCCGAGTTCGTGTGCGGAGTTTGCGGCGAGGTCGCGAGCGGGCTGTCCGCCTGGAACCGGCACCGAGGCGAATGCTACACGCGCGGCGCCGTGTTCACGGCCGAGGAGCGGTTGGCCCGTTCCATCCGGATGCGCAATCACAATCCGATGAGTAATCCTATTGTTGCCAAGCGCGCGATTGCAACAAGCAAAGCTCGCTACCGGGTCGATCCGACCCACGGATGGCATCGAAATCTTGATCGACTAGCGTCTTGGAGACACCGGCATCCTTCCAAGGGACAAGAACGGCTGTACGCGATGCTCAATCGTCTCGACATCGAGTACGAGCGGGAGTTCCGAATTCAGCCTGAGAAGTCTCTGCCTTCTTCCAAGAAATTCTATGTCGCCGACGCGGCACTGCCGGATCAACGACTGGATATCGAGGTCGATGGGTATTGGCATGTCAAATCCCCTGAGATCAAACGATCTGATCGGATTCGAGATCTGACCCTCGAGGAGAATGGATGGCGCGTTCTCCGGATTTGGAGCAAGGACCTATTTTCCCACGAGGATGCCATCTTCGACCTTCTTGAGGAAGCATGCTCTCCTGTGCTTCGAACCAACAAGAAGATGTGGCTACCGGTTCAGTCGGTCACCCGAACGGATCGTTTCGAAACGGTTCACAGTTTCGAGTGCATCTCAAATCACAATTACGTTGCTGATGGACTCGTGGTGCATAACTGCCGCTATTGCCAAAACGCTGACATCTCCCAGCGACGCAAGGTCGAAGGCATCGAGGTCGAGCCGCAAGATGTCGTGCGGATGACCTTGGAGCAGGGCTGTCAAGGTCTCGCGTACACTTACAACCAACCGACAATCTTCATCGAATTCGCGCGGGACATCGGGATGCGGGCACGGAAGGCCGGACTGATCAACATCTTCGTCTCGAATGGGTACGACACGCCGGAGACCGTGGCGGAGATGCCCAAGTTCCTCGACTGTGTCACAGTGGACTTCAAGGGATCCGGCGAGACGAACTTCGTCCGGAAGTACATCAACATCCCGAACGCCGAGCCCATCTTCCAAACGCTCCTCGACACGCGGGACACGAAGAAGATCCACATCGAGATCACGGACCTGATCGTCCCGCAGGTCGGCGACGACCTCGGCGCCGCGAGGAAACTCTCCAAATGGGTGTACGACAACCTGGGGCCGGACACCCCGATCCACTTCCTGCGGTTCCACCCGGACTACAAGATGATGGAGTTCCCCTGGACGCCGGTCGAGACGCTGGAGAAGCATTGCGCCGTGGCGAAGGAAGAGGGCTTGAAGTACGTCTACATCGGCAACGTCTCCGGCCATCCCCTCGAGAACACGTACTGTCCGGGCTGCGGCGCGGTCGCGATCAAGCGGTACGGCTTCGACATCACCGGCTGGTACCTCGACAAGGACAACAAGTGCAAGAAGTGCGGGTACAAGCTCGCGATCTTCGGTCGGCTCGAGCGGACCGCGAAGGAGAATCGCTTCTACAGCGTCCTGTACCACCGCTAGCGGCGCTGGCGGCGGCGACTCCAAGCGATTGCAATGGACACGAGGACGATGATCGCCACGAGGAGCACGCCGGTGGGAGCTCCCCCATAAGGTCCGCCGGGGCTGAACATGTTTGTGTCAATCGTGATGGCAACCGATGACTCGGCGCGATTCCCTGCCGCATCGGTCGCCCGAATCACGACGGTATGCGCGCCGTCCGCCAGGTGCAACCTCGCCGTCGGCTCGGTGCCCAGCCGCGTCCAGCCCCCGCCGTCGACGGCAACCTCGAAGCGATCGACTCCGGAACCGGAGTCGGAGGCGGACCAGGTGAGGGTGACATCGTGGCTCGTGGAATGTCCGGGAGTTTGGACCGCCGCGAGCGCTGGTGGCGTTTCATCGACTCGAACCGTCAATGTCTGGGCGGGCTCCAGCCAACCGGCCTTGTCCGTCGCGGTGAACTGGATCGTGTGGACGCCGGAGCTCAAGGTGAACGGATCGCCGTACGGTCGCCAGGTCCCTGTGCCGACCCGGTAGGCCAGGACGTCGACACCGCTCGTGGCATCGGACGCCTGCAAGGAAACTACGACCGGGGTCCGATACCAACCATGGTCGCCCCTTTCTCCCGAAAGAACCGCGGTGGATTGCGGCGAGGTCGCGTCGACCGAGACCATGACCGTTCGACTCCCCGCCATGTTTCCGGCGGCATCGGAGGCGCGATAGCTCACCGTGTGCACTCCGTCCGTCAGAGACAAGGCCGATACATACTCGGCCCAACTCCCGCCATCGAGCCGAACCTCCAGCCTCGCCAAGCCGCTTCCCCCGTCCTCCGCCCTTAAGGACACGAGGACGTCGGAGACGTACCAGTCCTCCCGGCCCGGGATTCCGCTCCTCTCGAGGACGACGAGGGGCGGAGTGGAATCGATCGAAACGGCGGCGCCCCCGGTTTCGGAATTCCCCGCGCCATCGACCGCGGCATAGTCCACCCGGTGGATGCCTTCCCCGGCCACGACGAAGGAACCCGCGTAGGGAGACCAGGGCCCGTCGTCGAGCCGGTACGAGATGGAGACGCCACTCGTCGCGTCCTCCGCCCGGATCGCGACGGTGACCGGCCCGAGGTACCATCCGTTCTCACCCCGGGGACCGGAGAGTGTCACACCCGTCGCCGGCGCTACGGTATCCACGCCAAACGAAACCCGGGAGATCCCCTCCGGATTTCCAGCGACGTCGGTCGCGTACGACTCTACGACGTGCATCCCGTCGAGGACGTCGAAAGGCGCACCGTAGGCCTGCCAGACCCCGGAGTCGACCCGGTACGCGATCGAGGCGACGCCGCTGGTCGCGTCGGAGGCGTCGAACGAGACGGTCACCTCCGACCGGAACCAGTAGCCGTCCGAGGCGGACCCGGTGAGGATTGCCTGAGAGGTCGGCGGAACCGTGTCGATCGACGGAGAGACGGTCTCGACGGACTCGATGTTGCCCGCGAGGTCGACGGAGTAGAAGTCGACCGAGTGGACGCCGTCGCCTGCGACCGAGAAGGGGGCCGAGTAGTTCTGCCACGCGCCCTGATCCATCCGGTAGACGGTCGATGCGACCCCGCTGTTTTCGTCGGAGGCCACCAAGATGAGCGTCACGTTGGGACAGGTGAACCAGCCCGCGAGTCCCTCGCATCCCGCCAGGGTGGCACTCGTCCGCGGCGGTTGACCGTCCGGAGTTGCGGTCACCGGGGACGACAGCGGGCCTTCCCCATTCGCGTTCGTCGCGGAGACGCGGTACACGTAGGCGACTCCGTTCGTGACGTTTCCATCCACATACGAACGCACGTCGCCGAGGTCGGCGAGGGCCGACAGGTGGTCGACATCTGGGCCGCGGTAGACGCGGTAGGCGACGGGGGACGAGCCGTTGTCCGCGGGCGGATCCCACCGGAGGGAAACGGTCCCGTTCCCCGCCGTCGCTGTGAGGTTCTCGGGGGCGAGCGGCACCGGGGGACTGGTCTGGAGCGCCCACGTGTCGTTCCCGGGATTTCCGAGGCCTCCGCCGAACATGATCGTCCGCGCAGACTGCACGTCGTAGTCCATGCCTTGGAATGCATGGGTCGGCGGCGAGTGCGCGGTGCTCAGGACGGCCCACGAGTTGTTCGTAAAGTCGTAGGCCCACGTGACGTTGTCGCCGCCTTCCGCCCCGCCGAACAGGATGGAGCGATCGAGTCTCGCATCGTAGGCTAACCCCATTCCGAATCGAGGAGACGGCGCGGCCGGAGGGTTGCGGTTCGTCCAGGAGTTCGACTCGAAATCGTAGGCCCACGTGTCGTTGTACACGATTCCCGAACTCGAGTCGTAGCCGCCGAACAAAATGGTTCGGTCCGCGGCAGCATCGTAGACCATCCCTGGCGAACGCCGTCCCGGCGGCCGGACCTCGGAGGTCATGTTCGCCCACGAGTCCCAGTCGATGCTGTAGGCCCATGTCTCGCTGCTGTAGTCGCCCTCTGCCGTGAGCCCGCCGAACAGGATCGTCCGGTCGGATTGCGCGTCAAACGCCATCCCTTGCCTCGAACGGGCCGACGGATGCCGGGCAGGCTGAAGGTTCGTCCACGCGTTGGCCTGAAAATTGAACGCCCACGTCTGATTGGAGAGGGCACCGGCGACGCCGTCATAGCCGCCGAAGAGGATCATCCGCTCGGCCCAACGGTCATAGGCGGCGCGGTCGAGCCAACCGGCGGGCGGATGGACCGCGGGAGCCAAGTCGGTCCATGTGTTCGACTCGAAATCATAGGCCCAGGTCCGGTCGCTCCCCTGCGGACTCCCGTCGTAGCCGCCGAAGACGATTATCCGGTCGGCGCTGGAGTCGTAGACCATCGCCATGTTGACCGAGGCGGAGGGAGCGGTCCCCGGGTTCATGTTGGTCCAATCGGATCCGCCCATCGGGGAGGCGTGTCCGCGGGCGATGGGCGGAACCCCGGCGGAGACCGATGGCCCGGGAATGAGGAGCAGGAAGGCAAGGAATACGATGGTCGACGACCCGCGCAGGAGCGTCGCGATGGCCTCCCTCCGACGATGGGATGGGGTTCGAGCTATTTGTCCCCTTGGGAAGAGGCCCATTTCTCGAAGGGATTCCGCCTCTCCTCATGGCGATCGGGCCGGCCAGCATCACGTCGCGGGAACAACAGCTAAATAAAGAGGGGCACATCGGCCGGGCGATCGGGAGGGACCCGTGCCCGTCGCTGTCGAAGGACTCCGGAAGCTGCTTCAAGATTTCAACACGCGGAGCGGCGCGAAGATGTCCGCGATCGTTTCCCGGTCCGGGGTCCCCGTCGCCTGGGTCCTGCCGGACGAAGCCCAGGTCGACAACTTCGCGACGATGGCGGCGACCCTGCTCGGCGCGCTGGAAGTCATCTACGCGACGATGAAGGCGGCCACGCCCACCCACGTGACCGTGGAGTCGGAGGGCGGGATCCTCTCCGTCCGGGAGGTCACCGGCAAAATGTTTTTCGTCGCGATGGCGACGAGGCGCTCGCCCCAGCTGGTGAAGTCGATCGAGGAACTCCTGCTGAGGGCGAAGGGGTTCCTGACCTAGGCCGTTCGACGCCGGAGATGCGGGATCGCCTCGACGATCCGTCGACGGATCCGCTGGTAGACGTCCGAGCGGCGGCTCACATACTCGACCAGAAGGGCGAGGCCAATCCCGACGATCGCGCCTCCGAGGATGTCGGACGGCCAGTGCAGACCGAGGTAGACGCGGCTGAGCCCCGCCAGGACGGCCGCGACGCCCGCCGGGATGCCCACCTTCCAACGGAAGCGGACCGTCAGGAAGGCGGCGACCGCGAAGGCGCGAGACGCGTGGCCGCTCGGGAAGGCCGGATCGAACTCGGCGGAGCACTGGTAGCCCGCGAGGGTGCGGACGTTCGAGAGGGTGTCGCACGGTCGCGCGCGGCCCACGAGATACTTGATCGCCTCGGTGGCGAGGATCGTGATCCCGAGGACGAGGAGCACGTCGAAGGTGGCCTCGCGCAGGCCTTTCAACCAGAGCGGTACCGCGACGAGGAGGATCACGTAGACGCCGGTCAGGATCGTGAAGAAGACGAAGATTCGATCGAGGACCGGATCCGTCCCTGCGAGATTCAGGGCCCGGAAAATCGTCTCGTCGAGCCCGCCGGAGGCGAAGGTGACGAAGGCGTGCACGCGCCCCCGATGCCGATGCTCCCCATAAAGGGCCGCGAAGGGAGAAACCTCTTGGCCGCCGCGAGCATCGCCCTCCGCCTTGGACCGCGAGCGGGAGATCTATCATCGACTCCTCGGCCGTTACGGACCGCAGGATTGGTGGCCCGCGGAGACGCCGTTCGAGGTGATCGTCGGCGCGCTCCTCATGCACCAGACCGCCTGGCGGAACGTGGCCGAAGCGATCAGAAACCTGAAGGCGGCCGGCCTCCTCGACGTGCGAGCGCTCGCATCCGCATCGATCCCCGTCATTCGGAAACACGTGAAGGTGGCGGGCCTGTACCGGACGAAGCCGACGCGGCTCCGAGATTTCTGTCTCCACCTTCTCGCTCGCTCGGGGGGAGATTTGCGCGGATACTTCGATCGCCCGCTGGAGGCGGTGCGCGACGACCTGCTCTCGCAAGCAGGCGTGGGCCCGGAGACCGCCGATTCGATCCTCCTGTATGCGGGCGGCCATGCCGTCTTCCTGGTCGACGCGTACACGATCCGGATCGGACGGAGGGTCGGCCTTTTCGACTCCGACGACTACGACCAGGTGCAGCGGCATTTCGCGGCGCGCCTGCCGCGAGACCTCGGCATGTTCCAGGAGTACCATGCGCTCCTCGTCGCCCATGCGAAAGCGCTGTGCCGCCCCGCGCCGCGGTGCGAGGCGTGCCCGCTGCAGGATCTCTGTGACTTCGGCACCGCGCGAGTGCATGGTTAAGTAACGTCCGGCTGATACGGGTCGCGGGAGGAGGGAGTGCCCGGGGTCACCGTCGGCGAGCGCATTTTGGTCCATCTCTCCGGATTCCTCCGCCACGCGGACGCCTACGAGTGCCCGGTCGAAATGACGCAGGACGGGATCGCGACCGGCCTCGCCCTCAGTCGGGCCCATGTCGCGCTTGAGTTGAAACGCCTCAAGACCTCGGGTCGGGTCGGGGAGCGGATGGCCCACGTCGCCCACGCCCGGTCGCGGCGGAAGGTGTACGAGCTCACCCATACGGGCCAGGAGATCGCGCGCAAGATGCGGGATCACGCGCGCTCCCGCACGGTGCAGCTCAACGAGACCGGCGGCCTCCGCGAGGTCCCTGGCTCCGAGGCCATCGAGGCCCTGCGGCGCACCGGCCTTCGCGAATCCGACGCGGTCCAGCATGTCCTCGCCGCGGACGTGATTGAGGTCCCGCGGCCGGAGGGGCCGAAGGCGGCGCCCCCGGGTCGACCGTTCTTCGGTCGGGCCGACGAACAGGCCACCTTGCGCGCCTGGCTGGATTCCTCGTCCAACACGGTCGCGATGGTCATCGGCGTCGCGGGCATCGGCAAGTCGACCCTCGTCGCCCGCGTCCTCGAAGGCGAGCGCCGCCCGACCTTCGCCCGACGCGTGTATGCGCATGACGATCCCCACGGCCTCCTGAGTTCCTTCGCCGACTTCCTCGCTCGGCAGGGCCGTCGGCGGCTGAAGGCCGTGATCACCCGGCCCGCGTACGATCCGGTCGAGGCGATCGCCGTCCTGCGGAGCGACCTGTCCGGATGCATCGTCGCAATCGACGACCTGCACACGTGTCCCGCGGCCGATGGGCTGTTGCGGCCCCTCGTGGAGGACCCCGTCCCCGCGAAGATCCTCGTCGCGTCGCGGGTCCATCCGGGCTTCTACGAACGCTCCGACGTGCTCCGCGGCCGGGTCGTCGAGATGACGCTCGCCGGACTCGATGAAGCCGCCTCGGAGGAACTGCTCCGCTCCCGCGGGGCCCCGATCGAAGCCGATGCCCTCCATCGGGTCGTCGCGTCCACCCACGGCCACCCGTTCGCCCTCGAGCTCTTCGCCGCGAGCGGGCTCGACGCGGGGACCGTCGAGACGGAACGGTACGTCCTCGAGACGGTCCTCGACGGCCTCGACGATTCGTCCGAGGAGCTGCTGCGCACCTTCGCGGTCCTGCGGAGACCGGCCCGCTCGCCGGAGGCCCTCGGCGCGACCTTGTCCCAACTGCGGCGCCTCGTCCGGCGCGCCCTCCTGCACCACCGGGACGACGGATACCTGATCCACGATCTGGTGAAGGAGTTCTTCCTGCGGCGACTTGGAGAGGCCGCGCGCCGGGAGGCCCATGGCCGGGCGGCGGAGTATTGGCTCTTCCGATCCGACGGATTGGAGGAGGCCTACCATCGGATCGAGGCGGGCGATCTCGAGACGGCGAAGGCCCGCCTGACAGAGATCGGCCCGGCGCTCGCGGAGAGTGCGCGTGCCGGAGACCTCGAGGCGGCGTTGCTGCGCGTCCCGCGGACGGCCCGGCTCGAAGGGATCTTGGCCGAGGCCGCGGCATTCCTAGGCAAGTTCGACGAAGCGCGTGCCGCCCTCGAGAGGATCGGCGCTTCGGGGGGCGAGATGGAGCGCTTGCGGGCCCGCATCCATCTGGGCCGGATCCAGAACCGCCTGGGAGCGTACAAGGAAGCCCGCGGCGTGCTGGAGGCGGCCGTCCAGGAAGCCGCCCGCCTGAACTCTCCCGAGATCGAGGGCGAGGCCCTGCGAGCTCTCGGGGGCGTCGAGCGGAAGCTCGGGGACCTCGAATCCGCGATCGGCCATCTCGTCCGGGCGGGGGACGTGCTCCCGCACGGCTCGCGGGAACGGGTCCGCACCTTGACAGACCTCGGGGCGGTCCTGATCGCGCGCGGCGACTTCGCCGGGGCCAAGGCCCGGCTCCTGGAGGCGGCCGCAACGGTCCGGCGGGCGACGAGGGACGAGGCGGCGATTCAGATCAATCTGGGCATCGTCATGAGCAAGGAAGGCGACCCGCGGACGGCGGCCGCCACGTTCGCGCGATCCGCGGAAATGGCCCTCGCGACCGGTGAGATCCGGTTCGCGGCCTACGCCTTGGCGAACGCCGTCGAGAACCTCCTCCGCATGGAGGCGGTCGACGAGGCCGCTTCGAGCGCAGAACACGCCCTCGCCCTCGCGAACACGATCGGCGATCCGGTGGCCCTGTCGCAAGCGCGGGCGAACCTGGGCCTGGTGTTCGCGAAGCGCGGCGAATGGGCGAAGGCGGAGGAGCATCTCCTCGGATCCGTCGAGATCATCAACCGCCTCGACAATCCGTACTCGCTCGCGACCCGCTACGAGGATCTCGCCCGCCTGTACGACGCGCAGGGCCGCGGCGGTGACGCGGCCTCCTGGCGATCTCGGGCCGAGGGACTCCACGCCTGCCTCCAGGGCCCCTCGAAAGGGACGGCCGGCCCCTGAGCCCGCCGCGAAATCAAACGACCATCCGCGGCTGTCCGACATTCGGCCGACATGATTAAGTAGCCCAGGCCAGATGCGCGTCGGTCCGCGGATCTCGCGCGGACTCGAAGGCTGGGATTCATGTCGAACGTCCAGCTCGGGAGGCCTCTCCTTGTCCTCTTGGCGATGCTCGTCGGCCTCGTCTTGATCGTGCCCGTGGTTCGGGCGGGCATCGCGATCCGGCCCGAGGCGATGACCGTGACCGTCGCGCTGGACAAGGCCGCGTACCTGAGCGGCGATACCGCGAAGGCGAATGCGATCGTCTACCGCACCCCGGTTCCCGCGAATTATACGTATACATGGACGGCCCGGGACACGTTCTTCCGCGTGCTGAACACGACCGCGGGTGGGGCGACGTACTCCTACCCGATCCCCCTCAACTACACCGGTCGGATCACCGTCGACGCCCGGGTCGACGACGGACAGGGCTCCATCGTCACCGGCCGACAGACCGCGTCGGTCGTCCTGGCCGTGATGGCCCTTCGCCTCGACCGCGGGGAGTACAACCCCGGCGAGACGATCACCGCGTCGTATTCGGTCGCGTCGCATGTGATCCAGCGGCCGACGTACGACTACGAGGTCGACGACACCGCGACGATCGTCCTCAGCGGCACGACGAACCAGACCTCCTTCTCCTTCGCGACGCCGAACCCGGCGAGCCGGTTGTATGCCTTCCATGTGACCGCCCGGGAAGGCGCCAACAGCACGTCCGCGAGTGTCTCGATCAACCAGGCGAGCGGGGTGTTCCTCGGCGTGTCGTTCGACAAGTCCTCCTACGTTCCGGGCGAGATCATCCACGCCCACCTGTCCGTGACCCCGAAAGGCGCGACCGCCTTGCCGATTCAGTTCTCCTGGACCCTCTCCCTCGGTCTCGCCTTCGCCGGCGCGCCGACCGCCTCCGCCATCACGACGATGCCGGAGACGGACCTCTACTTGCAGGTCCCGCAAGGCCTCGGGACGGGAGACCTCCTGATCGTCGCGACGGAGTCGAGCACCGGGACCTTCCAGTACCAGACGGTCCACATCGGGACCGCGAGCTCCGGCCTCTCCGCCGAGATCGGCGGGGTCCCAATCTACGCGGTCGTCCTCGGCCTCCTGTTCCTCCTGCTGCTCGTCGCGGTCCTCGGGCTGTGGCGGCGCACCGGTGGCGGGAGCCTCTTTGGACCGAGGGCCGCGCGGCCCCCGCCCGGGCCCGGCCCGGTCCAGGCCCCGGCGTCCGCTCCGATGTCGATCGCGTGCCGGCGCTGCGGGAAGCCGGTCGAGATCACGACGAGCAAGCGGCCGATCGAGGTCATGTGCCCGTCGTGCGGCGAGACGCAGGTCGTCACGTAGAGGGCAAGGTTCTTACTCGCCGGCCCCATCGGGCCCGCCTCCAAAGGCGGAAACGATGACCGACAAAGACGATCTCCTGGCTGCAGTGCAGAAAGACGAGGCCGAAAAAGTCCGGACGATCCTCGACCGGAATCCCCTCATCCTCCGGATGCGCACGCCGAACGGGACCCTCGTCCTCACCGCGATCTATAACGGGGCCGCCGCTTCGCTCCGCCTCCTCCTGGAGCGCACGCCGGAAGACGCGCTCGGGATTCACGAGGCGGCCGCGACAGGCAACGCCCGCCGGCTGAAGACGATCCTGGGACAGTCCCGCACGCGGGTCAACGCGGCGAACCCGGAAGGCTTCACGCCCCTCGGCCTGGCCGGATTCTTCGGGCACCTGGACGCGGCCAAGGTCCTCCTGGAGAACGGCGCGGACGTCAACGCGACGTCGCCGAGCCGTTTCGCGAACACGGCACTCGACGCGGCGGTCGCCGGCAACCGCACGGACGTGGTCAAGGTCCTGCTCGCGGCGCACGGAAATCCGAACGTGCGCAGCGAGGGCAATGCGACGCCGCTCCACAAGGCGGCGCAGCATGGGAACCTGGCGATCGTCGAGATGTTGGTCGCGGCGGGCGCGGACGTGAACGCGGTCCGGGACGGCGGCATCAAACCGATCGACGATGCGGAGAAGGAAGGCCACGCCACGGTCGTCTCATTCCTTCGCGACCGGTCGACGCGGGCCTAGTGCGGTTTGATGAACATCCAGCGGTGGCCCTCAGGATCCTCGGCGCGGTAAAGGCGGCCGGCGGGGTTGTCCCGCGGCTCCGAGAGGATCACCGCTCCCGCGGCCTTCGCCCGCGCGAAATGGGCGTCGACGTCCTCGACTTCGACTTGGATGCCGTCGACGACCCAGGGCACGGCGGACCATTTCCTCGAGGCCGCGCAGGTTTCGCGGTGGTGCCTCGGACTCTGGTAGTCCCGCGTCGGCGTGGCGACGAAAATCGGCGCGTTCTCGAATTCCAATTCCGCATGGCTGACCCGGCCGTCCGACTCCGTGTATCGTTGGCCCCGTTCCCGGAACCCGAACGCGCGGCCCAGCCAATCGATGGCGACGGCCGCATCTTCGTAGGCAATCATCGGCACGATCCGATGCGACGTTTCGCGCGGCTTCTCTCCCATGGACGTCCCCGGCATCGAAGCTCTGGCGGCTACTTAACGGCTCCGCGGAAGGGGAAGAATCGCAGCGGGATGCTCCCGATTCTTTTCAGAGATGCGCGAAGACCTCGCGGATCCGGCCCAGTCCCTCGGCGATCGTGTCGCGCGACGCCGCGTACGAGATTCGGAGGTGTCCCTCACCGGCCTCCCCGAACGCGCTTCCAGGTGTCACGGCGACCGACGCCTCCTTCAGGATCCGTTCGCTCAGGGTCGCGCTGTCCACCTTCGCATCGTACCGCGGGAAGACGTAGAAAGCGCCCGTCGGCCGGTGGGTCGAGAGGCCCTCGACCGTCGCGAGTTCTTTGAGGACCAGGTCGCGCCTCGCGCGGAACTCCTTGACCATCGCCTGGAGCGGCGCGGTCGGCCCGCGGAGGGCCGCGACACCTGCCTTCTGGGCGAACGCGGTCGCGCAGGTGATCGTGTGCTCCTGCACTTTCGAGATCTCCTTGAACAGCGGCGACGGAGCGACGAGCCATCCGAGGCGCCAGCCCGTCATCGAGTAGGTCTTCGAGAAACCGTGGACGGTCACGGTCCGATCGAACATGCCGTCCAGGGACGCAGGCGAGACGTGCTCTCCTTCGTACAAGATCTTCTCGTAGATCTCATCGCTCACCAAAATGAGGTCGTGGTCCTTCACCAGGTCCGCGAGGGCCTTGATCTCGTCCCGAGCATAGACGGAGCCCGCGGGATTGGAGGGCGAATTGATCATCAGGAGGCGCGTCCGCGGCGTGATCGCCTCGGAGACGGCGTCCGGGGTGGGAACGAACCCGTCCTCGTCCGCGGCCCGCAAGGGGACCGGCCGCGCTCCCGCGAGGGTGACCATGGGCGCGTACGACACCCAGCCCGGGTCCGGGATGATCGCCTCATCCCCGGAGTCGAGCAGGGCCATGCAGGTCATGAAAAGCGTGTGCTTCGTCGGTGCGACGAGGACGTTTTCGGGCTTCGCGGGAATCCGATTTTCCTTCTGGGACTTCTCCGCGATCGCCTCGCGCAGTTCTCGAATGCCCGAGGCGGGCGTATACTTCGTGAAGCCGTCGTCGAGGGCCCTCTTCGCGGCGTCGATGATGTGGGCCGGCGTGGGGAAGTCGGGCTCTCCGATCGCGAGCGAGAGGATCTTCTCGCCGCGGGCCTTCAGGTCCGTGATGAGGTCGCTGATGCGGACCGTCGCGGATGGTTCGATCGAGAGGACGCGCTTCGCGAAACGGGCGGTCATGGAGGCAGGCAAGACGGGACGATAGAAAAGGTCAGCGCACCGCCCATGCTAGCCGGACACGATACCACCGAGGAGTCGGGCGTCCCGAATCAACGATGCCCGAAGTAGGCCCGGACTTCGGCCTTGCTCACGTGGTCGATCCGCGCAAACCCGACCCGCTCGAACTGCACGACGTCGTCGACCTTGAGAGCCGCGACGAAAGGCTCCCCGAGCCCGCGGACTTCTCGAGGCTCGGGGGATTCCGTCACGTCCGGCAACACGAGGTGCACGTTCACCCCGTGCATCACCCACTGAATCTTCGGGATGTCCTTGTTCTCCATGGAGACGAACGTGGCGCGCTTGTCCAGGACCACGTTGCAGAAGTCCTTCAGCCGCACTTCTTTGCCGCGAAACTTTGCGAAGTCGGCCTCCGCAACATGGACCTTTGGGCCGGCCGCAATCTCCCTCACCCCACGCCCCGGAAAATCCGGATGGAGTGGCGCCTTCACGCGCTCGATCGGCGGCAGGCCGGAAATCTCGACCGAGACCGGATCCGGGACGAAGAAGTACCGGTTCGCGTCCTTGTCGATCATCTTCCGGTTCTCCGCGTACAAGGCCTCCGCGGGCACCTCGATGTCGTTCAGGCTTAGGCCGAAGGAGAGGACGAACTCCCGCAGGGCCGCGGGGCGGATCCCGCGGCGCCGAAGGGATTGAAGGGACCACGTCCGGGGATCGTCGATCCCCGTCAGCCGGCCCGCCGCAATCTCCCGACGGTATCGGGACTTTGACAGCTCCAGGTCCTTGAACCGCAGAATCCCGAAGTGGACGAACTCGGGGCGCGCCCGAATCCCGAGGACGTCCCAGATCCACGTCTCCATCTGGTCCTCCATGACGAGATCCTTCCCGCGGAGGACGTGCGTGATGCCGAGCAGCGCATCGTCGACGGCCCAAGAGAACTCCAGCATGGGCCACACGCGGTAACGGTCGCCGACCCGCGGATGGTCGCGCTCCGCGATCCGAAAGAGCACGCGGTCCCGGAAGGCGGGGTTCGGGTGGGCCATGTCGGTCTTCAGGCGGACCACCGCCTCGCCCTCACCGTACTCGCCCGCGAGCATCGCCTTCCACATCGCGATCGTCTCGTCGACATCCTGGGTGCGGTGGACGCAGGCGTGCTTCGCCTCGCGGTTCTTGCGGAGGGTCTCCGAGTCGCACTCGCACACGTAGGCCTCTCCGGTCGCGAGCAGCTTCTCCGCCCATTCGTAGTGCAGGGGGATCCGGTCGCTCTTGTAGAGCACCTCGCGGTACTCGACCCCAGCCCAGTCGAGGCCCTCCTTCACCTGGTCGTAGGCCTCTGGCAGGATCGGCTTGTCCTCCGATCCGATCGTGTCGTCGAAGACGAGGAGCAGGCGGCCGCGGTACTTCTTGGCGTACGCATCGTTCAGGACGAAGGCCCGCGCGTTCCCGATGTGCAACGGTCCGCTCGGGTACGGGGCGAGCCGGAGGACCACCTGTCCCTCGACGGCCTTCGGAAGGGGCGGGAGTTCCTTCGGTCCCGTGGATGGAGTCGGCTTTTCGAGTAGCTCTGGGGCGATCGAAGCGAGCTCGGCCCGCTGCGCCTCCGGGGACAGGCGATTGACCTCGGCGACCACGCGCTCCACTTGAGCCGTGGCCTCGCGCGCCTGCGATCGGAGGCCCGCATCCTCCGCCAGCAGATGTCCGAGGACGGCCTTCGCATCCGCCTTCCCTCCATGCAGGACGGCATTTTGCAAGGCGAATTTGCGCGCGGATTCGAGGCCCACGCGCGTCCGAACCGGGGCCGCATATTAAGACTTCTGGGGACGCGACCAATTCGCGAGGCACCGCATTCGGTGAGGTATCATGAACACAACCGATGCGCGATAGTAATATTCTCCCGAGGAGACATCCAGGTCCGTGGGCCGGGCGTGGTGGGCGCCGCCCCGAGGCGGGCGACGCGGAGGGTGGATCTTCGCCCTCGGGATCGGATTCTTCCTGATGGCAGCGGCCGGGATCGCGGGCGCGACCCCTCCAATCGTGTCGCAGGTCGCACCAGATCTGGGGCTCGCCAATCCCTCGGTGAGCCCGATGCCGCCGTACGAGGGGGATGTCGTCCACGTCACGGTGACGATCGCGAACGTCGGCGACGTCGCGGCCTTCACCGCATCGGTGGAGCTGATCGATTCGCGTCCGAACGGAGATGTCATCTCGATCGGGCGGTCGTCGATCCCCAATCCGCTCGGTCCCCTTCAGTCCACCGTACTCGAGGCGCCTCCCTTCTTCGCGGTCGGAATCGGAGAGCACACGCTGACGCTCCGAGTGATCGACGTCACGCCCGCGGAATCGAACGCCAGCCATGATGTGCTCTCGCTCTGGATGCAGGTCCTGCCCGCGAAAACGTCCCCACCGCCGCCATCGTCTTCCGATGGCCTCCGGGCGGAAGCCCTCGAGGCTCTCGGGGTCGGGGCGGTCCTCGGGTTCCTCTTCGTCGTCGCCGCGATCGGAATCGCCATCGCCCTCGTCGCTCGAAGGCGCCCCACGGAACTCGAGCCTCCTCCCCCGGAGCCATCCGACGAATCGCCGCCGCCCCTCTGGCCCCCGTGAGGTCCCGACCCGAACGCGTCACAACCTTTCTATCCGAACCTCCGATACCGCGCCGGGATTCCCATGGCCATCCGAACGTGGCTCGACCGGTTCGGCCGAGACGTGGTCCGCATCGATGGACCGGTGAAGCGAGATCTCGACGCGACCCGGCACTTCCTCGTGAATCCGAACCGACCTGTGTTCCTCCCGGGCCTCGAGGGCGGTCCCGCCGCCGCGAACCTGTGGTCCACGAGGGATCGCGTCGCGACGGCCCTCGGCATCCCGCCGAACCAGCTCCTCTCGAAGCTGATGGATGCGCAGGCCCATCCGACGGACACGCACCTCGTCGATCGCGCCGATTTCCAGGCCCAGTCGACGACCGACGTCGACCTGACGGCGTTGCCGATCCCGAAACTCTTCCCAAAGGATGCCGGCCGCTACGTCACCGCGGGCGTCTGGGTGGCGGAGCGGGGAGGCGTGCGGAACCTCTCCTTCCACCGAATCCAGGTCCTCGACCGGAATCGAGGGGCCTGCCGGATCGTGCCGCGCCATCTGCGGCACATGTACAACGAGGCGATCGCCGCCGGAGAAGAACTGAAGGTCGCAATCTGCGTCGGCCTGGATCCGTGGAATCTCCTCGCAGGCGGGACGTCCGTCGAGTACGGCGTCGACGAGAGCCGAATCGCGTCCGCCCTCACCCAATCGTGCCTCGGCCGGCCCGTCGACACGGTGCGCGCGCGGAACGGGATCACGATCCCGGCGGAAGCGGACTATGTCCTCGAAGGCCGGTTGACCGGAGAGACGCACGACGAAGGCCCCTTCGTCGATGCCGTCCGTACGTACGACCGCGTCCGGAAGGAACCGGTGCTGGTCGTCGAGCGCATCTCGCAGCGCCAGGACGCCGTATTCCACATCATCGTCGGCGGCCTCGACGAGCATTTCCTGTTCATGGGGATGCCGCGAGAACCCGTGATCTTCCAGGCCGTCTCTCGCGCGGTCCCCCACGTCGGGGCCGTCCGTTTGACGGAGGGAGGATGCGCCTGGCTCCACGGGGTCGTCTCGATCCGCAAGCAGCATCAGGGCGACGGGAAGAATGCGATCATGGCCGCCTTCGGGGCCCACACGTCGATGAAGCGTGTCGTGATCGTGGACGAAGACATCAACGTGTTCGACGACCGCGATGTCGAATGGGCCATCGCGACTCGGTTCCAGGCGGACCGCGGACTCGTCGTGCTGCATGACGTCCGCGGCTCTTCAATCGATCCGAGCGGACGAGACGGCTTCACCTCGAAGATGGGCATCGATGCGACGAAGCCCCTCGGGGCGGACCCGGCGATGTTCGACAAGGCGACGCTGTAGTCGAAACCACGGCAATCGCGATTGAGAATTCCTGGAGAACGTTCATTAGAGGGTAGGGTCTCGGCGCGCGCGATGCGCGGGATCGCGATCTTTCTCGCGATCGTCCTTGCGGTCCCTCCGACCCTCGCGCTGATCCACTTTGCCCCCATCGAGCGTTGGGAGACTCCTCCCGGCGCCGGGCCTCAGTTGACGCCGCCAAACCCCGCGGCGGGAGGCTGGCCGCCCTACCTCCGGCGGAGTCCAACCGCGCCGTCCCCCACCCCGACCCAGACGACCGGCGTCGCGCGCATCCTCGTCTTGCTCATCCAGTTCTCCGACACCGCCGCGAACCCGTCGCACGACGGTGCGTACTTCGACAGCCGCCTGAATGCCACCGGAGGCTCGGTGCGTTCCGTTCGTACGTACTACCAGGAGGTCTCCCGCGGCGCGCTGACGCTCAATGCGACCATCATCTCCACCTGGTTCACGAGCGCGCACCCGATGTCGTACTACGGCGCGGACAGCTCGACCGGCGTGGACGACGCGAATGGACCAATCTATCGGCTCGTCGTGGAGGCCGTGCGACTCGCGGATCCAAGCGTCAACTTCGCCTCGTTCGACACGAACGGGGACGGGGTCGTCGACCACCTGATGGTCGTGCACGCGGGGGCCGGTCAGGAGTCGAACCCGGGCCAGAAGGACCTGATCTGGTCCCACCGATGGGCGGTCCTGGATGCGGATCCGACCACGCCGGGGTCGCAGTCTCTGACGGCCGATGGCGTGCAGATCTACGGATACACCATGGAGAGCGAGGACTTCGTCGTCGGCACGGTGACCCATGAGTTCGGACACGACCTCGGGCTTCCGGACCTCTACGACACAGACGGCTCGTCCCACGGGGCGGGAATCTGGGACCCCATGGCCGAGGGCTCGTGGAACGGGAATCCCGCGGGCTCGAGCCCCGCCCACATGAGCGCGTGGTCGCTGATGCGGCTCGGCTGGGTCACGCCGACCGATGTGACGACCTCCCTGGTCGGCACCTCGATCGATGCGGTCGAGACGTCCGGCAAGGTCTTCCGCCTGAGCATCCCAGGG
>Ga0209689_1001346_pt1 | contig 18308 bp, 15 predicted proteins | sample GraSoiAngelo_149_FD_187119 | JGI IMG/M metagenome (GOLD analysis project Ga0209689, IMG submission 187119) | Grasslands soil microbial communities from the Angelo Coastal Reserve, California, USA - 14_1009_09_30cm (SPAdes) (version 2) | ecosystem: Environmental > Terrestrial > Soil > Grasslands ... | reverse complement strand
CTGAACTCGGGGCGCGCTGAGCTCCTGGACGACCGACGCCTGCGGGCGCAGCTGCTCGGCTTGGAGCGACACACGACCCGTAGCGGCCGTGACAGCATCACACATGCGCCGGGCCAGCACGACGACCTGATCAACGCCGCCGCCGGAGCCCTCCTTCTTGCGGCGGAGGTCGCCACCACCAGCGCCGACTCGTTCGAAATGAGCCCGGAAGAACGGCGCCAGTTGCGGGCGATGGGCTTTCGTCCGGCGTCCGACTTTGACCCGTTGTGGTGGGATGAGGATCTCGGAATGTCAATGGGGGATCCCGACTACCCGAAATGGTGACCCGGAGACCCATGACGTCTCGCGCGCGGCCGCCTGTGAAAACACGTGAAGCACCGCAGCGCCGCCCGCTCTCGCGATTCCTCTCCGCGCTGCCCGGCAGCTACGGGGGCTGGAACGCTTGATCGACACCCGGTGAGCCTGAACCCAAAGCCTCAAAGCAGTCGATACCAATCTGGACCGACAGGAGGATGACTTGACCAGCATGCAAAAAGCCGCGGCGAATCGTAAGAACGCGCAGCGAAGCACCGGCCCCCGGACCGCAAGGGGCAAAGCGCGGGTCGCGCAGAATGCCATCATCCATGGTCTCCTGTCGGAGAAGGCACTGCTCCCCGACGAAGATCCGCAGGCCTTAGAAGCCCTGGCCGAGGCCGTGCGGGCCGCGTGGAAGCCAGAAGGTGCGCAAGAGGACCTTCTAGTGGACTGGATGATCCGGAGCCTGTGGAGACTCCGGCGGCTCGGGCACGTGGAAGCCGGTATCTTTTCATGGAAGCAGTACAGCATCTTGGCCGACCGCGCGAGCCGACAGGCGGGAACGTATGAACGGAGTGCGCTGACCGCGTTCTCGGAAGCGCCGGAGCCACCCGGGATCACAGACCCGGAGAAACACCAACGGGCAGTCGCAGACGCCGAGCAGATGAGGGCTCGATGCAACGAGCCCACGGCGACCATCGGGTTGACCTTCATCCGCGCGGCCAGTGCCTTCACCACGCTGTCCCGCTATGAGGCCGCGATCGACCGCAGCTATTATCGGACCCTCCACGAGCTCCAACGCCTCCAACACGCCCGGCTCGGTGGGCACGTTCCACCCCCGCTGGCCCTGGACGTCACGGTTAGTGGCCATACCAGTGGAGCTGACGGTCCAGGACAGGGTCGCGGAGCACAGCCGGAGCAGCAAAGGCCGGCCGAACCCGAGAGCTCAATTGACGACGAGCTATTCGGCTGATTCTGCGGGACAAAGCCATGGGCGTGATGAATCGGCTTGCCTCATTCTTGCGAAACAAAGCCAACGCAGGCTGTCGCGAGTGCTTGCCCGAATGAGAGATCCAAGTCGCTCGCTGGACACAGGTGCGTAGGGATCACGACACGCCCAAGAAGCGCCCGAACCATGTCACCGTGCGGGCCGCCGAGGTGGCGCGCGTGAATGCGGTCCACAGCTCATATTCAAGCAGCCGACTTGAAACCAACGGCTCGGCCCACAGGGCGGCCGGGGGACGCGATCTCCGACGAGCGCAGCATCCTCGCCGATTGGCCAGAATCAGACCAGTGGGCTGGTAACAGAGAAAGCATCTCCCGCCACCCGTCGTCGGCTAACGCGCGGAAACTCTTTCGATCTAGGTAATTCCATCGGTTCCGAATTTGGTACCCCCTTTGCCTGAGACCAAGGCAGGAAGAGGGTTTAAGGCAATGAGTAGCGAGCGCTCGATCACCATCCTCGTCGTGGACGACAACAATCACGCGCGGTCGTTTGTCGTCGATGCTCTGCGCACTGCGGGGGTTGATGTGATAGAAGCCGCGACGGGAGCCGAGGGGCTGAGGCTCGCCAGCCATGGCCCCGACCTGATTGTCCTGGACGTCGGCCTCCCCGATATCGACGGCCGTCAGGTCTGTCGGCAGATCAAGGACGATCCGGCGACTGCCTCAATCCCGGTCGTGCATATCTCGGGCATGTTCCAGGAGTCCTTGGACCGAGCCCGCGCGCTCGAGGACGGCGCGGACGCCTACCTGCCGCAGCCGGTCACGCCTGAGGAGTTGGTAGCGACCGTCAGGACTCTCCTGCGGGCCCATCGCGCGGAGCAGGAAAGCGAACAACGCTTCCGCCTGCTCATGGACTCGGCCCCGATTCTCGTGAGCGGATTCGACGCCGCCGGGCGTGTCGTGCTATTCAATCGGGCGTGCGAGGAGCTCACAGGGCTCCGCCGCGACGACGTGCTCGGGCGGTCCCTGGCCGCAGAGTTCCTTCCGGTGGCCTGGCATCCATCGCTGAAAAACGGGGATCTGGCACTGGATCCCACGCCGGCAGAGACTCGCTGGCAGAGCGCGACCGGGATGGAGCGCGTGATCGAGTCTCAAGCGTTCTTCATTCCAGCTGGTAACGGCCGGCGTACGCTCGTGCAGGTCGGCCGCGACGTCACCGAGCGCAAGCAGACAGAAGAGGCGTTGGAGCGGCGCAGTGCCCAGGCGAAATCGATGGTCGAGGTCGCCAGGGCCATTACGTCTTCCCTGGACCTGCCTGCCGTGCTCGACCTCATCGTCGATCGTGTCCGGGAGCTCCTGAGGATCCCACGGGCCAGCATTGCGGTCATCGAGCCGGAGGCGAGCGACGCCGTGATCCGATTCGTCGCGTACCGCGGTATGAGGGCCAATTTCAAGGAGCTGCGCCCGCTGCACTGGCGCGACGGGACGACGCCCACCGCCATCCAGGAGCGCCGACCGGTGTGGTCTGCGGACCTCCTGAACGATCCAGCCTTTGCATTGACGCCCTCGACTCGTGCGATGGTCGAGGCCGAGGGGTATCGCGCGGTCCTCTCGGTCCCGCTCCTGGCGAGTGATCAGGCTCTCGGAGCTCTGGCCGTCTACCGGGATGCTCCGGGTCCCTTCACCGACGCGGAGGTCGACCTCTTGCAGGTCTTCGCAGCGCAGGCCACCGTGGCGATCCGCAACGCCCGGCTCTATGCCGAGGCCCACCGGCGCCAGCGAGAGGCTGAGACGATCGCCGTGCTCACTCGCGCCATCAACCAGTCGCTCGACCTCGACGCCATCCTGCAGCAGGTCGCCGAGACCGCGCAGGCGTTCTGTGGCAGCGATGTCGCGCGGATCGCGCTTCGCGAACCCAGCTCGGGGAGTCTGGTGTTCCGCTATTGGGTCGGGCCGGGCCCCAGCGGCTGGGTGAATGCTCAGATCGAGCCCGGCCGCGGGATTGGAGGACGGGCGTTCGCGGAGGGCCGCCCGGTGCGGACAGAGAACTACCTCAGCGATCCAGACATCAGCAAGGATTACGCGCCCCTCGCCCGTGAGGACGAGGTCGTGGCCGTCCTCGCGCTGCCGATCCGGAGCGAGGACAGTATCGAGGGGGTGCTCTACGTCGCCAACCGCTCCTCGCGCCCGTTCAGCGACCGCGACGAAACGATCCTCCTGCAGCTCGCCGATTGCGCTGGGACTGCGATCAGGAACGCACGCTTGTACGACGAGCTCCGCGAGGCCCACGAGCGCCTGGAGCGCAGTCAGGCGCAGCTCGTCCAGACCGAGCGGCTCCGCGCGCTGGGCGAGATGGCGGCTGGCGTGGCGCACGATTTCAACAACCTCCTGGCGGTCATCCTCGGGCGTGCCGAACTCCTTCAGCGTCGCGCCACCGATCCCGAAGTTGGGCGTGGGCTGGAGGCAGTACGGCGGGCCGCTCAGGACGGCGCCGACACGGTCCGGAGGATTCAGGAGTTCACGCGGACACGTCAGACGCGTCCATTCGGCCGCGTGGACATCCTAAGCGTTGTCCGTGAGGTCATTGAGCTGACACGGCCCCGGTGGAAGGACGAAGCGCAGAGCCAGGGCATCCACTACGACGTGCGGGTTGAGGGCGAGCCGGCGGCGGCCGAGGGCCGGCCCGAAGAGCTCCGAGAGGTCTTCACGAATCTGCTCGTCAACGCCCTGGAGGCGATGCCCGTCGGGGGCGCCTGCCGAGTCCGCGTCCGCGGCGACGGCGACAAGATCACGATCAGCGTGGACGACACGGGCTGCGGGATGTCGGAAGAAACGCGGCGCCGCGTGTTCGAGCCATTCTTCACCACCAAGGGTGCGCGCGGCAACGGGCTGGGCCTCGCCGTCGTCTGGGGCATCGTTCAGCGGCACCAGGGCACGATCGATGTCGCCAGCACGCTCGGTCACGGCACCACGATCACCGTCACGCTGCCCGTCGCCACATCAGTGGTCGGCGACGAAGAACTTCGCGAGTCCTCCGCGGCGCCTCAGGACGCCCGCGTGCTCGTGATTGACGACGAGCCCGAGGTCCGGTCGATCGTCGCGGACGTGCTCCTGGACGCGGGCTACACCGTGGTCCAGGCGACGGACGGCGCTGAGGGCCTCCGTCGCCTCGAGAAGGAGAGGTTCGACATGGTCCTGTCGGACGTCTCCATGCCGGGCCTATCGGGCTGGAACGTGGCGTCGGAGTGCCGAGCGCACTTCCCGCACTGCCGGGTCGGATTGGTGACCGGATGGGGAGACCAACTTGATCCGGAGCTTGTCGCGAGCAGCGGTGTTGCGTTCGTTCTCGCCAAACCATTCGAGGCGAACGAGGTCGTTCGCCAGGTCACCACCGCCCTCCGGGTCCCCGTCAGACCGCGCTGACGCGCCGCGGTCTCAAGAGATCGGCCACCCGCGGCCCTTGCCAAAGGCAGCGTGGCGCTCGAAGACCACGGGGAGCGGGCCATCGCGGCCAAAACGGACCGAACGCGGTCTCGCGTTTCGCAAAAGAAGTGATCGTCGTGCAACGGTCAGGGTGCTGCGAACCTGGCGAGCACGCGGCGACGTGGACAGCCGGCGTGTCGCGAGGCTACGGGCTCAAGGGAATCTCGACTCGCTTGTCGCTCGTCGTTATTCTGACCCGAAGATCGACCGGCGCGGAGCCGCCCGGCACCGTCGCTTGGTACGTTCCGGGCTCGGGGCCCGAGTGGAGCGGCATACTCTGCACGGTGCCGTCCGCCATGCCGGCGAGGAGTAATACATCGGCTCCGGCGAGTGGCCGGCCGGCCGGGTCGGAGATTTGCACCGCATACGTCGCACCTTGACTCCACGCAGCGGCCGTAGAACCTAGCACTTCCACGCGCGGCAAGCCCAGAAATCGTGGCGATGTGATCCGGGTCGCCATCGCGTCTGATGGCGGGGCGTTGGCGATGGGGCTGGTCGTGACGCTGGCGATCGCTCTCGGCGGCGCCGTCGCGCGCGGATTGGGCACCACTAGGGCCACCGCGCTTGTCTCGGACGCCCTTCCGGTCGCGGGGAACTCGGGGGCGGCCTCCGATGGAGAGGGCTCACCGCGCACCGGCGAAGACGCCTCTGGGAGTTGAGACGGACCGACCTCCGCGGCATTCGCGGCCACAGATGCAGCGTGCGCCTCGGGAGGAGTCTGTTTGTCCTGACGCGGTGGCGCCGATAGACTCGCGGACGATGACGCCTGCGCGCGAAGCCGGCTCACGAGAGTCTTCACAGCCGACGGCAGGACAAACAGGATCACGACCGCACTCATTAGCCCCACGAGGACGAGCCACGTGGTGAGCCGGCCGCCGCGCGCACGCTGAAAGTTGCGCACGCTCTCGAGCCGCTCCTCGTCTTCCAGGTCATCGGGCCAGCCCTCCTCGACCGGTACCTTCGGAAGAAGCAGCGAGAGTGGGCTCCGACGCGCCCGCGATCCGGCGGCCGGGGCCGGCACGATGGCGAAACCGTCAATCTCGACCTGGCGGTCGACCTGTGGATGACGGCGGCGATCGACAGAGGGCTGTTCCGCCGCGTCTGGTCTGGCCTCAGTCGGCGCGCGCTCACGGCGCCGGTCCACGATGATCTCGAGCTCGTCATGCGGGGTCAACACCGTCCGGAGAGCCGCCATGAACGGGCTACACAGGAGCGGTTTGCTAGATACGATACACAGGCGTCGTGCCCGCTCGTCCGATCTCAGCGGTGAGTCGCTGTCACCCAGCGAGACTGGATCTTGGTCCTGATCAGTCATCCGTTTCCCCTTCTCTCGGCGACTGTCGGCCCATTTCCGATACGGACCACGTTCGCTACGCTTTCACGCTGCTGAGGGAACCACTGTGATGTCCTACATCTTCGATTCGGCATCCGTGCTTCGTGACGGGGATCGTCCTCTGCAGTTGAGTGCGAATTTTCCGCGAAGTTTCCCGAGGTTACCTGCCCAACTCGGAGACACGCCACGTCGCCACCAGCTTGCTCCCGAAGAGCGTCGTCTGCTCGATCACGTCGGTGCCACACGAGCTGCGCGGCACGCGCGGAACGCGTTGCCGACGAATGCCGCGCTGGCCAGCAGTCCCGCCGGCATCCCGCACGACGGACGCCTTGCCCGATACGCGGGACAATCTGCCGGAACGGAGGCCGTGTCAAGGAGCTTTCGGACGCCTCATCCGCATGCCCGGCACTTCACCCTGATGCTCTTGGGTTCCGTGGACCGAGCTCTCCGAGCTGTCGATATCTAGAATTAGCCTCCGGTTCGTCGATCAGGCCGACGCTGCTGGATCAGTGCCGTATTGAGGCGAGCTAGCCCTTGGTAGTTCCGCTCCTCAGCGAGGGCCTCCGTCTCTCGAACCAGTGGAGGGTTGAGGTGAGCGCGACGCTCGTCTCCCGCCGTTCGCGGGAGGCCAGAACCCGAAACGTTGGGTCCCCTCGGTCAGCCGATTGGCAGCGTTGGTGTCGTCGTAGCCGGCCAGCCGGCTGCAGATAGATTGCTCCGCCAAGCCTGGTTCGGCGATTCTAAGACCAAGTGAGAATGGCGCCGCAGTCTAAATGAACCTGAAAACTACAAAACAATTTCTTGCCGCGGGAGCTCTTGGGGGGGTCACAGAAGGACGCTGTTGCGCGCTAAGCAGTCATCGAGGCGGTCATTTGCTGGCTCGACGTTTCGCACTACGTCGTTCGTACCCGGCTCGCAGCGAATGCCTTCAAGCTTTTTCGCGTGGGAGTACCAAACGCGGCGTTGCGGCAGTAACTGCTGACCCTCGGCAAGGCGGACCTTGCTACTCGACGTGCATCCCTTCGCGCAAATAGCTGACGCCAGTGCTCTTTTTACGGATGCGGCAGAGTTTACACAGTCGAAATATCGTGTCAATCGTACGGGTATCCCGAGGGAACAAGCCGGGATTCTCCCGATGGTCTAGCTCGGCCGCCGGCGCATGCTTGGCGGTGAGAACCAGTGACTGACGGGAGGACCGAGCATGGGCGGACATGAGCGCGGACCACGTTCGCAAGAAATTCTGATTGCTGACGACGACCCAAAAGTAGCTCCCGTGCTCCGGCACTATCTGAGCGGCTTCACTCTCAGCTGCTCCCCCGCGCCGGTCCGTGTGACCGCCAGCGCGGCCGAAGCCCGGCGTTGGCTGGAGAAAGACGCGGGGCCCCTCGTTCTCGACAGGTCGGTCCTCTCGAAGATGGGCATCCCGCTCTCAGAGCTGCCGGCTCAGGCGATCATCTGGTCCGGTGATCATGATCTCGTCGCGAGGGCACGAGGGTATGGCCTCACAGCCCTTGCCAAAGGCAGCGTGGAAGACCTGATGGTATTGCTCCGCGAGGTCTGCCCGATGGACGGGCTCGACGCGGCGTGACTCGCGGGTAGAACCGCGCTGGCCCGACTCTCACGGGTTTGACGCCCGGGCTTAAAAGAAGTCGACCGCTACCACTACGCCTGCGTCGGCGTCACGCGCCGTCTCCACCATCTCGCCATCTTTGATCAGCTCGGTCACCTGCGCGTCCAGGTCGGAGAGCTCTCGCACAGCCAAGTCGTACCAGAGGTCCATACTCATCGCATCACCTCGGGGGCGCCTCGGAGGCCCCGTCCGCTCGGTTACCCCTCGCAACACATTGCCCCTATCGCAGGAGGCGTGCCAGATGGAGAGCTCTTGGAGATCATAGGCTTACAAACGGAGCCCGCGGCGGCTCAGGGAGTCTTGCCCGATCCCTCCTGGCAAAACGCCTGAAATGCGGATCAGTAGAACGACAAACGCGTGATCGGCGTCAGCCTCCGATCTGCCGAAACACGGCGCGACCTATTCGCAGAGCTCGAGTTCGCGACCGACCTCGGCGGCGCGGAATTGCTCCGCTGAGACGCGGTGCCACGCATCGTCTCGCGCCTGCACCCAGTATTCTCGGACGGTCGTCGACTGGCGCACGTCTTCTTCGAGCCGTCCCGTCTCGCTCGTCCGTATCGCACCGGGGACGGTTTCGAGGCGCGCCAGCTCCTTCTTGTTCGCCACGGTCACCGTCACCGGGTGACAGACGAACATGGTGCAGCCGCCCAGTGCAAAGACGCAGAGCGATGCGTGAGCGATTGTCAGGGCTGCGATGCGCAACACTGGAGTCATTTTGGCTACTTTCTGAACTTTCTGCCCGTTTCGTAGGCCCGACCAATTTTCGTAAGCCTGGTGACCAGCTTTGTCCGCTCCTCTGCCCTTCCAGGGCCTGAGGTTCTCCAAGAAACCTCATGCCGTAACATACTAATTTCGCTATCACTCCCTTCCATCCAGGCGTGGCGCGCCAACGATTGGCATGGGCGCTGCATTTTCAGGAAGCCAGAGCGGAAGACCCCTTCTCGATAAGGGCAAACCCACCGTGAGGTGGGGACGCAAAGCCACGGGTCAGGCGACAAGCCTGACAGCCGGGCTACCGAAGGAAGGGTGCCGTGCGATCTCGGAGTTTAGGGGTCTGCCGCGAAAGGAGACCCCTATATGTGGCCCAGGGCCATCGCCCTCGTCCTCCTTGCTGCCAGCATAACCGGTTGCGGCGCGACTACGTTTTCCAGCCAAGATGTTCGCTTACACACCGCAGGGGACACCCTCTATTTGTTCACGCGGAGTGACGGCGTGAGTCGAGGCCTTTGTTCGAGCCTCGGCGGCGATGTAACGCGGGCCGAAGCGCGCTGGGCCTCGAATGAGGGACGCACGATGCAGTTGGGTCGGGTCAGTGGTTGTCATACCGTGCGTCATATCATCGTGTGCGCGGACGACAATGCCGCGTGCGTCGCCCATGAAGAGCGACACAAATCCGAAGGAGCCTTCCACCCTTAGGCCTGTCAGGCCTCGCGAAAAGTTTCCCCAAGGCCGGCCCAGGTGTAGCATCTCCGCAGCATGAGGCGAGGCGTGGATCAGCACCGCTCCGTCTTGGCCATCCTGGGCATCGCCGCAACCGCCCTGGCGGGTTGCGCCACCGGCCGGACAGACGCCGTCCGGACCGAGGCGCGTTGCTACCCCCACGTCTATCTCGACAATCGCTATGCGATCCATGGCGCCTACGCCGGGGCGGAACCGGCGACTGACGACAGCGACTGCTACCGTTTCAACTACAAAGACGGTCGCATTGTCGGCGTCGACTACCAACGTCGCGGTACGCCGACTCCCGATCCCTCCTTCGGAGTAGCGTCCGTCCGCGTCGAGTACTCTGGTAGCACCGAGAAGCGACGGTTTCTCGGACCCGATGGGCAGCCCGCACCCAATGCCGGAGGTATCTATGCGATCCAGCTCAGGCACGACGGGTCGGGTAATCCGGTCGAGTGGAGGAATCTGGGCGCCGGCGGAGAGGCGGTGGAAGACAAAGCCTCCGGTCTGGCCATCATGCGCTGGCGGTACGACGGTCAGGGGCGGATGGTCGAAGAGAGCCATCTCGGCGCAAACGAGCAGCTGAAGGCCGACGGACGGCGCGGCGTGGCGATTGTTCGCTGGCGCTATGACCGACAGGGCAACACGCTCGAGGAGAGCTACTTCGGGCCCGATGGTCGCCCGACGGGCGACCGGCTTCGCGGCGTCGCCTCCGTCCGATGGGGATACGGAACGCACGGAAAGACCGTTGAGGAGAGCTACTTCGGAGCCGACGGCCAGCGCACCGAGGACAAGAATCGAGGCGTGGCCACCGTGCGCTGGCAATACGACGCCGACTGGAACACGATCGAGGAACGATATCTTGGCGCCGATCAGCGGTCGAAGGCGGACCGTCGCCTGGGCGTGGCGACGATACGTTGGCAGTACGATCAAAGCGGACGGGAGATCGGGACCACGATGTTCGACCAGAACGGAGCCCCTGTCCGCGGCGCTCGGGATTAGCAGCTCCCAGAACTAGCGGCCTTCGGAGCTAGCGAGCGACCACGCCGGCGGTCTTACACGGGCGTCACATCCGCCGCGGGGATCTCCACCGAGACCGACTGGCGAATCAGGTTCACCGACAGCACGACGCGAACGCTCCGATCCTTTCTCACGAGACGCCCCCTCGTCCCGCTCAGCGGTCCCCGAATCACCTCCACTTCCGCCCCCTCGGTCAGAAAGGGATGCGGATCGTAGCGGAGCTTGCTTTCCACGAGGGCGCGGATCCCCTCGATTTCAGCCCTTGAGATCCACTCTGGCCGACCTCCCGGACCGACCAGGTCGATTACGCCAAAGGCCTTGAGGACGACGAGACGGTCAGCATAGCGAAACTGAGCGAAGCAGTAACCCGGGAAGAGGGGCGCGTCGATCTGCTTCATGCGGTCCCCCCACCAGCTCCAGCGCTGGTAGAGCGGCAGGAAGACTTCGATGCTCGGACGGCCGCCGAGCTCGTCGCGGACGCGCTTCTCGTGCCGCGACCTGGTACGCACCGCATACCAATGTGCGTCGGCGGACGCATCAGGAGCCGCAGCGAGCGACGGCATCAGCAAGGGGCTGATCGCTACGGCTCCTGTATCTTCGCTCCGCGTGTCGCGAAGTAGCTCGCTCACTTCTCACGCTCCGTGGTGAACGTCGTGCCGGTCCGCGTGGTCACGAAGCGAATGATGTAGCGAACCGGCGCCCCGCATCGGTCGATGGTCCATCGCTCCGACCAATGCCCGGCCACGGGTCGTCCATCCTCGACCTGGGCCCCGTCCACCGGGAACAGCACCTCGGTGTCCGTGACCTTTCGGGTACGACAGGGGCCCCCTTCCAGCTCGGAAAGGTCCTTCTGCACGAGGAGCAGGAATGTGTCGCGCTGAAGAACACGATCCGCAATCGAGCTGCCGGGGATGACCGCTCGATCGACACCTTCCTCGCGCAGGATGTTGACGCCCAGATGACCGTCCGGCGCTCTCATGAAATTCACGAGGTAGGGGATTGATCGCCCACAGCGATCCACCGTCCAGCGTTCGCTCCAGTGTCCAGCCGCTCCCTGATTTCCGCGCTCGAAGGGACGCGTCACCTCGGTGCTCGCTACTTTGCGTTTCCCGCAGCTCGGGTCGCCTCCCGCCTCCTTGGACGAGTCAAACGCCAGGACCTGATCGGTGACAGTTCTTTCCCGAGCAGGGACGACGGTATCCGTCGGGGCTGTTGCGCAGCCGGACAGAAGCAGCGAGAACGATAGAACGAACGCCGCCCGATGCGGCGACACCGGTTAGATCCTCCAGGCGCCGGCCGAGATCCCTTCGTTGAAACCAGACTCTGGCTCCACCGCGATCGTTGTGGTGCCGCCGTCTGTAAACACCCACATGATCGTGCCCCTCGCCGCCGCAACAGCCGTCGGTGTGGAGATGGCGAAGTTGGACTGCCGGATCCGCGCGAGCGTGAGGGCGGCCTGGGCGACGGTCGCTCGCGCCTTGCCTACCGCGAGGTGAAAGAGGAACAATCGGCTCTGACTCTGAGGCTCGAACTCGAGCTTGGTCAACAAGAGCCGGCTGTTCTCCGCGAGCACCACGCTGCTCGTGTCGGGCAACCCCAGCTCCACCTGGGCGCCTGAGAACGACCGGATGTCATCCCCTTCCACCAGCCGATCCCCGATGACCGCCGGAACCCACTGGGTCTGCCCTTTGCGAAGGATCTCGACGCGCCCGACGACCCGTTTGAGCTCGGCGTTGGGTGCGGTCGGCTGGGCCCATGCGGGATCGGACAAAACCAGGAAGATAACGGCCCCGAGCACCATCGGCATCACGAAGAGGAGCGCATCGTTCAATCGCAACCGGTACATCACAACACCCCCCGGGCTTTTGCACCCGATCCGAACACACTGCTGGCCTTACACGGTTCTGCCGTTTCGCATGAAACGGGGATTGATCCTAACACAACATCGGACTCCACGGTCTGTCATCGCTGGCGCCGGGCGGCGACGGCGAGACCCCAGTTGCGGAGGTCCTCATCGATCTGCCTCTGGCGGCGCTCGACGTCCCTCTGCCCCTCGCCCGTCGGGCCCCCCGCGGGGCGAAGCTCGCTCTGGCGCCGGTCGAGAACGACCCGCAGCCGTGGGTCGGCGGCGAGCTCCTGGGTGAGGAATTCGTACAGCTCGGGGTTCGAGGGCGCCACGATGAAGAGGTGCCCGAGCTCCGTCAGCTCGGTCGGGGCGCGGTCTGGCCAGACGTGAATCCCGAGCTCGTGGAGCAGCGTCTCTCCAGTGGCGCCGTGGGTTTCCGCCTCTGCCTGGCGGCCCGCTGCGGCATACGCGGCACGGAGGCCGAGGTGGGCCCAGCCGACCAGGGGGCGCATGCCCAGCTGCTCAGCGAGCCCAAGGGCCGCCTGGTAGCGCTCCAGCGCCACGTCGAGCGCAGGCGAATCACCTCGGACGGCGATCTCGCCCAGCAGGTGATGCGCGTACGCCTCGTGACCGCGCTCGCCGCTGGTCCGCGCGAGCTCGAGGGCTTCGCGCGCCGTCTCTGCGGCCTGCGTGGACTTGCCCGCGGCGAGATAGCCTTCGGCGAGGTTCAGCATCCACAGGGGGTAGTAGGCCCGGATGCCGAGATCCCGGCTCAGCGTGACGCTCTCCTCGAGCAGCCGGAGCCCCTCGGTCACATGGCCCATGCGGACGAATGCCAAACCGAGCAGCGAGGACGGGATCGGCTCCCACATCTTGAGCCCCTTGCGACGGGACAGCTCCAGGCTGCGCTGGAGCGGCAGCAGCGCCTGCGCGAGGTGGCCTTCCCTGATCGAGACAAGGCCGGCGAAGGTCCACGCGATCGCCTGGTTCCAGCTGTGCTGACTCGCCTCCGCAGCGCGGAGGGCTCGGTCGAGGCAAGCGTTGGCCGTCCGCAAATCGCCGCGCTCGGTCATGCTAAAGGCGAGCCAGGCGCAGGAAGCGACGTACGACGTGCCCGCGGGGGACCCATCGAGCGCCGCCAGGTTCTCGTGCAGGACGCCCTCGGCGCGTGGATAGTCGCCCTGGACGTGGTAGCTCTGGCCCAGGTACTGGCGTGCGAGCGTCTGAAGCGCGATGTCGCCCGTGGCCTCTCCAACCGCCAGGCACCGCGCCCCGTAGTCGAGTGCGGCGCTCGTCTCTCCCTTGAGGTAGTGATAGTTGACGAGGTAGGTGTACACGCGCGCGAGACGTTGCTCGTCACCGAGCTCGCGCGCGAGCCGCTCGGCCTCGCGGGAGACGGTGAGCACGTCGTCGAGGCGTCCGAGCTGGAGCAGCGGTGGACGCAGTTCCAGCCGTAGATCGATCGCGCGCGCAAGCGTCTCATGGGTCTGCGCGAGCCTGCCGATGGCCTGCAGCGCGGCCTCGAACCCGCGGACCGCCTCCGCGTTCGCCGCGCGCGCAACCGCGCGCTGGCCGATCTGCTGGTTGTACATCTCGGCCTTGAGCCACACTTCGCCGCGCAGAGTGTGGTGGGCGAGCTGGTCGATCCAGCTCGGGAGCCGGTCGCGGTAGAGCGTCTCGATGGCCTCGACGATCCGCGCGTGGAGGCGGCGGCGCTGCTCCCGGAGCAGGCTCTCGTAACCGACGTCGCGCGTGAGAGCGGTGCGGAATCGGTACTCGAGGTCGGGAAAGAGCCGTGTCTCCTCGAGGAACCCGGCGCCCTGGAGATGGGCCAAGGCGCTTCGTAGTCGATCACCGGACAGATCCGTGACCGTCTCGAGGAGGGCGAACGGCACGTCGAGCCCGATGACAGCGGCGGACTGGAGCAGGAGCTTCTCGTCGTACGGGAGCCGGTCGATCCGGGCGGCGAGGACGGCCTGGACGGTCGCGGGCACCTGGAGGTCCTCGAGACGCCCCGCCAAGCGGTAGGCGCCGCGCTCGCCGACGAGTACCTTGGTTTCGGTGAGCGTGCGAACGATCTCCTCGAGGAAGTACGGGTTACCGCCGCTCCGCTGGATCAGGAGGCTTCGGAGCGGCGCTAGCGCCTGATCGGGGCCGAGCAGCGCGCGGAGGAGTTCCTCGGCGGCCTCACGCGAGAGCAATGGCACGGGGACCTCGTTGAAGCCCGGCTGGCTGCCCCACTGGTGAGCGAACTCGGGCCGGTAGTCTACGAGGAGCAACAAGCGCGCGGCCTCGACGCGCTCGAGCAAGGCGTCCAGAAACGCCTGCGTCTCGGTGTCCACCCACTGGAGGTTCCCGAGCACGAGGACGAGCGGCCGTTGGTCCGACTCTCTCACGACGAGGCGCGTGAGCGCGTCCAGGACACGGCGCCGGCGCTCGCGTGGGTCGAGCGCGTGCCACGGGTGATCGACGGGGAGCGCGTCCAGCAGCGACAGGAGAGCGGGGATCGCGGGGCCGAGGTCCCGGTCGAGCGCCAGGACCTTGTCCGACACCTTCGCCGCCACCTCCGGCGCCGTGTCGCTGTCGTCCAGTTCGAAGTACGTTCGGAGGAGCTCGATGACAGGCGCCCAACCGGAGCTCTTCTCGTACGAGAGCGAGCTCGACTCCAGGACGCGCCACTCCTGCGTGAGCTGCGAGGTGACGAACTCGTAAACGAGGCGGGACTTGCCCACGCCGGGCTCGGCCGTGACCGCCGCGAGCTGGCCGCGCCCCTTCGCAGCCTCGCCGAGGATCCGCTCGAGCCGCTCGAGCTCTGCCTGCCGCCCGACGAACAGGGAGAGCCGCTGGGCGCCGGCGGCTCGGATGATCGACCGCGTGCGCGCCGCGCCTATGAGCTCGTACACCTCCAGCGGTGCGTCGAGTCCCTTGACCGGCCGCGCGCCGAGCGGCTGGACGGTGACGCCGGCCTCCGCGAGCCGGAACGTCCGCTGGCTGATCAGGATCGATCCTGGCGAGGCCATCTGTTCCATCCGTGCCGCCAGGTGGGTCGTCTGACCAACGGCGGTGTAGTCCATGTGGAGGTCGTTCCCGATCGAGCGCACGACCACCTCGCCCGAGTTGATGCCCACGCGGATCCGGACGACGATCCCTTCGGTGCGCTCGAGCTCTTCCGCGTAGCGGCTCACCGCTGCCTGCATGCGGAGCGCGGCGTAGCACGCGCGTATGGCGTGATCCTCATGGGCGACCGGCGCCCCGAAGAGCGCCATGATCCCGTCACCCATGACCTGATTCACGATGCCCTCGTAGCGGTGGACCGCTTCCAGCATGCGCTCGAGGACAGCGTCCAGCAGCCGGCGCGCCTCCTCGGGGTCGCGGTCGGCCAGGAGCTCCATGGAGCCCTTGAGGTCGGCGAAGAGTACCGTGACCTGCTTGCGCTCGCCAACGAGGGCGGCTCCGGACGTTAGGATCTTCTCCGCGAGGTGCTGGGGCGTGTAGGCCTGCGGCGACGACGCCACCGCTGCCGCGTGTTCGAGCTTGTGTCCGCACGCGTTGCAGAAGCGCGCGCCTTCCGGATTTTGCTGCCTGCAAGAGGAGCATATCATCGCGGAAAGCTTACTCCGTAGCCCCCCATCCGAACAAGCCCGGCAGGTTGCGGGCGCCGACCTTGTGTATCCTCAATACCCTAACGCCGGGAAAGGGGTTCCAGACGATGCCTGTTAAAGAAACGCTACTCGCCGACCTCGACCAAGTGGTGCGCGAGACGCTCGGCTATTTCGACGGGCCCGGGCGGCTGACCACCGCCCGCGTCGACCAGTGGCAGGCGCGCGACGTGTTGATGCACTTCATCTATTTCCACGACGCGACCGCCTGGGGTCTGCAGGCGGCGGCGCTTGGCGGTCCCCCCTGGCCCCTGCCGGCGGACGCCGACGTGATCAACGAGGTGTGCGGCCGGCTCCACGCGCACGAGAGCTTCGACGAGCTTCTCGCTCAGGTCCGACAAGCGCACGCACGACTCGTGCAGGCGGCTCGCAACTCGTCTCACCTCGATAAGCCGTGCTTCCGTCGCGCGAACGGCGAGACCGTCACCGGGCGGCAGCGGCTGGAGGTGCTGGCGCGCCACTGGGCCGAGCACGTTCGAGAGCTTCAGGCGGCGGCGAAGACCTGCGGGTGAACGGCGCGATTCTCACGGCCGCGGAGTAGAGTCGAGAGAATGCGCGTCGCGCGGCTCTTCCCGCTCGTGATGCTCCTCGCGACGGCTCCGGCGGCGGCCGACCACGGCGGACCGCTGCGCAGTGCGCCCATGAGCCCGCTGACCGCCGCGCTACTGTTCGCTGGGCTCGCGCTGTTGGTCGGCGCGGTCGTCGCCGTGGTGGTCCGCGTGCTGACGAAAGACCGCTAGTACGCTCGTCAGAGCTCGGCGACGTCGACCGCCTGGCTACCGCCGGCGCTCTTCCACACCGCCTCCGTGAACTCCATGTAGCGCACACCGTCCTCGAAGGTCGTGCGCGAGACTTTCTCTTTGCCGCGGATCGCGTTGACGAACTCTTCCTCGACGCGCCAGCCAATCCGTCGCTCGGCCGGGATCGAGATCTCGCTCAGCGCCTTGTCGCCACGCCGCCCACCCGAGAGCCGCCTGGCGTCGGATTCGATCCGCAGCGTTCCGTCGGTTCCGAAGATCCATACCTCGCTGGGTGGCGCCAGCGCCGTCACGGTGCTGAAGCGCATGTGGGCGACCGCGCCGCGCCCCAGGGACGCGAGGATCTCGACATGATCGGGCACCCGCACGTCCTGCCAGGCGCCGGTCGCGTCCTTGCGTCGGGGCACCGCGATCTTGGTCAGTGCGTTGACCCGGCGCGCGGGCTCGAGCCACCGCATCAGCGCCTCGTACCAGATGCCCATGGTCATGACATTGAGGCCGCTGAGCACGGCATCCTGGCGCCAGTGGAGCGGCTCCTCGGCATCGACGAAGCGGCCCTGGTTGGCCTGGATCTCGACGGCGAGCACCTCACCGACGTAGCCGTCGGCCAGGAGCTTCTGGACTGTCGAATCGACCTCCAGCGTGTTCGGCGCCGGGACGAGCTGCTTGACGAGCTCGGGCGCTCGGCGCGCGGCGTCGAGCATGCTCCGCGCCTCAGCGACGTTCATGGCCATGCGCGCCTCGCAGAGCACGTGCTTGCCCTGCTCGAGCACCGCTCGCGTGATCTCGCAGTGCGTGTTCGGCCAGGTGCCGATGCAGACCGCGTCGATGTCGGGGGCTCGCACGAGCTCGCGCCAATCGCCATAGACCCGGGCGATGCCGAACGCGCGCGCGACCTGCTCGCCCGATGCTTTCGTCCGGTTCGCGACCGCGGCCAGCTCGACGCCGGGCTGGGCGCCTAACTTCGGAATGTGATGCTTACGCGAATTGGCGCCGGCCCCCACGAATCCTACGCGGATCGCTTTATCTGTCATGGAGCGGCATGGTAGCAGTTCGGCCCACGGACGCCAATCAGCCCACGCCGTGCTAGGATCGAGGCACTATGGCCCACAAGGGAATGCGATTCGGAATCTTCCTGGCGCCGTTTCATCGGATCGGCGAGAACCCGACCTTGGCCCTCGGTCGCGATATGGAGCTGATCGAGTGGCTCGACTACCTCGGCTACGACGAGGTCTGGGTGGGCGAGCATCACTCGGCCGGTTGGGAGCTGATCGCTTCTCCGGAGCTCTTCATCGCCGCCGCCGCCGAGCGCACGCGCCACATCATGCTCGGCTCGGGCGTGACGAGCCTGCCGTACCACCACCCGCTGCTGGTGGCGCAGCGCTTCGTCCAGCTCGATCACATGACGCGCGGCCGCTCGATGCTGGGCTGCGGACCGGGCGCGCTCGTGTCCGATGCCTACATGCTCGGCATCGAGCCCGTGACGCAGCGCCCGCGAATGGACGAAGCGCTCGACGCGATCATGCAGCTGCTGCGCTGTGAAGAGCCGGTGACGATGAAGACCGACTGGTTCGAGCTGCGCCAGGCGCGCCTGCACCTGGCGCCGTACACCGAGCCGCACTTCCCAATCGCCGTCGCGAGCGTCATGACACCGGCCGGTGTGATCGCCGCGGGGCGCCACGGCCTGGGCGTGCTCTCGCTCGGCGCGGGACTCCCCGGCGGGCCCGAGGCGCTGGCGAACCAGTGGAAGCTCGCCGAAGAGACCGCCGAGAAGCACGGCAAGCGCATGGATCGGAAAGAGTGGCGGCTCGTCGTCAACGTGCACGTGGCCGACGACGATGAGGAAGCGCTGCGACAGGTCAAGCGCGCCGAGCGCCACGAGACCGTCACCTATTTC
>Ga0209689_1001342_pt1 | contig 18348 bp, 19 predicted proteins | sample GraSoiAngelo_149_FD_187119 | JGI IMG/M metagenome (GOLD analysis project Ga0209689, IMG submission 187119) | Grasslands soil microbial communities from the Angelo Coastal Reserve, California, USA - 14_1009_09_30cm (SPAdes) (version 2) | ecosystem: Environmental > Terrestrial > Soil > Grasslands ... | reverse complement strand
GCGAACATGGAGAGGATTCCGAAAACGAGCGCGAGCCCGGCCACGAAGTACAGGGCCGACGTGATCGCTCGCCCCGCTGAGTGGAAGATTGCGCACAGGCCCAGCGCGACCGCGGCGATCCCGAAGGGGATGATCACGGTCGCGATCCGGCTCGAGGTCCCGCCTAACGCAACCGGAAGCACGCCCCCGATCGCCGCCAGCGCGGCGGCCAGCCAGAAGGCCCAGATCAGCTGCCGTTCTTGTCCTGACTCTTGATTCACGTGCGGAATTCTGTCCTGCGGGCCACCGCAAAACAAGCGGATATCAGATCAGAGGCGATTTTTCAGGTTCGGGTAAGGCGTCTGCGTTGCGCCGCCCGGCCGTGACGTGCGCCGTCTGGCGGAGCGCCACCTCTTTGATGAAGAGGGTGGCGATGAAGCTGACGGCGATGATCGGCAGGCCGGCGAGGAAAACGGGATGGAGCGCGTCGGCCAGACCGTGCCGGATGGCCGCCGCGACGGCCGGCGGCAGATGGGCCAGCTGGGACGGGTCGAATACCGCCGTCGCCGTCGCGCCGCGGTCCGACGACTGAAGCTGATGCAGGACCGAGGCGGGCAGGTACTTCGCCATGGCGCTCTGCATGCCCTGGGTGAGGATGGTGCCGAGGATCGCAAGCCCTATCGCAGCGCCGACGGACCGAGAAAGTTGCGTCGCCGACGTCGCCACCGCCATGTCTTCGCGACTCACTGAGTTCTGCACCACGAGGGTGAACGTCTGCATCGTGATGCCAAGGCCGAGACCGATCAGGATCATCGCCTCGATCACAGACTGGTTGGTTGTCTCGATGGTGAAGTTCGCGAGCATGTAGTAGCCCGCGCCCATCGACACGAGACCGGCCAGAAGCGGCATCTTGTAACGCCCGGTATGCGAGATGAGCCATCCTCCGGCGACGCTCGTCACGATCATCGATACCAACATCGGGACAAGGATCGCGCCCGAATTGGTGACGCTGTTGCCGATCACGCCCTGGACGAAAACGGGTAGGAAGAAGATGGCGCCGAACATCGACATCGCTACGCCGACGCTCGCAATGTTCGAGAGCGTGAAGATGCCGCTCCGGAAAAGATGCAGCGGCAGCACGGGCTCTGGCGCGTGGCGCTCGACCCAAACGAACGCGCCGAGCAGGATCGCGGCCGCTGCGTAGAGGCCGACGATCTGCCACGACGTCCAGGCGAACTGCGTGCCGCCCCAGACCGTTGCGAGGAGCGCCGCGGCGATTCCAGTGGAGAGCGTCACGCTTCCCCACACGTCGATCGCGTGCTTGCGCCGCTCGTTGGGCACGTGCATGAACAGAGCGACCACCACCAGCGTCACGATCGCGACCGGCAGATTGACGAAGAACAGCCATCGCCACGAGAAGTGTTCGGTTATGAATCCGCCCGCAGCGGGGCCGACGATGGACGCGAGGCCGAACGACGCGCCGAGCATGCCTTGGTATTTGCCCCGTTCGCGCGGCGAGATGATGTCGCCGATGATCGCCTGGGACAGCGGCATGATGAAGCCCATGCCGGCACCCTGGATGAAGCGCGCGAAAATCAGAAACCAGAAGTTCGGCGCGACCCCCGAGAGCGCCGAGCCGACCGCGAAGACCACGATCCCCGACATGTAGAGGGGCTTGCGGCCGTAGATGTCCGATAGCTTGCCCGCGATCGGAACCACGATGGTCGAAGCGAGCATCGCGGAGATCGGGACCCAGCTGTAGTCGGCCAGGCCGCCCAGCTCCGAGACGATCGTCGGCAGCGCGGGCGCGACCAGCGTCATGTTGAGCGAGGCGACCAGCGAACCAAGCATGAGACCGGCAAAGACCGCCATCACACCGCGATCGACACCAGGCTTGGCGCTTGGGCTGGCCGCCTTGGAGGCGACAGCAGTCACTGCTGCCAATTTACCGAGATCGAGGCAGTCCCAGCACCCGTTCCGCGAGGATGTTGCGCAGCACCTCGGAGCTCCCGGCCTCGATGGTGTTGGCGCGCGAACGCAAGAATTGGTACTTCCAGCCATCGCCGTCGGCGACTTGCGACGCGGGCCCGGCGATGTCCATCGCCGTCTCGGTCATGCGCTGGTTGAGCTCGGACCACATCAGCTTGAGGATCGATCCTTCGGGGCCGGGAATCCCACTGCGCTTGACGGCGGTCACGGCGCGGTAACCGTTGAGCTGCAGCGCGCGTGCCTCGATGGCGTGCTGCGCGATCTTCTGGCGGACCAGCCGGTCGGAGCCGCGGCCCAGCTTCCGCGCCCGTTCAGCGAGCTCGGATGCCGTGATCTGCGCGCGGGTCGCCAGCGCCAGCCCGAGCGTGCCGCGCTCGTGAAGCAAAGTCGTCATCGCGACCGCCCATCCACCGCCCGCCTCACCAAGAATCTGCGTCTTCGGCACCTTCACGTCCTTGAAGAAGATCTCGTTGAACTCCGCGTCGCCTGTGATCTGGACCAGCGGACGGACCTCGACGCCTGGACTCGCCATGTCTACCAGGAGGTAGGTGAGGCCATCCCGCGGGTTGGCTTCCTTGCGTTCGCGGGCGAGGAGCATGCACCACTTCGCGACGTGAGCGAGTGTCGTCCAGACCTTCTGCCCGTTGACCAGGTAGTGGTCGCCTTTGTCCTCGGCGCGCGTCTGCAGTCCTGAAAGGTCGCTGCCGGCGTTGGGCTCGCTGAAACCCTGACACCAGATCTCCTCCGCCGAGAGAAGCGGAGCGAGGTATCGCCTTTTCTGCTCGTCGCTCCCGTGGGCGATCACGACCGGCCCGCCCATGCCGAGGCCGATGACGTTGATCGGTTCCGGTGCGTGGGCCAGGATCATCTCGTCGTTGAAGATCAGCTGGTCCATGAGGCTGCGGCCACGGCCCCCGTATTCCTTCGGCCAGGTCATGCCGACGTAGCCGGCGTCGTAGAGCTTTCTCTGCCATGCGCGGCGGTTGTTGATGTACCCATCCATATCCGCCCCGCCGTCGTCAGTCGGCGCATTGGCCTTCAGCCAGGCCCGGACTTCGTCGCGAAATGCCTTCTCGGGTTCGCTCAGATCGAAATCCACATCCATACCTTACCCTCGGCTGATGCAGCAAGCCGGACAGGTTTCGCCGGACGGTTACTGGCTGTGGAACGGGACGGAGTGGGTCCCGAACCCGTATCGACCGCCGGTCGTCGCCCAGTGGGCTCCGCCGTTCGAGACGCCCCGATTCCGGGCCACCATGACGACGGTATTTCTCATCGCGAACGCGATTGCTCTCGGACTCGGAATCCTGTGGACGGTCTTGAACATCGCCTACATCCAGACGCCTAACCCGGACCAGGCCTTCACCGCCGTTTGGGGCGTGCTGGCTCTCGCCTACCTTGCGCTCATCTTCGGCACGCTCATTCCGGCGGGCGTCTTCTTCAGCATGTGGGTGCACCGTGTCGTGCGGAACATGCCCGCGCTTGGTTCTCCGGACTGGCGGCGCTCGCCAGGCTGGTCGGTCGGGTCGAGCTTCATCCCGATCCTCAGCCTCTTCTATCCGTACTGGGCGGTGCTCGATGCCTGGCGGGCGTCCGACCCTCGCTGGCGCTGGCTGAACCAGACCGCTCGAAAATCCCTGGGAGTCCCGGCGCTCCCCGCGGTCTGGTGGACGCTGTACCTGTTGGCGCTGGTGATGAACCGAATTTCCGCCGTGATGGACAGGTCGAGTGATGTCGGCACCAGGGTTGCCGGGTCGGCGGTCGACATCGCCAGCTCGGTCGTGCTGATCGGTGCCGCGGTGCTGGCCATCTTCGTCGTGCGAGACCTCACGGCGCGCCAGGAGCTCAAGAACGAGCTGATCTCGAGCGGCCGGCTCGCCTGAAATCGCCGCCGTCAGGCGACGGCCGGGATCACCTCTTTCGCGAGCAGCTCCAATGCCTCGCGGTCGTCGAGCAGCCAGTGCTGGAGCATGAAAAGGTGAATTCCCAGACGGCCAAACTCGCGCATCCGCTCCGCGATCTGTTCGGGCGTCCCCACCAGCCAGGCCTCCTTGCGGTTCTCGAGCACCTCCTCAGGGCTCATCTCGTTCAGGTCGTCGACGACCTGACTCACCTGCGCCGCACGTTCCAGCAGCTCGGTCCGGGTGCGGCCGACAAGAAAACCGGTCATCACGGAGTGCCGAATGCTCGCGGGATCCCGTCCGATATGGCGACAGCGCTGTTCCAGCAGATCGCGTCGCTGCCTGTAGCCGTCTGCGTCGAGCTTCGAGTAGTTCCATTCCGAAGCCTCGCGGGCAACGAGGGGAAGCGTCCGTTTCACGCCTTTGCCCCCGAGTAGGAGGGGAATCGGGTTGCGCAGCGGCTTGGGGCTGGATTTGTTCCACGTTTCGCGAATCGTCTTGATGCCGGCCTCCAGCATGTCGAAGCGTTGTGTCTCCGTATAGAACGGGATGTCGAACTCCGTGTGCTCGTGTTCGTTCCAGCCCGCGCCGACGCCCAGGATGAGCCGGCCGGCGGCGAGAACGTCGACGGCGGCGGCCATGCGCGCAAGCAGAGCCGGCGGCCTGAACGTCATCGGGCTGACCATGGGCCCGATCTCGATGTTCTTCGTCCACTCGGCCGCGAGCGCGAGCGAGATCCACGTCTCGATGCAGTCCTGGTCCGGGCGTCCGTTGAGCGAAGTGAAATGGTCACTGCGGCGGAGCGACGCGAAACCGAGGCGGTCGGTGTCTAGGCAGATCTTGCGCCAGCGGTCCCAGCTGAGACCCTCCTGGCCCTCGATCATGATCCCGACCTGCGCCATCAGCGAGTCATCGTAAGTTGATCCAGCGGGCGGAAGTTCAGGATGCGATCTCGTGGGATGCCCGCCCGCCGGGCCATCCACAACGCCATCGGCACATATGCGAACTCGGCCGGCGCGTGTGCGTCGGCGTCGATCGCAAACGAGCATCCGAACTCGTAGGCCAGGCGGGCCATCTCGGGCGAAAGGTCCATGCGGGCCGGGTCACAGTCGATCTCCAGCGCGACACCGCGCTTGGCGGCTTCCCGGAAAACCAGCTCGAAGTCGTACGACGCGCCCTCGCGCGAGCCTGGACGGCGCCCGGTCGGATGGCCGATCACGTCTACGTGTGGGTGCGAGACCGCACGCATCATCCGCTCCGTCATGGCCGCGGGTTCCTGCCGCAGCTTCACGTGCGGCGAGGCGATGACGATGTCGAGAATCTCAAGCACCGCGTCCGGCAGGTCCAGCGACCCGTCTTCGAGGATGTCGACCTCGATGCCCTGTAGGAGTGTCAGACCGTCGATCTGGCTCTGCACCTCGGCCATCTCGCGCGACTGCGCGACCAGCCGCTCGGCGTTGAGGCCGTGCACGACGGTGATGCGGGGCGAGTGGTCGGTGATCCCCAGATAGCTGTAGCCGAGCGCCTGCGCTCCCTGAGCCATCTCCAGCATCGTTGCCCGGCCGTCGCTCCAGTCGGTGTGGGAGTGGACGTCGCCCTGGTAGTCGCCCAGGTCGAGGTCGGATTCGTCGTCGCGGGCGGGCTGCTTGAACTGCTCGCGGAGCCGGTTGAGATAACGACTCTGTCCGGTCTGAATGACGTCGGTCAGGACCCTGGCGATTCCTTCTCCGACGCCTTCGATCGAGGTCAGGTTCTCGGCCCGCTGCAGGTCGACCAGGTTGGGCCGTTGCAGCGCGAGGGACCACGCGGCCGCGGAGAACGCCTTGGCGCGAAACCGCTCCTTGGGATCCTGGCGGAGCAGATAGCCGATCTCGGACAGGACCTGCGCCGCTTCAATCGCATCCAACCCGTAAATTGTGTGAGCAAAGATGGCTACACCAAAGCCCAAGCCGGGCGACCCGATCCCCGAGCTGGTCGAATCGCTGTTGGTCGAGCTGGGCGAGGACCCGGATCGGCAGGGCCTCAAGGCCACGCCTGACCGCGTGGCCCGGGCGCTGCGCGAGCTCACCAACGGCTATAACGTCAAACCGGAGGAGGTCGTCGCCGACGCGGTCTTCGACCAGGACTACGACGAGATGGTCGTGGTCAAGGACATCGCTTTCTACAGCCTTTGCGAGCATCACATGCTGCCTTTCTTCGGGCACGTCCACGTCGGTTACCTGCCCAAGGGCAAGGTTGTCGGGCTGAGCAAGATCCCGCGCCTGGTCGAGGTCTTCTCGCATCGGCTCCAGATCCAGGAGAAGCTCACCAACGAGATCGCCGAAGCGCTCAACCAGGCGGTCGCGCCCAGGGGTGTCGGCGTGGTCGCCGAAGCGCGCCACCTCTGCCTGGAGATGCGCGGCATCGAGACTCCAGGTGGCCGGATGATCACGTCATGCATGCTCGGCACCTTCCGGCGCGACCCGCGGACCCGAGCCGAATTCCTGAACCTAGTCCGTCAGTCCGCCTGAGCCCGAGCCTCAATACATAAACCAGCCTTTATGCTTTAGACTGGCTTATAAAGCAACCTTTATGTTTCTTCAGAACCCGCGGAACGAGCTGCCGGACCACTTCCTGGCCTTCGCCAACCCCACGCGCCTGCGCATCCTGGAGCGCCTGGCCCAGGCAGGCGAGGTCAATGTCAACGACCTGGCCCTGTACCTGCACATGAGCCAGCCCCGTATCTCCTGGCACCTGCGGATGCTCCGAGTCGGCGGCGTGATCCGCACCCGCCGTGAGGGTAGGCAGGTCTACTGCTCGCTGGACCTGGAGAACATCCGGCGCTTTCGCCGGCGCCTGGATCAACTGCTCGGCATGACACAGATTGAAAAAGCAAAAGTTCGTGAGGAGGTTGGGGCATGAGCGCCCAAAAGAACGGTCATCGCAATGGCAAGGTACGAGTTGCCGTCGTCGGCGTCGGCAACTGCGCCTCGTCGCTCGTCCAGGGCGTGCACTACTACCGCGACGCATCGCCCAAAGAGTCCGTGCCTGGGCTGATGCACGTTGACCTCGGCGGCTATCACATCCGTGACATCGAGTTCGTCGCCGCGTTCGACATCGACAAGAACAAGGTGGGGCTCGACCTCTCCGAGGCCATATTCGCAAAGCCCAACAACACCGTGAAGTTCGCGGACGTGCCTCGCGCCGGCGTGAAAGTCCAGCGCGGCATGACCCACGACGGCATCGGCAAGTACCTCTCCGAAGTCGTGCAGAAGGCGCCCGGCGAAACCTCAGACGTAGTCGGCATCCTGAAGAAGACGAAGGCCGACGTGATGGTCAGCTACCTGCCGGTCGGCTCCGAAGAGGCGACCAAGTGGTACGTCGAGCAGGCACTGACCGCGGGCGTGGGATTCGTCAACTGCATCCCGGTCTTCATCGCGCGCGAGCCGTACTGGCAGAAGCGTTTCCTCGACAAGAATCTGCCGATCATCGGCGACGACATCAAATCGCAGGTCGGCGCGACCATCATCCACCGCGTCCTGACCCGCCTGTTCCGCGACCGCGGCGTGAAGCTCGAGCGCACCTACCAGCTCAACTTCGGCGGCAACACGGACTTCCTGAACATGCTCGAGCGCGAGCGCCTGATGTCCAAGAAGATCTCCAAGACTCGGTCCGTCACGTCACAGCTCGACTACGACATCGGCAAAGACAACGTGCACATCGGCCCGTCGGACTACGTGCCCTGGCTGAACGACCGCAAGTGGGCCTACATCCGGCTCGAAGGCCGCTCGTTCGGCGACGTGCCGCTGAACGTCGAGCTGAAGCTCGAGGTGGTGGACTCGCCGAACTCGGCCGGAATCGTCATCGACGCTGTGCGCTGCGCCAAGCTGGCGCTCGACCGCGGTCTCGGTGGAGCGCTCGAGGGACCGAGCTCCTACTTCATGAAGTCGCCGCCGGTGCAGTACAGCGACAACGACGCCAGACGGCTGGTGGAGGAGTTCATCGAAGGTGATAAGGCCGGAGTCAATGGGCGCGACGGGCGAGACCGCCGCACCCCCCGCGTCAAGCCGGCGACCGCGACTGCTCGCCGCTAGTTACAGAGCCGGCGCACGGGCCCTGCGTGTGATGCCGGCCGGGGTCCGGCATGCCGTCGCCGGACCTGGCGGCGTGGCGTGGTTCTGGCTGAGCCCGGCCCAGCGGAGCGCCGCGCTCGACAACTACGCCACGGCGTTGGGCCGCGACCGGTCGGACCCCGACGTGGCTCGCGTCGCCAGGCGCGCCTTCCAGAACTACGGCCGGATGCTGATTGACTTCCTGCTCCTCGGCAGCCTCACGCCGGATGAGTTGATCGCCCGCATGTCAGTCGACGGCCGAGAGCACCTCGACGCCGCGCTCGCTCATGGCCGCGGCGTGATCATGGCCGTGCCGCACATGGGCTCGTGGGACATGGCCGGCTCGTACGCCGGCGCGCTGGGGTACCGGATCTCCGCAGTGGCCGAACGCTTTCCCGGCTCTCTCAACGACGCGGTGGTGGCAACCCGCGAGCGTTTCGGCCTGAACGTCATCACGCTGGGACGAGCCGCTGTCAGAGGAATCAACGAAGCGCTGGCTGCCAACCATGTCGTCGCTTTGTTGTGCGACCTGGAACAGGGGCCTGGACTCAGTGTGAATTTCTTCGGCCGCCGCGCGACGGTGCCTGGGGGACCTGCAGCTTTTGCCCTCAAGACGGGCGCGGCGCTCCTCCCCGCCTACCAGTACGCGACCGCGGCGGGTCGATATCACGTGCACCTCGACGCGGCGCTGGCGGCGCACGAAGGCGACACAAAAGAGACCCTCATGCAGCGGGTGATCGGCCGATTCGAGGATTTCATCAAGGAGCGTCCCGACCAGTGGTATGCATTTCGGCCGATGTTCAGTCGCTGAGGGATGGGCGAATGGACATGGCGTGGGTTCAAAGTCGTCCAGTCGCTGGTGGAGCGCTTGCCCCGGTCGTGGGCGTACGCGCTTGCCGTGATGGCGTCGCGTGTGGCATGGCGTTTCTCTCCACTGGCGCGTCCGCGCCTCGAGTACAACCTCAAGATCGCGTGCCCGGAGCTGCGGGACGACCCGGTGGCGTTGCGGCGTCTGTCCAGGCTGAACTTTCAGAATCACGCCAAGGCTTACGCCGACCTGATGCAGCTTCCGAGCGCGAGGATCGAGGCCATGCGGCCGCTGCTGAAGGTGACGGGTTTGGAAAATCTCGACGCCGCGCGCAGCCTGGGCAGGGGCGTGCTGGCCGTGTCCTGCCATATGGGTTCGTACGAGGTGGTGTCGGCGATCTGGGCCGCGACGCTGGCGCCGGTGAGCTTCTTCGCCGAGGAGCTGGAGCCTCGAGCGCTTTTCGAGTGGTACCGCGACACACGAGCGCGTCTCGGGATCAGCGTTCTGACGCTCGACATGGGAGGCATCCGCAAGGTGCTCCAGGCTCTGCGCGAGCAGGAGATGGTGATCACAGCGATCGACCGCGACATCACGGAAACCGGCTACCTGATGCCTTTCTTCGGCAAGCTGGCGCCGATCCCGCTGGGGCCGGCGTCGATTGCACTGCGTCTCGGCACACCGCTCTTGCCTGTGTGCGTTTACCGATTGCCGGACGATACGTACATGGCCGAGGCTGCGCCGCACGTGTTCGCGAAGCCGACAGGCAACCCGCGCGCCGACCAGGTGCGGGCCACGCAGGAGCTCTTGCGCCAGATCGAGGGCTTCATCCGGCAGCATCCGGACCAGTGGCACGTCCCTCATCGCATCTGGGCCGGATCTCCATGAAGAAAAATCGTGGGGGGATCAGGATCCCCCCACGGGCCCCCCTCTTCTGGCATCGTCTGGCAGGCGACTGGAAGGGGAACGCTTGGGTGACGGCCGGAGTAAATCCGGCCTCCACGCCGCGCGAGGTTTCTGCATGAAGGTCGGGCTCGTTTCGCCGTATGACTTCGCTTCGCCTGGTGGCGTGAACGACCATGTCCGCCGCCTCGCCGTCCGGCTGCGACAGCTCGGCCATGAGGCGCGCATCTTCGCGCCGTCCAGCCGCGCCGACGTCGACTTCGACAGCGCGCGCTTCTACAGGATCGGGACGCCCATCGCCATCCCGGTCAACGATTCGGTGGCGCGCATCACGCTGAGCTTTCACCTTGCCAACCAGGTCGCCGCGATCATCGCCGACGAGGGCTTCGACGTCCTTCATTTCCACGAGCCCTTGATGCCCGCCCTGCCGATCACCATGCTGCGGATGTCGACCACGGCCAACGTCGGAACGTTCCATGCCTTTGCGCGATCCAACGTCGGTTACTTCTACGGCCGGCCGCTGCTCCAGCCGTACCTCGCGCATCTGCAACGCGGCATCGCGGTCAGCGAGCCGGCCCGCGCGTTCGTGCAGCGCTACTTCCCCGATTTCCCGCTGCGCGTCATCCCCAACGGTGTCGATCTCAACGTCTACCGTCCGGGCCTGGCGCCCATCCGGCACCTGCGCGACGAGAACCTCAACGTCCTGTTTGTTGGACGGCTCGAAAAGCGCAAGGGCCTTGGCGATCTGCTGAGGGCGTATCGCGCCATGAGCATGCGCGTCCCCCAAACCCGCTTGATCATCGTCGGCGACGGTCCGCTCCGCGGCCGGGTCGAGTCGTACGTCGCGCGCCACCGCCTGGCGAACGTGGTCCTGGCGGGTTACGTGCCAGAGAGCGTGAAGCCGCGGTACTACAACAGCGCCGACATCTTCTGCGCCCCGGCAACGGGCGCTGAGAGCTTCGGCATCGTTCTGCTCGAGGCGCTGGCCTCTGGGCTGCCGGTGGTCGCGACCGAAGTGCCCGGCTACATGTCCGTGCTCGAGTCAGGCCGCGACAGCGTCACCGTGCAGCCCAACAACTGGCGCGAGCTGGCTGCGTCGCTGGTCATCCTCGCCCGTGACGCGGAGCTGCGCCGCAGGCTCTCCGATTACGCGCTGCAGAAGGCGCGTCGCTACTCGTGGGACCTGGTGGCGTCCGAGGTCGTCGAGGTCTACCAGGAGGCGCGCCTAGCGCTCGCCGCCCACCCGGCGAAGGCGATGGAGGTGACCAGTGTTCACCACGCGGTTTGAGGCCTGGGTGCGGCGCCACGCGGAGGCTTTGATGACCGCGCTCGGGCGCACTCCACTGACCCCGAACCAGGTCACGGTGGTGGGGCTGGCGCTCACGTTCCTCGCGGCCGGGCTGGCCGCGTTCGGACAGCTTCGTTGGGCGGGCGTCGTGCTCATCTTCGCGGGCACCTGCGACATCCTCGACGGTGCGCTGGCACGATCGACCAATGCGAGCTACCCCTATGGCGCATTTCTCGATTCGACCCTCGACCGCTACTCCGAAGGGGCTGTCTACCTCGGACTTGCGGCCTACTTCGTCACCATCGATCCGCCGCTGCAGGAGTGGCTCGTCCTGTCGACCCTCGCCGCGCTCGCTGGTTCCTTCCTCGTGAGCTACGTTCGCGCACGCGCACAGAGTCTCGGCTTTGTTTGCAAAACAGGTTTGTTCCAGCGGCCAGAACGTGTTGTCGTGACAGTGATCGGACTGCTGGTCGGCGGGTACGTGCTTTACGGCGTCGTGTTCCTGCTTGCGATCGTCACCAACGTCACAGCGCTGCAACGGATCCGCGAGGTGTGGCTGCAGGGCCGGGCGCAACGCCTCGAGCGAGAGCGTGAGATGAAGGCCCGCCGCGCAGCGCCGCATCAGGTTCAATGACCGATCCGTTTCACGGCGTCGCCGGCCATACGCAGGCCCTGGAGCAGCTGCGTTCGCAGGTCAAGTCAGACCGCCTCGCGCACGCATATCTTTTCGTCGGCGAATCGGGTCTGGGGAAGTCGACCACGGCTCGCGCGCTCGCCTCGGCGCTCCTGCCCGAGGCGCCGCTGACCCGGAACCCCGACTTCTGGGAAGACGACCGGATCAAACCGCTCTCGATCAACGAGATCCGCCTCCTGCCGGACAAGCCGCCCGAGTTTCACGAGCTGTCGCTGCAGGCGTTCCTCAACCTCAAGCCCGCGATCGGGGCGCGCCGCGTCGCTCTCGTGGTGAATGTTGGCCGCCTCCGCGACCAGGACCAGGGCGTCCTGCTGAAGACCCTCGAGGAGCCGCACCCCCATCGTGTCATCGTCTTGACGACGCCGAGCCTCAACCCCTTCGTCGTGCTGCCCACTGTGGTTTCGCGGTGCCAGCGGGTGTTCTTCCACCCCGTTCCGGCGCCTGAAATCGAAAAGCTGCTGGCCGCCGCCGGGGTCGAAGCTCGACGGGCGAATCTGCTGTCCGAGCTTTCGGGAGGACGGCCGGGTTGGGCGATGCGAAGGGCGAGCGACGAAAGGGTGATCGAGCTGCACCGCGCCTGGACGCGCCGCCTCGAAGAGATCTTCGGCGCGCCGGCGGATGTGCCCCTGCACGTCGCGGCGCAGCTCGACTCGGAGCAGATGGGCTGGCGCCGAAGCGAGGGAGACGAGGAAGACCCGGCGCTGTTCGCCATCGCCAGCTGGCAGATCGAGCTCCGCCGTCGCATGCTGGGCAGCCGCGGCCGCGAGCAGGGCCGGTGGGCGCGCCTGCTCGAGCTTTCCTACGACACGCTCGGATACCTCGAGCAAAACGTCAGCCCCCGACTGGCTCTGGAAACATTCCTGCTCGAATGCCGAAGAGCCTCGTAAGGAAAGCCCTCGAGGGCTTCCAGCCTTACGTCCCCGGCGAGCAGCCACCTGACGGCGAGGGCTGGATCAAGCTCAACACCAACGAGTCGCCCCTGCCTCCATCGCCGAAAGTCCTGTCGGCGATCAAGGACGCGGCGACGGACGCGCTGAGGCTCTACCCGAGCCCGACCGCCGCACCCGCGCGCGAGGCGATCGCGCTCCGGTTCGGCCTGGATCCTTGGCAGGTGGCGGTCGGCAACGGGGGAGATGAGCTGATCGAGCTGTGTTTCCGCGCCTTTGCCGGCGCGGGCGACACCGTCGCCTATCCGACTCCGACCTATCCGCTGCTGGAACCCCTCTGCCGGATCCACGAGGCCAGGCCTTCCACGCACCCCACCGAAGAGTTCTCCGAGCTCCCGCCGAGTCTCGCGGCGGACCCGGCGCCGCTTAAGTTCATCGTCAATCCCAACTCGCCGAGCGGAGCGCTGTTCGACCGGGACGCGGTCGAGGGGGCGGTCGCCGCTTCATCGGGTGTGGTCGTGATCGACGAGGCGTACGTGGACTTCGCGCCTCACTCGTGCCTGCCCCTCCTCGAGCAGTACGACAACGTCCTGTTGCTTCGAACCTTCTCCAAGTCTTATGGCCTGGCCGGCCTTCGGATCGGTTTCGCGCTGGGCCCGCGCGAGGTCATCGAGACGCTGAGCTCAGTCAAGGACTCGTACAACGTCGACCGCCTCGCCATCGTCGCCGCCGTGGCCGCGATCGAGGATGAGGATCACCACCGCAAGCTCGTAGATGCAGTCGTCCACAATCGTGGAGAGCTGGGCGCAGCGCTTGCCGGGATGGGGTTCGACGTCGTTCCATCCGCCACCAACTTCATCTTTGCCAGGCCGCCAAAACCCGCCGCCGGCATCGTGGCCGCGCTGCGCGAGCGCAGGATCCTGGTCCGCCATTACGATCGTGAGCCGATCGCAGGCTGGATCCGGATCACGGTGGGCACGCGCGATCAGCACGACCAGCTTCTCAAGGCAATGAAGGAGGTTTTGTGACCACCGCCCCTACCCGAGACGAGGCGTGGGAGCTCGTCACCTCAATGACCAAATCGGACCAGCTGCGCCGCCACATGCGCAGCGTCGAGGCGGCGATGCGCGCCTACGCGCGGCGCTTCGGCGAGGACGAAGAGCGCTGGGCCGTGCTCGGCCTCATCCACGACTGGGACTATGAGTCGGGGCCGACGGCGGAGCTGCATCCGATGCGCGGCATCGAGATGCTGCGCGAGAAAGGTTGGCCGGAGGACATCCTCCAGGACATCGCCTCGCACGCCGACTACCTCAACGTCCCGCGCGACACCAACGCGCGCAAAGCGCTGTACGCGGTGGATGAGATGTGCGGCTTCATCATCGCCTGCGCCCTGGTCAAGCCCGACAAGTCGCTGGGCTCGGTCGAGGCGAGCACAGTGCGCAAGAAGATGAAGGACAAGGCGTTCGCGCGCGGTGTACATCGCGATGAGCTCGTGGCGGGCGCCGAGGTGCTCGGTATACCCTTCGACGAGCACGTGGAATTCGTCCGCGATGCCCTGAAGCCGATTGCACAGGAGCTGGGACTGAACCCATGAGCACCGGCGGGCGGCCCCGAGTCCTCTTGATGCACCCGATCCTCGATCCCGGCCCCTCCATCCTCGCCGAGGCGGCGGAGGTCCTCGCCTATCCGCCCGACCGTCCGCTCGACGAGGCCAGCATCCGCCAGGCGGCGGAGGGGTGCGTGGGGATCGTGAGCCAGCTGATGGACCCTATTCGCGAAACCGTGCTGTCCACGCCCGGACTCAAGTGCGTCAGCAACGTGGCGGTCGGCTTCGACAACATCGACGTCGCCGCGGCCACTGCCCACAAGGTCATGGTCACCAACACGCCCGGTGTGCTGGACGACACCACGGCCGATTTTGCGTTCACGCTGCTCATGTCGGCCGCTCGTCGCATCGTCGAGGCCGACAGCTTCACACGCTCGGGACGATTTCGTGGCTGGGCGATCGACATGATGCTGGGCCACGACATCTTCGGGGCGACGCTCGGCATCGTTGGCGCCGGGCGCATCGGCCGCGGCGTCGCGCATCGCGCAAAGGGCTTCAACATGCGGATCCTCTATTACGACCCACAACCACTGCCGCGAGAGGCTGAAGAGCAGATGGGCGCCACGCGAGTCGATCTTGGCCGCTTGCTCGCCGAGTCCGATTTCGTCTCGATCCACGTGCCGCTGACCAAGGAGACACACCACCTCATCAGCACCGCTGCGTTCAACATGATGAAGCCGACGGCGATCCTCATCAACACCTCGCGGGGCCCGGTCGTCGACGAGGCGGCCCTGGTGGCCGCGCTCACCGCGAAGAAGCTGGCGGGCGCGGGACTCGATGTGTACGAGCGCGAGCCCGCGGTGCATCCCGGCCTGATCCCGATGCCCAGCGTCGTACTCGCCCCACACATCGCCAGCGCTACGGTCCGGACTCGCTCCGAGATGTCGGCGATGGCTGCGCGCAACATGGCCACGGCCGTGCGCGGAGGGCGTCCGCCGAACCTGGTCAATCCCGAGGTCAAGAGATAGCGCTCGCCACCAAGTACAGGCTCCTGGCTCTGGACCTCGACGGAACGATCCTGGACATGCAGCTCCATCTCGACACGCGCGACGTGGAGGCGCTTGGGCGCATCGTCTCCGCGGGCGTGGCGGTCGTTGCGTGCACCGGCCGGCCGTACCCCGGCGCTGTGCCGTGGGTCAAGCGGCTCGGGCTCGAGGGGCCGATCGTGTGTTACCAGGGCGCCGAAGTCAGGACGCTCGAGGGGGGCGTGCTGCTGGACCACGGGGTGCCGCACGCGATCGCCATGGAGGTCGTCCGCTATGCGCGCGAGCGCGACCTGCACGTGCAGGCCTATGTCGAAGATCGGCTGATCATCGAGCGGGACCGGCCTGAAGCCCATCGGTACGCGCAGCACGCCGGAATGGAGCTCCACCTTGTCGACGACCTCGACAAGGCCATGGGTCCGACCACGCCCAAGCTCGTCATCGTCGCCGCGCCCGAAAAGCTCGAAGAGCTACTGCCCGACGTCAGACAGCGGTGGGCGGGCAAGCTCAACGCGGCGACGTCGACCCCCGACTACCTCGAGTTCACGAGTGTCGAGAGCGACAAAGCATCGGCACTCCGCTTCGTGTCGCAGCGGCTGGGGATCTCGCAGTCAGAGGTGGCGGCGGTCGGCGACGGGCGCAACGACACGTCGATGATCGCCTGGGCGGGGCTCGGCATCGCCGTCGAAGGGTCGCCGCAGGAAGTCATCGCGGTCGCCGACCGGACCATCCCCGGTCCCGGCCATGGTGGAATCCAGCAGCTTGCCGACGCGTTGCTCAAGTAGATGGCAACCCTGCTTCTCGTCCACGCGCACCCCGATGATGAGGCGGTCTCGACGGGCGGCGTGATGATGAAGGCGAAGTCACACGGCCATCGGGTCGTGCTCATCACCGCCACGCGCGGCGAGGTAGGCGAGATATACAACATGGACGAGGATGCGTCGCGGCCGCGACTCGGCGAGATCCGGACCGAAGAGCTGAAGTCGGCCGCAGAAATCCTGGGTGTCGATCGTCTGGAATTCCTCGGCTATCGAGATTCGGGCATGGTCGACACGGCGGACAACAAAGACCCGCGCTCGTTCCACCAGGCCAGGCTCGACGAGGCCGCCGGCAAGCTCGCGGTTTTGATCCGCGAGGAGCGCCCAGACGTGGTCGTCACGTACGCAGAAGACGGCGTGTACGGACACCCCGACCATATCAAGGCGCACTTCGTGACCAACGCGGCGCTCGACGTCGTCGAACGCGAGGGCTCGCCGGTGCGCAAGCTCTACTACACGGCCATCCCGCGCTCGATGATGGAAGAGTTCGTCAAGCAGATGCCGGAGGAAGCCCAGCGCGCCATGGGCGGCAACATGCGGATCGCCGGCACGCCCGACGAGCTCGTGACGACAAAAGTCGACGTTCATGCCTATGTCGACCGCAAGCGCGACGCGTTCCGCGCCCACGTCAGCCAGAACGACCCGAACTCATGGTTCACGACGATGGCGAGCCAGGTCTACGAGCTCGCGTTCGGGACCGAGTACTACCAGCTGGCCCGCGGCAAACCGGGCTCTTCGCTCCCGGAAGACGACCTGTTCGCGGGAATCGATTAGAGCGGCTCTCGTAGACTCAAGCCGCCGCCATGGAAGTCCTCAAGATCACCCCCCGCGGCTACTGCCACGGCGTGGTGGACGCCTTTCGGATCGCCAAACGCGTGCGCGAGGAGACCGAAGGCCCGGTCCACATGCTCGGCATGCTGGTCCACAACACGCATGCCACCGATGACCTGCAGCGCCAGGGCGTGGCGCTGGTCGACCAGCCGAACCGGCTCGACGGGCTCGAGCACATCAAGGAAGGCACCGTGATCTTCACCGCGCACGGCGTGTCGCCGCAGGTCAAGCAGCGCGCCGTGGAGCTGGGACTGAAGCCTGTCGACGCGACCTGCTCCGACGTGGTGCGTACCCACGAGCTGGTCGCGGACCTGGCCCGCAAGGGCTACCAGGTCGTCTACATCGGACGCAAGGGACACCCCGAGCCGGAGGGCGTGGTCGGCGAGGCGCCCGGCAGCGTCCACCTCGTCCAGGACCCCGAAGACATCGACGCGCTGGAGCTCGACGGCGGCCTCATCGCGGTCACTTGCCAGACCACCCTCTCGGTTTGGGACACCGAGGACCTGATCGGCCGGGTCCAGGCGCGCTTCCCGCAGGCCGAGGTTTACAACGAGATCTGCCGCGCCACGCAGGAGCGTCAGGAAGCGGCCGTCGAGGCGGCCAAGGAAGTCGACCTCGTGATCGTGGTCGGCAGTCCGCGCTCATCGAACTCCCTACGCCTGGTCGAGGTGGTCAAAAAATTGGGCCATAAACCCGCCTACCTCGTCGACGACCTCGAAGAGCTCGACATCCAGTGGTTCAAAGGCGCCAAAAAGGTTGGCGTGACGAGCGGAGCTTCAACCCCGACGCAGCTCACGCGGCGGGTGGTCGAGTACCTGGAGGCGCTGGAAGCCCCGCTCTAGCTCGTCCCACGCAAGCGGCGAAGGACAGTGCCCAGACCCCTCGACCTGCCGGACCGCGGCGACGGGGCGGCTGGGGGAGCGGCCGCTGCCGGAGGGGCGGCCGTCTCTGGGGTGTGAGCCGCTCGCGGCTCGTGCTCTTCGTCCCGCGCTCCCGACCCGGACGGGCGCCGGCGCCGTCTACGCCGCGAAGGTCCCGCCGCGCGTTCCGGTTTGGCCGACCCGGCGGGAGGAGCGGCCACGGGTGGCGGCTCGGGCAGCACGCCGTTGGTACTGCGGGACCGGCGGCGGCGTCGTCTCGGTCCGCTCGCGGACGACGCCGGCGAGATCGCCGGTTCCTGCGCCCGCTCGCGCGTGGCGACCACGTTCCGCCTGACCTTGGCGCCGACCTCGCCCTCGGCGCAAAGCGCGCCGTCGGCGGTGTGGACGTCGACCCGCCAGACGACGATCGAAGACGGGGCGCCGCCCACCGGCGGCCGCTTCTGGGTGAGCATCCAGTGGGCGTAGATCGTGTCGCCAGCCCGGACAGCGCGGGGGAACTTCCAGTTCAGCCATTCCCACTCGGCCACCGCGGGCACCGGCGTGTCGACCGAGCCCAGGCCGACCGCCATCGCCACCACGAGCGCCGGCGGCGCCTCCCGGCGGCCGTCACCGGCCGAGTCGATGGTCAGGGGCGACAGGTCGCCGACGACGCCGGCAAACAGCGCTATCTCGGCTTCGGAGACGGTGCGGCG
>Ga0209689_1001340_pt1 | contig 18351 bp, 18 predicted proteins | sample GraSoiAngelo_149_FD_187119 | JGI IMG/M metagenome (GOLD analysis project Ga0209689, IMG submission 187119) | Grasslands soil microbial communities from the Angelo Coastal Reserve, California, USA - 14_1009_09_30cm (SPAdes) (version 2) | ecosystem: Environmental > Terrestrial > Soil > Grasslands ... | reverse complement strand
TGTGTGGGGAGTGTGCTCGGAAACCGGACAGTGCCGTAGATCGTGCCCGTGATCGCCTGGTACGCGGTCCCGTCAAAGACCAGCGGGCTGGGAATCGTATGGCCGCTCGCCACCGATGCCTGGATGGGGAGGGCGTTATATGCTCGGTAAAAATTGACGTCGGCGAAGCCACCAACGAACCCATTGCCGTCATGGAGGACGGCGTGGCCGATCAGCCCGTTGAAACCGATCGGCCTGCCGGAAGCGTCCACCACCCAGACGATCAGGTAGCCCCGGTCGCAGGGGGGTTTAGGCACGGTGTCGGTATTCGTGAGCCCAAAGTTCTCTGGATCGAACACGATCGTCCCATTGACCGTGGTCTTGAGGTTGAAGTCGATCTCATTGCAAATCGGCTTACCTGGGCAGACCCAGTGGGCTCGAAGGTGGACTGTCTGACCCATGGCATTGCAGGTCGTGTCGGTGGGGCAGGTGACGCTGATCGCGATCTCGGTCTTCGCGAAAGGGAAGGCGAACCCTTTGCCGAACTTGTGGAAGACCAGCACGCTTCCCGGCTCCTCGGAGTCATTCAGCCGGCCCCAGGCTGCCGCCGGTCGAGCCATTCCGAGGATCAGCAGCACGAAGGACAAAGCACGTAGCCCTTTCATGTCTTGTTTCTCCTTAAGGGTTTGTGATGTGCGCGTCCAACGCTTGTCCCCTCCCGGAACAGGGCGCGATCATGTCCCGCTCCTCCGTCACACGGATGAGGCGAATCACCCCCTTTTCTGGAGGCGGGACCTGGCCGGGGTCTCGCCGGGTTCTCTAGGAGCAGGTCGGCTCTCCAGCTCACTGTAGGGGAAGGCCTTATCGCTGAAATTAGGGAGATCACCGGATGCGGCTCCGGGGAATCCTTGAGCACAGCCTCAGGGAAACCCCCGACGTGCGGCTGTGCGTGGGGTGTAACTGCTGTCCGGGCCGCCCGCAGAAGCATTCGGGAGCCCTCGACAGACTGGGGACCGCCGACGCGGGTGGCTCCGGGGTCAACCCACGGGATATCCCTGTGTGAGCCCCTGGACCCGAGCGCCGGCGGCGATCGTGCGAGTGTTGCTGGGGGCCGAATGATCTCGGTTAAGACCTTGGGTTGCCCACGGTGATCCGGATCGCATCTGCATAGCGGTCATTCCGGGTGACACAGAGCTACCGCCGCTTCCGACAATCGCAAGGTCCACCTCGTCCCCGTGGAGGATTTGCAGAAACTCACGCGAGCGCCGTGACGCCACCGAGGACATAGCGGTTTGAAACGATTTCGATTTCCGCCGGTATCCGCGGGCTCCAGACACTCCTCGCCGCCAAAGACTATTTGAAAGTGAGGAGAGCCCACGTCGCGGCGATTGCCCTGAGGGAAGAATCGTGATGTTTAAATCTGCCGGCCACTCCCCCGCCGCCTCAAGATCGCCCGGAATTCAGGGACCGCGCGTCGGCGAAACCCAGGGTGGTCTTGACGCGGCGGCCCCCCCCGGGGATAACTGAAGGCGTGGACGACGCGGCCGCGCGCTTGACGACTGGGTCGGGAGCAGGGGGGCCCGCCTATCTGGCGACGACGACCCATACGCCACGGTTCATCGGCGGGATGGTGGAGGTCGGCGCCCGCGGCGAGGCTGACGTGGCCGGCATCCGCCGCTCCGCGCCGGTCGTGCTCCGACAGACCGAGCGCTTGCCCACCGCGCCCCGTACGCATTCTCACGGTTCCGCGCTCAGCGCCGTTCTTTCTCCGCGAGGACGGCGGCATCGACACCGAGCGGCTCGACCGGGCAAGCAGAGCTCCGGCCGGTGGTCGCGCGAGCCCGCGGAAGTGGCGATGACCCCGGAGTTCCCGATCCTCTTACACGCGTACAGATTACACGCGTACAGAGAATGTCTCCGAAATCCCTCTACCGGGTAGACCTGTCCTCCGACCGCGATGCAGCCCGACAGGAAGTGGCGCCTGACGGGCTGCGAGAAGCCTCGCGCGGAAGAACAGCCTGTTTCGCCGTCTTTGTCGGCGTAACGCTGGCGGCCTTTTGGGCGCCTCTGAGCATGCTGATCCGGTTTTCTTTCCAGCAGGAACTCTATTCCCACACGATCCTGCTCCCTCTGATCACCACATCTCTCGTCGTCCTGGAAAGAAAAAGGATCTTCTCCCACGTTGAGACGCGGTGGGGGGTGGGATTAGGGTTGCTCGTCGCCGGCGCTGTCTTCTACTGGTTCGGGCAGAGATACTCCGCCTCGTCGAGCGAGAACGACCAACTCGCCATCGCAATATTTTCCGTGGTGGTGATCTGGGCCGGCGGGTTCGTTCTATGCTACGGTATCCGGGCTCTCCGAGCGGGCCTCTTTCCCGTATTGTTGCTCGTTTTGATGACTCCCATCCCCGACTTCTTCTTGAACCGAGCCATCTTCTGGCTGCAGACGGGGTCGGCGGAAGTCTCCTACGCACTGTTCCAGCTGGTGGGTGTTCCCGTTCTTCGGACCGGGTTCATCTTCTCGTTGCCCGGCGTCACCATCGAGATCGCCAGAGAATGCAGCGGTATTCGCTCGAGTGTGGCCATGCTAATCACGAGCCTGCTGGCGGGCCATCTCTTCCTCCGGTCCGTCTGGACGAAAGCTGCGTTGGTGGTGGCCACCCTCCCCCTGCTCATCGTCAAGAACGGAATTCGGATTGTCACCTTGTCTCTGCTCTCGATTTATGTCGATCCGGGGTTTCTCACGGGCAGGCTCCATCATGAGGGCGGCGTTCTGTTCTTCCTTCTCGCTTTGGTAATCCTGGCACCTGTCCTGTGGCTGCTGCAAAAATCGGAGCAGACGGGCGATACGAGGAACGAAACGAGCTAGAGTTCAAGTCTCCTGAGCGCCGCCTGTGACGAGGGCGCTCCAGCCGTTGAGACTCCGGTCTCGGTCGGATGGTCTGGGAGGGCGAGCAACCAAACGGTGCGAGGACTTCGGTCGGCGCGAAGAGCTTTTTCGTCCGTTCCTCCACTTCTTCCTGCTGTGTGACCGGTGGATCAGGGGGTCGTCAAGCACCGAGCCAGCCTAGCGTGCCAACCGGGCTGGTCGTTCGAGATGGCGCTTTGGAACTCTTGACGGAGCCGATGCGGGAAGATAGCGGTCGCCCGTCGCCCTGGACGACGCGGCTTCGCGTGGCCGAACCTCTGAGCTAAGTACGGTCAACCGCGCTCGCGGTCTAACGTTGCTCTGCGAACAATATCCCGCGCTCGCGTGAACCCGGCTTTCCCAACTGATATGCGGCGCTCGGGAAGATCAACCCACGCGCTCGATTCGGCGCAGGCCGGCCATCGCGAAGCCCACCCTGGCGAGGGCCGGCAGAGCCGCTGCGCCGTGGGCGGCGGTGGTCACGTCGTCGTCCGCGCGAGGCTGGGCCCGAGAGGCCTGGCGTCAAATCTCGTCGTCGACGATCGGGATGCGGGGTTAGCGGCGTGGCCGGCGGCGCCGGTCGGATTGGCGGGTCCCGCTTCGGGGGAGCCTGGCGCACAAGGCTAGCGGGCCGCCTCCCGCCGGGCGTCCAGCAGCTCGTCGAGCTCCAGGCGGCACTCCACCTTCATTCGGAGCTGGCCGGCGGTGACGACAGTGAGCTCGGCGCCCTTGATCGCGGGGTCAGCCAGCACCACCGTGTCGGGCGTCGGGATGTCCCCGAGCCCGATCCGCTGCTTACACTCGGTCATGGCCGCCTCCGCCTTTTGCAGCCGACCGAGGGCCTTCTGTCGGGGATCCTCGCGGGAGCACGCGACGGCGACCAGCGCGATGACGAGCAATGTTCTCTTCACAAGAGGGTCCCTCCCCGGATAGACTGGCACGGAAGGGCGAGAGACCGGCCAAGATTCATCCCGGGCGCCGCGATTTTGGGGGGCTCATGACGCTGTTCGATCTGAAGGGGAAGGTCGCCGTGGTGACGGGGGGCAACGGCGGCATCGGGCTCGGAATGGCGCGGGGCCTCGCCCAGGCCGGCGCCCGGATCGTCGTGGCCGCGCGCAATCCGGACAAGGGGCGCGCCGCCGTGACGGAGCTCGAGCACCTCGGGACCGACGCGATCTTCTGCGCCGTCGATGTGGCGAACGAGGCCTCGGTCGAGGCGATGGTCCAGCAGACCGTGGGCACGTTCGGCGGTGTCGACATCCTGGTCAACAACGCCGGCACCAACATCCGCAAGCAGCCGCAGGAGTACACGCTGGCCGAGTGGCACCAGGTCCTCGACACCAACCTCACCAGTGCCTTCCTCTGCTCGAAGGCGGTCCACCCGCTGATGACGAAGGCGGGCCGTGGCAAGATCATCAACATCGGCTCGATGATGTCGATCTTCGGCGCGTCCTTCGCCGGGCCGTACGCCGCCAGCAAGGGCGGCATCGTGCAGCTCACGAAGGCGATGGCGTCCGCCTGGGCGCGGGACCACATCCAGGTCAATGCGGTCCTGCCCGGCTGGATCGACACCGAGCTGACCCAGGCCGCGCGCAGGCAGATCCCGGGCCTCCACGAGCGGGTGGTCGCCCGGACTCCCGACGGCCGCTGGGGCATCGGCGGGGACTTCGCGGGGATCGCGGTCTTCCTGGCCAGCCCGGCGTCTGACTTCATCACCGGGACGGCGATTCCGGTCGACGGCGGCTACTCCGTCCAGGGATGATCGGGGCGGGCGCCGCGCGCCGCCAATCCGGTGATGCGGTCCCGGTCGGCCCCCCCCGTCCGGCGGGCGAACGGGGTCTTGTGCTGGGCGTCGTCCTCTCGCTCCTGGCGGGCTGCGCGAGCGCGCCCGCGCGCTCGCCAGCGCCGGCCGCGGCCGCGGCGCCGCGGTTCGTGGTGGGCGAGGACACCTTCGCGTTCGCCAACGAGATCCGGTCGCGGAACCCCCATCGCCCCGACCTCTACGCGAACTACTGCTTTGTCCTGGCCCGCGGTGTCCGCCAGTTCCACGAGTTCGCGCGCTTCGAGCCCGCGCTCCCGCGGCTCGACCGCGCCGGCTACCTGGAGCGGATCCGGCGGGTCGCGGCGCGCCATCCGTGGGCCCCCCCCCTGCGACCAGACGATCGCGTGACGATCCCCGGCTATCGCAACCTGTACGAGTTCTCCCGGGACCAGGAGGCCACGGTGAAGGAGGCGCTCGGCTCGCGCTTCTGGACGCTCCTGAACTGGACGAACTGGCGGGTCGTCCTGCCGGTGGGCGGCGGCCACCAGGAGCGTGTCGCCGGCGAGATTGTCGCCGAGGTCCGGGCCGGACGCCTCGCCCAGCTCCTGGTCACGAACTGGCCGACGCCCGAGCTGAACCATACGGTCGTCGCCTACGCCTACCACGCCACCGACGCCGCGATCGACTTCTCTGTCTACGACCCGAACGATCCCGCCTCACCGGGCCTGGTCTCGTTCGAGCGGCGGGCGCGGCGCTTCTGGGCGACCCGGGTCTACGACACCCGTCCCGGCCGGATCCGGGCGTTTCGCATGTATTACTCGCCGTGGCTCTGACGACGGGGTCACCGCGCCGGGCCGTCCGCCTCCGCACGGTCGTCGCGCCCGACGCGGCGCCGGAGCCCGACCGCGTGGGGCCGGGCCCCGGCGGCGGGCGCCGCCGGTCGCGCCGGCGCCCGACGCCCTGGCCGCCCCTCGCCGAGGCCGGGAGCCCGTTCGGTGCGTGACCCGGTCGCGATCGTTGCCGCGGGCGTCGTGACGCCGATCGGCCAGGACCTTGACGCCTTCTGGTCGTCGCTCCTGACCGGCGGCGCCGGGATCACGCGGATCGAGCGCTTTCCGGTCGCGGACCTCGGCGTCGGGCTCGGCGGCGAAATCAAGAAGCTCCCGCCGGCGCCCCGGCGCGCCCCCGAGTGCCGGGCGTCCCGGTTGCTGCTCGCGGCCGCGAGCGAGCTGAGGTCGGGCGGCGGCGCGCTGCTGGCGCGGGACCCTGCACGCCTCGCCGTCGTCGTCGGCACCGCGCTCGGCGGCGTCGCAGAGGGCGAGCGCGCCCTCGCGGGCGCGGCCGGCCTGCGGACCTTGGCGGGCGCCCTCTACGACAGCCCGGCGCGGAACCTCGCGCGCGGGCTCGGCGCGCGCGGACCCGTCCTCACGGTGTCGACCGCCTGCGCCTCCGGCGCCACCGCGCTCGGCGTCGGCGCCGAGCTCGTCCGCGAGGGGGTGGCCGACGTCGTCGTCGCCGGCGGCTACGACGTCCTCTGCCGCTTCGTCATGAAGGGGTTCGACGTCCTCCGCGCCCTGACGCGCGACGCGATCCGGCCGTTCGACCGGCGGCGCAGCGGGACCCTGCTCGGTGAGGGCGCCGGCCTCGTGCTGCTCGCGCGCGAGCAGGACGCCGCGGCCGGGCCGCGGCTCGGGCGCCTCCTCGGCCACGCGAGCGGCAGCGACGGGTCGCACATCGCCGCGCCCGACCCGAACGGCCGCGGGCTCGAGTACAGCGTGCGGGCCGCGCTCGCCGAGGCGGGCGTGGCGCCCACGGCGATCGACTTCGTCAGCGCCCACGGGACCGCGACCCCGCTCAACGACCGTGTCGAGACCAACGTACTCAAGCGGGTGCTCGGGCGGCGGGCCCACGAGATCCCCGTCAACTCGATCAAGGGCTACATGGGCCACACGATGGGGGCGGCCGCGGCGCTCGAAGCGATCATGTGCCTGCTCGCGGCCCGCCACGGCGTCATCCCGCCGACTTTCGGCCTCGAGGACCCGGATCCGGAGTGCGACCTCGATTACGTGCCACGGACGCCGCGCGCGGCTCGCCCGCGGATCATGCTCAGTACGTCCGCCGGCTTCGGCGGATGCAACGCGAGCCTCGTTCTGGAGGGCGTGTGACGGCCGGCGCCGCCCGGCGGCCCGGCGTCACGGGAGCCCCCGCGCGCCGTCCGGGCCTCCGGAGACGACCGTGAAGGTCGCCGGCGTGGGGGTGATCACGGGCTGGGGGCGGGGGGTCGAGGCCCTCCCCGCGGACGCGGCGGCGACGGCCGGCGGCCGCTACGTCGTCGCCATTCCGCGGCCGGCGCCACCGGGCGACCGCCTGCGCCGCGCGACGCGCGAGTGCCTGCTCGGGATCGGCGCCGTCGAGGAGCTGCTGCAGACGGTCGCGAGGCCGGCATCAGAGCTCGCCGGCCCCGGCACGGCGTTGCTCTACGTGACCGCCTCCGCGTACGGCGCCGCCAACCGCGCGTTCCTCGGGGCGAGGGGCGGCACGCTGCACTTCCCCTACACGGCGCCGAGCGCGGTGCCCGCGGAGGTGGCGATCGAGTACGGCCTCTGCGGCGCCTACGTGAACTTCATCGGCGGCGCCGCGGCGACGGTCGACGCCCTGTGGTACGCGGGGAGCCTGCTCGAGCGCGGCGCGTGCACCCAGGCTCTCGTGCTCGCCGTCGAAACCTTCGCGGAGTGCGCCGACCTCTATCGCCGGGCCCGCTGGCTCGCGGCGGGCCCCCTCGTCGAGGCGGCGGCGTGCGCGCTGCTCCGGCCGGGCGGCCGGCGCGCCGAGTACGACCCCGACCCCGTCGGCGTCGACGCGGCCCGGCGCCGGACGGGCCAGACCTTCGCGTGCGAGCCCCTGATCGCTCTCGCCGTCGCCGGCGGAGACCCGGCGGCGGTCGCCGGTCGCTGGCGAGGGCGTCGGGCGGGGCTCCGACGGCTATAATGGCTCAAACCCCGGTTCGCGTGGGAGGGTCGGGCGCGCCGCATGGAAAATAAGGAAGTGCTCGACGAGCTGAAGACGATCCTGGTGGAGCGGCTCAAGTTCGATCCCCGGCGGGCCGCGGACACAGGCTTCGAGACGGCGCTGCCGAAGGGTCTCGACGGGTCGCTCGGGCTCGATTCGCTGGACTTCATCGAGATGTCGATCGCGATCGAGGAGCGCTTCGGCCTGGTGCTGGACGAACGCGAGGACCTCGCACCCCACTTCGAGTCGTTCAACACGCTCGTCCGGTACATCACCGCGCGGATGGCGCGCGAGTGACGCGCGTCGTCGTCACCGGCCTCGGCGCCGTCAGCCCCTTCGGCGCCGGCGTGAAGGCCTTCTGGGAGGGGCTGGCCTCGGCGCGCTGCGCGATCGAGCCCCTCACGCTGATCGAGACCGAGGGCTTCCGCGCTCGCATCGCAGCCGCGGTGCCCGCGGCGGCCGTCGACCGGCTGGCGGCCTCGCGCCGGCGCTCCCGGGCCGACCGCTTCGGGCTGGCCGCCGCCGCCGAGGCGGTCGAGGATGCCGGGCTCTCGCGCGCGGAGCTCGCCGGGACCGCCCTGGTGGTCGGCGCCGTGGGCGGCGGCATGCTCGAGGCGGAGGCGTGGTACTGGGCCCGCGCCCGCGGCCACGGCGGGCCGGACGGGGGCGCCGGACTGGCGACGGTGCTGCCCTGCGCGCACGCCGACGTGATCGGCCGCCGGCTCGGGCTCGGCGGGCCCCGCGAGACCGTGGTCATGGCCTGCAGCTCCGGCGCGGCGGCGCTGGCGATGGCGGCCGACCTCATCGAATCCGGCGCGGCGCCGCGCGCGGTCGCGGGGGGCGTCGACACGATCACGCGGGTCTGCTACATGGGGTTCAACGCGCTGAGGCTGCTCGACCCCGAGCCCTGCCGTCCGTTCGATCGCGACCGGCGGGGAATGACGATCGGCGAGGGCGCCGCCTTTCTGGTACTCGAGTCCTACGCGGACGCCCGCGCGCGGGGCGCGCGAATCTACGCCGAGCTGGCGGGCCACGCGATGACGACCGACGCCTACCACGTGACGGCGCCGGACCCCGAGGGGAGCGGGATGATCGCGGCGATCCGGGGCGCGCTGGACCGGGCGCGGCTCACGCCCGCCGCCGTCGACTACGCGAACGCGCACGGCACCGGGACCCCACAGAACGACCGGATCGAGGCGCGCGCGCTCGCGCGGGTGTTCGGCGAGGGACGCCTCCTCGTCAGCTCGAACAAGTCCCAGATCGGCCACACGATGGCGGCGGCGGGGGGCCTCGAGGCCGCGGCGACCGTGCTCACGCTGACCCAGGGCGTCGTGCCGGCGACGGTCAACCTCACGAGCGTCGATCCCGAGGTCCCGTTCGACTGCGTTCCCCGCGTCCCCCGCGCGGCGCCCGTGCACGCCGCGATCTCGAACTCGTTCGGCTTCGGCGGCCAGAACGTGACGCTCGCGTTCACGAGGTGAAGGCGCGGGTCGTGGCGAGCCGGGTCGTCGTGACCGGCGTCGGCATCGTCAGCGGCGTGTGTACGGGCGGCGCCGCCGCCATCGGTCCCGTTCTCGAGTCGGGCCGGTCGGCTGTGGGCCGCGTGACCGCCTTTCCGACCGATGGGCTGCCGAGCCACCTCGCCGCCGAGCTGCCCCCGGGGGCGCTGGCGGCGCTGGTCGAGCCCGCGGAGGCGCGGCGCCTGTCCCGGGTCAGCCAGATGACGCTCGCGGCGTGCCGCCTCGCCGTCGACGACGCGAACCTCGGCGACCTCAGCGACGCGCACCTGATCGTCGGCACGGAGTTCGGCGATCTGCGCTCGACGGAGGAGTTCGCGGCGGGCTACCTCCGGCGCGGGGCGGGCGGGCTCTCCCCGCTTGCCTTCCCGAACACGGTGATGAACACGATGGCGGCGGCCAGCGCGATCGCGCTCGGTCTCCACGGCTCGTCCGTCACGGTCAACGCGCGCCGGGTGGCCGGGGAGCTGGCGGTGGGGCGGGGGGCGGCGCTGATCGCCGGCGGCCGGGCGACCGCGGTGCTCGCGGGCGGCGTCGACGAGCTGAGCCCGCTCATGTTCGCGGTGCTGGCCCGGCTCGCGGCGATCTCGCCGCGCGGCGGGGGCGAGGAGGGCTGTCGGCCGTTCGACCGGGACGCGAGTGGCCCCGTGCGCGGGGAGGGCGCAACCTTCCTCGTCCTCGAGTCGCTCGAGGCGGCGGCCGCGCGGGGGGCGCGCGCCCTCGGCGAGATCCGCGGCGCGGCCTGGCGGAGCGGCGCCCGCGCCGCGGCCATTCCGCCGGCCCTCGAGGCGGCCGGGCTCGCGCCCGGCGACATCGGGTGGATCTACGGCAGCGCGGCCGGCGATCCGGCGCAAGACGCCGCGGCGCTGCGGTCGATCCGGCGCGTCTTCGGCGACGCCGGGCCGGCGACCACCTCGCTCGCGCCCGTCGCCGGCGAGCACGCGGGGCTCGGCGCCTTCGGGGTCGCCGCCGCGACGTGGACGGCGCGGGCTGGCCGCCTGCCCGGGATCGCGTCGCTGCGCCGGCCGCGGCCGGCCGCGCGCGAGGTCGCCGCCGGTCCGGGCGTGCACCGGGTGCCGGTGGGCCCCGGCCTGGTTCACGGTGTCTGCCGGGGAGGTGACGACGTCGCACTGATCGTCGCGCCGATGGGCGACGCCGCATGAGGTATCTGATCGTGATCCCGGCGTTCGACGAGGTGGGGACGATCGCCGAGGTCGTCACCGGCGCCCGCCAGTACGGGCCGGTGCTGGTCGTGGACGACGGCTCGAGCGACGGGACGGCCGTCGCCGCGCGGGCGGCGGGGGCGGCGGTGCTCCACGTTCCCCGGCGGCGCGGCAAGGGCGCCGCGCTCCGGGCCGGCGTGGCGGCGGCGCGCGCCGGCGCGGCCGAGCACGTCATCACGCTCGACGGCGACGGCCAGCACGACCCGCAGGACATCCCGCGGCTCCTGGCCGCCGCGCGCCTGGCGCCGCCCGCGCTCGTCGTCGGCCGGCGGCCCCCGAGCGCGATCGCGGCGGCGCGCGGGCGGTGGAACGCGTGCCGGGTCGCGGGGTTCTTCATCGACTGGGTCACCGGGGTCCCGGTGCGCGACACGCAGTCGGGGTTTCGCTCCTATCCGGTGGAGCTGTTCGACCAAACGCGGCCGCGGCGACGCGGCTTCGCCCTCGAGACGGAGCTCCTCGTGGCGGCCGCCCGCGCGGGGCGACCCATCCTGGAGGTCGGGCTCGACGTCGGGCGGCCCCCGGTCAGACCGAGCCGCTTCCACGTGCTGGCGGACGGCCTGGCCATCGGCGCCTACCTGGCCCTCCAGGTCGGGCGGCGCGGCGCCCGCGAGCTCGGGGACGCGGCCCGCGAGATCGCGCGCCTCTTCGAGCGCGCGCGCCGCCGCGCGCGTCACGCGGAGATGGCCGCGGCGGGGGCCCGGTACCCGGACGCGCCCCACCTCTACGGCGTCGCCATCGGCGGCGTGGCGGCGCGGCGGGCCGTCAGGCGCCTGCGCGGCTGGTGGCGCCATCCCCGGCCCCGGCGCATGACGCTCGTGCTGCAGGCGATCGCGGTGAGCCCGGCGCTCCTGGCGGTCGCTGGGCTGGCGCCGCTGCTCGAGCGGCTGGGGGTCGATCTGGTCACGCCGCTCGTGAACCGCTTCTACTCCCAGGACCGCCTCGCCGCGGCGGGGCCGGACCCGCCCGCCGGTGCGCCGGCGTGCGCGCCGGAGCCGCCGACGGCCGCCGCGCCGTCCCGCGCGGCGACGCCGGCCTCGGTCCGGCTCGGGCGATGAAGCGCTGCGACGTGCTCGTCGTCGGCGGCGGCCCGAGCGGGTCCGTCGCCGCCGCGCTGCTCGCGCGGGAGGGGCTCACGGTCCTCCTCGTCGAGCGCGACCCCTACCCGCGCTTCCACGTGGGCGAGTCGTTGCTTCCCGCGAACCTCCTCCTGATGGACCGCCTCGGCGTGCACGACGCGGTCCGGAAGATGGGCCCGCTCGTGAAATACGGCGCCACCTTCTACGACCAGGAATCCGACCACGAGCAGACCTTTTACTTCGTCAAGCGCCCCTCGCTGCCGAACTACGGCTACGAGGTCAAGCGCGCGGAGTTCGACGCGGTCCTCCTCGAGCACGCGCGGGCGGCGGGGGCGGAGGTGCTGCAGCCGGCCACGGCCGAGCCGCCTCAGTTCGATCAGGACGGGGTCACGGTCACGCTGACCGGAGGCGCCGGCCGGCTCCCCGTCCGGGCGCGCTTCCTCGTCGACGCCAGCGGCCGCGACGGCCTGATCGCGTCGTCGATCGGGCGGCGCGCGCGCGTGCCGAACCTCGGGAAGGTAGCGCTCTTCGCCCACCACCAGGGGGCGGCGCGCGCACCGGGCATCGACGAGGGCAACATCCGCATCTACGTCTTCCCCGACGGCTGGTGCTGGTGGATCCCGTTCGCGGGCGACGTGACCAGCGTCGGCTGCGTGCTCCACGCAAAGACCGTCCGGGGGCGAGAGGGAGCGCCGGAGGCGCTCTACGACGAGATCCTCGCCCGGGTGCCCCGTGTCGCGGATGGGCTCCGGTCGGCGACGCGGATCACCCCGGTCCACCGCGCCGCCAACTTCGCCTACACCAACTCGCCGATCACCGGCGACCGCTTCGTCTGCGTCGGCGACGCGGTGGCGTTCCTCGATCCGATCTTCTCGGCGGGCGTCTACATCGCCATGCAGTCGGCCGAGCTGGCCGCCCCCGCCATCGCGCGCGCGATCCGCACGAACCGCTTCGACGCGCGGCAGTTCCGGGAGTACGAACGGCGGCTCCGCTACGGCCTCCGGCCATTCTTCCGCTTCATCGAGCGGTACTACGAGCCCGCGTTCCTCGAGATCTTCCTCCGCCCGCGCGCCTTCCTCGGCATGCTCGACGCGGTGACGGGGGTCCTCGCGGGTGCGGCCTTCCACCGCATGTCGCCGCGCATGCGGTTCTCGCTGACCGTGTTCTTCGCGATCGCGCGCTTCAACTACTGGGTGCGTCGCTTCCGGGGCCGTCCCGTCCAATCGCGGCTCGAATGGTAGTGCCTGCCCGACCGGGAGCCCGGGGCGATCGCCAGGGGGGGCGCCGCCCGGCGCCGCGGCGGACGCGGGTCACCCGACCCTGATGTCCCGGCTCCTGCGCGGCTACGCCTTCACCGTGACCGGCATCGCCGTCGGCGTCGCCGGGCTCACCGCGCTCGGGGCGATGGCCGAGCGCATCGTGCGCTTCGTCGACGGGGGCGACCGCTTCGTGCGCGGGCAGATCTCGGTCGCCGGCCAGGGCCTCGGCCTCGGCACCGGGTTCACGGGCGGCGGCCTCCTGCCCGCGGCAAAGATCCGAGAGATCGCGCGGGTCCCCGGCGTCGCCGGCGTGCAGGCGCAGGTGATGCTCCCCCTCGACACGAGCACGTCCCAATTCCTCACGCTCACCCAAGAGCTGATCCTCGGGCTCGACCTGTCCGTGCCGACGCCCAATCGTAACTATCGCGAACTCCCGGTCGCCGCGGGGCGCTTCCTACGGCCGGGGGACCGGCGGGCGGTGGTCGTCGGCGCCGACTTCGCGAGCGCCCGCTCGCTCCGGCCGGGCGGGCGCCTGAGCCTCGAGGGGCGCCCGTACATGGTCGTCGGGGTGCTCGAGCGGATGCTGACCGCCCCCGACCGCTTCGCCGTCGTGCCGCTCGAGGACGCGCGCGAACTCCTGCTGGCCAAGGACCCGATCCTGTTGAACCTCACCCTCGGCCGCGGTGATCTCAACACGGGCGCCGCGGTTGGGTGGCTGCCGGCGGAGGACGGCGACGCCGTCGCCCGGCGGATCGCACGCACGGTCCCAGGCGTGAACGTGACGATCCCGAGCGAGCTGAGCCGCGTACTCCGCTCCTCGACCGCCTTCTTCTCCGCGCTCCTCGTCGGGATCGGCGCCCTCGGCCTCGTCATCGGCGGGCTGTCCCTGTCGAACACCGTCGCCGCCGCCGTCTTCGAACGGATCCGCGACTTCGGGATCAAGCGGGCGCTCGGCGCCAGCGACCGGCAGCTCGGCGGCGAGATCCTCCGAGAGGCGCTCGGGGTGAGCCTGGCCGGCGGCGCCGCCGGCGTCGCGCTGGCCGTGGTGCTCGGGGTCGCCGTCAACGCCCACGTCGCGCGGCGAGGCCAGCACCTGTTCCTCTTCTCGCCGCGCCTGGTCGTGGGCGCGCTGCTGTTCTCCGCCGTGCTCGGGGGCGTCGCCGCCATCTACGCGACGAGCCGGGTGGTGCGGCTCCCGCCCGCTGAGGCGATCCGCCGCGGCGCCTGATGCTCCGCGCCGTTGGTCTCGTGAAGTCCTTCGCCGGCCTGCACGGCGCTCGGGTGCGCGTGCTCGCGGGCGTCGACCTGGCGGTGGCGCCGGGCGAATACGTCGTGATCACCGGCGCGTCCGGCTCGGGCAAGAGCACGCTGCTCAATCTCGTCGGCCTGCTGGAGGACCCGGACGCCGGCGAGGTGTGGCTCGCGGATCGCCCGCTGAGCCACGCGTCGCGGGGCGAGAAGAGCCGGGCGCGCGGCCGGCTGATCGGGTACGTGTTCCAGTCCTTCCTGCTCGTCGCGTCGCTGACGGCCCTCGACAACGTGTGCCTCGCGGCGCGCTACGTCGGCGGCGATCGGGCGGCCGCGCGTCGGCGGGCGCTCGGACTCCTCGAGCAGTTCGGCGTGGCCCACCGCCGGGATCACTACCCGCCCCAGCTCTCAGGCGGCGAACAGCAGCGGGTCGCGTACTGCCGCGCCATGCTCAACGACCCCCCCCTCTTGCTCGCGGACGAGCCCACGGGCAATCTGGACGCGGAACAGGCCGGGGCGATCCGCGAGGCGCTCCGGCGGCGCGCCCGGTCGGGCGGGGCCGTGGTCGTCGTCGGCCATCGCCCCGAGCCGACGCAGGACGCCGACCGGGTGCTCACTCTGACCGAGGGGGTGCTGAAATGAGGCGACAAATCGTGGCGGCCGCGCTCTTCGTGGTGGCGGCCGGCGCGGCCGCGTGCGCCGGCGACGCGGTCGGCGGCACCTTTTCCGCGCCCGCCGACCGTTTGTGGACGGTGACCTTGGCCGTGCTCAAGCAGCTCGGCTGGGACATCGACAAGGCCGACCGGGACATCGGCTGGATCACCACCGACTCCCGCAAGGTCGACGGCGAGGACTACGGAGTCTACGCCAAGGGCACGCGACACCGCCTCCGGATCATCGTCAAGGGCGTCGGCGCGGGGAAGACCACGCTCAGCGTCGAGCGGATGCTGTTCCGGCGCGAACGCATCCTCTTCGTCGACAACGACGAGCCGCTCCCGACGACCGACCACTCCGTCGAGCAGACGATCCTGGCGGCGATCGCCAAGGCGCTGTGAGACGATCGGGACACCCATGCTAAAGACATTCGTCCTCGTGGTGATCGCGGTCGTCATCAGCGGGGCGGGGCACGTCATGCTCTCCAAGGGCATGCGGTCGGTCGGCGACGTGACCGATTCCGCCGCCGGCCGCCTCCCCGCCATGGTCTGGAGCGCGGTGTCGAATTCGTGGGTGCTCCTCGGCGTCGCGCTCCAGGCGTGCTTCTTCTTCATGTACCTGGCGTTGCTGTCGCGCACCGCCGTCTCCCAGCTCCTGCCCATGACGGCGCTCGACTACGTCGTGGTGGCGCTCCTCGCCCACGCGTTCCTCGCCGAGGCCGTCACGCCGGTCCGCTGGGCCGGCATCGCCTGCATCGTCGCCGGCGTCTTCCTCGTCTCGCAGAGCTGATCGCCCGGTGAAGCTCCTGCTCTGGGCCGTGGTCTCTATGGCCGCGGCGGCGCCGCTGTTCGTGGGCCTCGGGAGCGTGCCGTTCGACGATCCGGGCGAGGGCATGCACGCGGAGATCGCCCGGGAGCTCAGCCCGGTGACGGGCCCGTTCGATCTCCGCCTCAACGGCGTCCGCTACGTCGACAAGCCGCCGCTCTTGTACTGGCTGATCGCGCTCGCCTTTACCGTCTTCGGCCGAACCGAGGCGGCCGCGCGCGCGGTGTCGGCGGCGGCGGCCGTGGCGGCGGTCGCCGCCACGGCGTGGCTCGGCGCGCGCCTGCTCGGCTGGCGCGACGGCATCATGGCGGGCCTCGTCCTCCTCACCTCGATCTGGTTCTTCGTGTACACGCGCTACGTCCGGCCGGAGACGCTCTTCGTGGCGGCGCTTGCCTGGGGCTTCGCGTTCGCGCTGGCCGGGCTCGAGGGGGGGCGGCGCCCGTGGGTCGTCGGCGGGCTCGCCGCCTTCGGCGCGGCCGGGCTCGCCAAGGATCCGCTGGGGGCGGTGGCGCCGATCGTCGCGCTGGCGGCGGGGATGACGCTCGCGCGGCGCCTCCGTCCCCTCTCGCGCTGGCTGCCCCCGGCCGGGATCCTCGCCTGGGTCGTACTGGCCTTCGGCTGGTACGTGATCGTCGAGGCCCGCACGCACGGGTTCATCTGGTACACGCTCGTCGACACCCACGTCCTCAACGTGCTGGGCCAGCGCCACTTTCCCGACGAGGACGTCGGGCTCGGCCTCTTCGAGTTCCTGAGCGTCGCCGCGCTCGGGGCCGCGCCGTGGACGGTCGCGGCGCTGGCGGCCGTCCTCGACCTGGTCCGGCGGCGGGCGTGGCGCTCGCCGGCCGAGCTGCCGTGGGTCGTGCTGGCGACGTGGGCGGTGGCGGTCCTCGCGGCCTCCGCGGCCTCGCGATTCCGGTTGCCGCACTACGGGCTCCCGGCCTACCCCGCGCTCGGGCTGCTGGCCGTCCGGGCGTGGCGGCAGGAGCGGTCGGGCCAGGCCCTCGCGTTCCTCTTCGCCGGCGTGTTCGCGCTCTTCGCGGTCGGCTGTTGGGTCGAGATCCACCGGGGCGGCCGGGACTTCATCGACCGCGTGATCGGCTTGACGGACATCTACACGCGGAAGGAGGACCTGGCCCGCGAGGTGTCGCCGCTCCCGCCGTGGGAGAGCTTCCGGCCGCTCGTCACCCGGACGGCGGCCGTCTTCTCGGCGGCCGCGCTCGCACTCCTGGCGGCGGCCGTCCGCGGCGCCCGTCGGGCGGCCCTCGTGCTCTCTCTGGCGGCGATGGCCGCGATCCTGCCGGCGGCGGCCAGGGGGCTCGCGCTCACCTCGGCCGAGCGCGCCGTGCGCGGACTCGCGCTGACGATCCCGCAGCGCCTCGAGCCCGGCGACCGGCTCCTCCACGAGGGGCCGATCGAGAATTCCGGCGCCCTCGAGTTCTACTCGGGCGTGCGCCCGGTCATCGTCGACGGCACGCGGAGCGTGCTCGGCTTCGGCGCGACGTTTCCGGACGGCGGGGAGATGTTCTGGGACACCGCGCGGCTCCGGCGCGAGTGGACCGGCCGGCGGCGCCTGTTTCTCGTCACCACCCGCCGGGGGGACCACAGCGTCGTCGCCGCGCTGCCGCCTGCCCGCGTCCGCCTGATCCTCGAGACGGGGGGGCGGCGCCTCTACACGAACGAGCCCTGAGCGACGTCGCGCGCGCGGCGGGGCGTCGGGCCGGGTCAGGCCGCGGTCCGGCGGGCTCGGCGGAACTGGAAGGCCAGCAGGGGATCGGCGAGAGCCCCCGTGCCGACGAGGACCGCGTCCACGCCCTCGCGCAGGCTCGCCAGGACGCGCTCGACGGAGGTGATCCCGCCCGCGGCGAGGATCGCGCGGTGCCAGTCGCCGGCCTTGCGCCAGGCCAGCGCCTCCTCGACCTGTCGGAACGAGGCCGCGTAGGTGTCGGCGCCGACCACGGTCGCCACGTCGCGCTGCCCGCCTTCGAACGCCGGCCCGCCCTCGCGATCGACCACCCGGCGCTGGATTCCGTGAACGAGCGAGAAGCCGTGGACCCACGGCGCGAGCTTCGTCATCGTCTCGTGGAGGAGCCGCGGGGAGCGGAAGGCGCCGAGGGTCGCGACGATCGGCCGGTCGACCCCGGCCCGCACCCGGGCCAGGATGTGGGCGGCCGCGCGGGCGTCCTCGAAGAGCACCGGGCCGTGCCCGCCGTCGCTCGGGGGGCCCGCCAAGTGGACCGCGATCACGTCCGCGCCGGCGTCGGCGGCCCAGGCCGCACAGCGGGCGTAATCGAGCGCCAGCGCCTCGGCGTCACCGCCGTCGACGGGGGTGCCGACCACGCCGACGGCGAGAATCTGGCCCCGCGCCAGCCGATCCTTCGCACGGCGAACGTCCTTGCGCCAGACCGCGGGGTCCATCGACGGCAGGCCGGTCGAGATCGCGAAGGTCATCGCCTGGTCGCCGTGCGTGCCCGAGCGCACGACGGCGGCCTCCTGGCGGTTCTCGACGGCGACAATGTTGGGCAGCGCGTGAGCGGCCCTCGCCACGCTGCGGACGGCGGCGTACGTGAGGATGTCGAAGCCCAGGTGGGCGTAGGCCTCGACCCACTTTGAGTTCAGGAGCGGTCCGGAGGCGATGCCGAGCGTGGAGTTGAGCGGAAGGTCGAAGAGGCGGCCGCCCGGGCCCGCGGGGAGCTTGGCGGGGCGCCGGGGAAGGACCGGGCCGCGGGAGTAGTTCCAGGTGTAGGACCGGTCGAGCCGGTAGGTGAGGCGCGGAATTCGGCCATTCCCCCTTGCAAGTCAGATCGTTACAGCCGACGCTCAATAATATCACGGGGTTATCCGACATGCCAGTCGGGCCGTCGAGCCGACCGAGACGCTTGACAGCGAAGGCGC
>Ga0209689_1001338_pt1 | contig 18375 bp, 16 predicted proteins | sample GraSoiAngelo_149_FD_187119 | JGI IMG/M metagenome (GOLD analysis project Ga0209689, IMG submission 187119) | Grasslands soil microbial communities from the Angelo Coastal Reserve, California, USA - 14_1009_09_30cm (SPAdes) (version 2) | ecosystem: Environmental > Terrestrial > Soil > Grasslands ... | reverse complement strand
CACTGTGAATTCGACAATCTTCGTCCACAAGAGGTTTACCAACTTCGAGTGGAGAAGGAAGGCTTCTATGCCTCGGTATTGCGGTCAGTGCAAGTGGAAGTTTCTGCCAGCGTCGAAGTGACATTGTCCCATCAGCGGGAGGTGCGCGAAGTTGTGAATGTGGTGGAGTCGCCGCCTGCTATTGACCCCGAGCAGACGTCGTCAGAAGAGCAGCTCAGCGGATTAGACATCCTCAACATCCCATACCCGACCACGCGCGACTACCGCAATGCGCTCCGTTTCATTCCCGGCGTGGTGCAAGATAACGCCGGCCAGCCGCACATCGATGGCGCCGAGACTTATCAGACTTTGACGCTACTTGATGGGTTCAATATCACGCAGCCCGCTAATGGACTGTTGGTAGCGCGGGTGAGCACGGATGCTTTGCGATCGGTAGATGTCGAACGGAGCCGCTACTCGGCCGAATACGGCAAGGGATCAGGAGGAGTGCTCAGTTTGAACACTGGAATTGGCGAAGATCATTTTCGGTTCTCCGCTACAAATTTCATCCCTTCGTTACAGGGCAAGAAGGGACTACGTTTGGATAAAGTGGATCCCCGGTTTACGGTTTCGGGTCCTTTTCGCAAAGGAAAGATGTGGTTCTTTGATGCAATCGACGGCGAGTACGACAACATTGTCGTGACCGAATTGCCAAGCGGCAGCGATCAAGACAGGGTATGGCGAATCGGAAACCTGGCCAAGCTGCAGATGAACTTCACTCGTCGCAACATTCTTACCACGAGTTTCCTGATTAATCGTTTCCATGACCCGCACGCTGGACTATCACCCTTTAACCCGCAGCCGGCTACACCGGTCGATGCGGAGTCCGCCGAAGTGGCTACAGTCAAAGATCAATATTATTTTCGCGGCGGAGAACTTCTCGAGACGGGATTCGGATTCGTTCAGTATGGCATGACACAAACTCCAGTCGGCGACTCGCCCTATTTCATTTCCACGAACACGACCGGGGGAAGCTATTATCTTTCGTCGCATACTATCGCTCGAAGATGGCAAGGCCTGATGAACTTGTACCTCCCGGTTCAACAGTGGTTCGGCCGTCACGAAGTGAAGCTCGGCATTGATTTGGATCGCCCGCTCTATCGTTCATTCTTTCTCCGCCAGCCGATTTCTGTTCTTCGAGAAGCCCAATCGCTGCCTGCGAATGGCAATTGTCTCACCGTGAGCCCTGCTCCCTGTTCCCGATACTCAGTGTTCCCGGGAGGCGGCAATTCTGCTACCTATAATTTGGAGGCAAGCGGTTTCATCCAGGACCGCTGGCTCATGACGAACCGGTTACTGCTTGAGCCTAGCCTGCGTTTCGATTGGGATGAGATTTTGCGTCGCAAGCTGCTTTCGCCACGGCTGGCGGCGACGTACGTCCTCAACAATCAGGCAACTACCAAGTTCTCGGCGGGAATAGGTATCCTCTACGACGCGACAAGTCTATTCTTGATCGCGCGCCCTTCCGAGGGCGAGAGGCTGGATTATTTTTTCGATGCAAACGGCCAGCTCTCTGGCCCACCGCTGCTGACAACGTTCGTGGTGGATAAAAAACTGCTTACCGCTCCGCGTGTTGTGAACTGGAGCATCGGCTTAGAGAAAAAGCTGCCGGCATCTGTTTACCTAAGAACAGAATTCCTTCAAAAGCGAGGCGAGGATGGGTTCGTCTACAACATTGCGAGCGGAGCACCGGCTGGCACCTACTTCCTGCAGAACACCCGTAAAGATCGATACGACGCGGTTCAGGTGGACTTGAGAAAACATTTTCGCGAGAACTACACGGTGATGGCCTCCTATATCCGGTCCCGAACACGCTCGAATCAGGTAGTGGATTTTAGTGTGGATAATCCGTTTTTTGGGCCGCAAGTCGCGGGACCTTATCCCTGGGACGCGCCCAACCGCTTCCTATCGTGGGGTCTACTCCCGCTCAGAAAAAGTCTCGATGTGGCTTATTCAACCGAATTACGTAGCGGGTTCCCGTTCTCCGTCCTGAACACTTTACAACCAGGTCAGCCGGGGGATTTGCGTCGCTTTCCTACGTATTTTGCCTTGAACCTGCATCTGGAAAAACGTTTCCACTTGTTCGGATTCTCTTGGGCGATCCGGGCCGGTTTTAACGACATCACGGACCACAAAAATCCCGCATTCGTGAACGGTGATGTAAATTCGCCACGCTTCAGTGATTTTGAGCGACGCGCTTTCACCACGCGCATTCGCTTTCTTGGCCGCATATAGGTCCGTTCCAGAGAGCTCTTACAAATTGCAGATCGATTCGCGCCCCGCGCGCGAATTGACACCCCTGGCACCCACACCTAAACTGAACTGTTGCGCCATCGGGCTTTACGATAGATGTTGCAAGCTTCGAGGAGACTCAATGGGTTGGCTCCAGAACAAGTTTGAAAAGAATTTCATGATCACCACAGTGGATTATGTATTCAACTGGGCCCGCAAGTCCGCGGTGTGGCCTATGACGTTTGGTTTGGCCTGCTGTGCGATCGAAATGATTGCGTCCTCGACGGCGCGTTTCGATATCGCGCGTTTCGGTTCGGAGGTATTCCGCCCCAGCCCGCGGCAAAGCGATCTGATGATCGTAGCCGGAACTGTAACTTTGAAAATGGCGCCGGTGGTGAAGCGTATTTATGATCAGATGCCCGATCCCAAATGGGTGATCTCCATGGGCGCATGTTCTTCCGTCGGAGGGCCGTTCAATACCTACGCCGTGCTTCAGGGTGTCGACAAGATTGTTCCCACCGATGTGTACGTGATTGGCTGCCCGCCACGCCCTGAAAATCTCTTCTACGCTTTGCTCAAGCTTCAAGACAAGATTGATCAGATGTCGCTGGCCAAGCGTCCAACGGAAGTTCGGTTGGATGAAAGAATGGTCGAGAACTTCAAGCGCCAGGTGATGATCGCGCAAACCTTGCAGCCGAAATAGAAATCAGCATTTAGCATTTAGCCATGACAGGCCAGTGCTCGGGATTGGCTAAGTGCTAAGTGCTAAATGCCAAGTGCCGCTTTTATGCCGTTCGTAAGGCTTGCCTCCCAATCCGAATTGCCTCCCGAGGGTGAAGCCAAAGAATTCGCCTGTGGAGACAAAATAATCTGCGTAGCCAATGTAAATGGTGTGATTTCGGCCATAGACAACGTCTGCCTGCATCGGGGCGGTCCCTTGGGGCAAGGGACGATTGAAGGCGATAAGCTGGTATGCCCTTGGCATGGTTGGCAATGGGATCCAAAGACTGGGCAAGCGGCGCATAATCCGGCGGCAAAGCTGTCCATCTACCCGCGCAAAATCGAAAACGGCGACGTGATGATCGAAGTCTGAAGTGTCGATGGACTGGATCGAACGTCGTAGCGCCGGCGTTACGACACCTTTCTTTACCTGAGGATATTGGCGTCAGAAAACCGGAACCGCAGCGGTACTCACGATCGCCAACGACCTGCTACGTCAGGTATAGCCTTCCATGGGTAATTTTATGTTGCAGGGAGGCGGCGAGATGGTCGACGTCTACGGGCGAGATATTGGACGCCATGCGATCGTCGAAGAAAGGAGTGCGGTTACTGCCTACGGCGTCGCGACGCACTTGGACGAGCAAGGCATGCACTGCGTTCGGATCGAATTTTTCTGGCGTTATGCGAACGATTTCACTGAGCGTGGCGCCGATGGAAATAGGTTCGCGATAAGGACGCGGACTGGTCATGGCGTCAAAGGTATCCGCTAGAGCGATGATTCGTACCGGCATGGGAACGTCGTCCATGACGAGTCCGTCGGGATAACCCGAGCCATCTCCGCGCTCGTGATGCGAACGCACGATTTCCGGGATGCGCGGCCAGGGGAACTGTACCCCACTCACAATCTGATGACCGACGACCGTGTGATCCGCCATCTCACGGAATTCTTCCGGGTCAAGCGCCGTGGGCTTGCCGAAGAGGTGCTTGTCTACCGCAACTTTGCCGATATCGTGCAAATATCCCGCGGAGCGAAGCGCGGCAATGTCGCCCGGTTCCAGGCCCATCGCTTCGCCTATTCCCGAGGCGTAGCGTCCAACGCGTAGTGAGTGACCGTGAATGTCTACGTGCTTGATGTCGATGGCGGTGGCGAAAGCTTCCAGTGCCGTGTCGTAGAACCCATGGAGAGATCCCAGCAGCCGGAGATTCTCCGAAACCCGCTGAGCCAACGTTTGAGTGAGCGCATGATTGTGAATCGCCAATGCTATGTAGTGACACAACAAATCGAGAGCCTCAAGCTCGTCGATGTCGTAAACAGCGTCGCCATCGCGACGGCCCAATGCCACCATCCCGACAAGTTTGCCCGCGATTTTCAATGGAGCAATGCACTTGAAAAGCTCGGGAGCAACGTTGCCATTGGAACTAAGATAGACGTCAGAGACGCCCGCGTTCAGGATGATTGGCCCGCGTGCGGATTGCAGAGCGTGGAAGTGTCTCGGTAACAGCGGAATGACCGCCGGCTCCGGCATCAGGGCGAACCCATCCGAAGCAATGGAGGTGAGAAGGGAAGGCCGGTCACCATAAGTAAAGAGCGCAGCTTCCCGCGCCCCGCCCGCTTGCAGCACGGCGGAGAGCATGGCGCGCGCGCTCTGCGGAAAGTCGCGCTCGGCCGTCATCTGCGGGCCGAGATCAGACAACGCTTCTACTGTCCGCAAGAGCCTTCGAAAATTGTCTTTCTGCACTGCCACCAGTTGTGGGAGCAGAAAACCAGAGCAGAAAGAGAGTAACACGCTGGTTAAGTGCTAGTGACAACGAGCCTAGTAGCTAGAAATGTTCCCTGAGATTGGCGAAAGTCTCCACTACCAGCAAGCGGCTCGGTGCTTCCGCCGTCGCGAGTTCTTCGTGCTCCAGAATCCAAGTGTCGCCGTGGGGCACGAATACGGCGTTGAGGCCTGCCGCAAGCGCGGGATTGATGTCGGACTTGGGACTGTTTCCAATCATCCACGTAGAATCGGGAGGCAAGGCATATTGGGAAACTACTTCTCGATACGTTGCAGCATTCTTCTCCGCGACTATCTCGACGGCAGAAAAATGTTCTCTCAGTCCCGAGCGCTCAACTTTGCCGGACTGTTCAGCGATCGCGCCCTTGGTCATCAAGATCAATCGATGCCGTCCAGAAAGGTACCGCAGCGTTTCTGGCACTTCCGGCATAATCTCGACCGGATGCTCTGCGATGGCATGAGCGAACCCCGCGACGGTTTTGTGTAAAGCAGGTGTGAGTGGCTCGACCGCTAAACGTTCGAAGGTTTGCGCCAAGGCATGAGCGAAGCTGTGCAACCCATATCCATGGCTGATTATGCACTCACGCTCCACATCGTCCAGAACCGCGCGAACCTGTTCCGGAGAATATTCGTGGTGGTTCAAAAAAGATATGAAACTAGTGATGGCGCGTTCGAAATAGATGTTGTTTTCCCACAGCGTGTCATCGGCGTCAATGAGCAGGGTTTGCGCGCTGTTCAATTTTGTCGGCAGTGCCATCCTGAAACATCATAAATGTCTAGTGTTAATTGGCAAGATGCGGAGAAGATGGACACGGAGATTGCTCTGTTAGAATCTAACTGTTCATGACGATCCCAGGCTCGGTAGTTCCTCTGCTGATTTTTTCTCTCACAATGGTTTCGGGTTCCGCACAGAAGATTTCCAAACCGCAGACCACTCGAGTGATGACTGGCTCCGCGGCCAAGGGCGCGGCATCGGCCGGAATGCAGGTCGCGCCTGATCTCGACCAGCGGTTGGCCCGCTTCCGCAGGGTGCGGATGCCGTTCCAATCTGCAGGGCTCAATGCGCGTGAGCAGAAATTAGTCAATAAGCTGGTGGACGCGTCACGCTATCTCGAGGAAATTTTCTGGCGTCAGATCGATCCGGAAGCTTTGACCCTTTATCAATCTTTGGCCGGCAGCAAAAGCCCGAGAGATCAAAAATTGCGGCGCTACCTGTGGATCAATGCTTCGCGATTCGACCTGCTTGACCAAAATAAGCCCTTCGTCGGCACTGCATCGATGCCACCTGGGCGAGGCTTCTACCCTCAGGGGCTTACTCGCGAACAGATCGAGCAGTACGTAAAAGATCATCCGGAGAAGAAGGCAGAAATCTACAGTCCCACCACTCTCGTTCGGTGGCATGGCGATCAGCTTGAGGGGCTGCCTTACCACATTGCTTATCGGTCATTCCTGGAGCCGGCAGCCCGGGATTTGCGCGAAGCAGCAACATTGAGTGCCGATCCGGCTTTTGCGAACTTCTTGCGGCTGAGGGCAGACGCGCTTCTCAGCGATGACTATCTCAAAAGCGACCTGGCTTGGCTGGACCTGAAAGACCCGAAATTCGACATAATTTTTGCTCCTTACGAAACCTATGAAGATGGCCTGCTTGGTGTGAAGGCTTCCTACGGCGCCGCAGTGCTGATCCGCAACCCGCAAGAGAGCCAAAAACTCGCGCTGTTTCAAAAGTACGTAGCCGATATTCAAGACACTTTGCCTCTTGCTCCGGAGGATCGGCCGTCCAAGCGTGGCCTGGAAACTCCTATGGAAGTGATGGACGCTCCCTACCGCGCCGGTGACCTGCGGCATGGGTATCAGGCAGTCGCCGACAATCTGCCGAATGATCCGCGCGTTCATGAGCAAAAAGGTAGCAAGAAAATATTTTTTAAGAACTTCATGAATGCCCGCGTCAATTTTGTGATCCTGCCAGTGGCCAAGCGGATGTTGAGGCCGGAACAAGCGGCGAAGGTTTCCGGAGAGGGTTACCTCCTGGCAACGATTTTGCATGAGATGGCGCACGGACTTGGACCTGCGTTCGCGCGCGCGGCAGCCGGCAAAACAGATATTCGTGAGGCGATTGGCCCGGTCTTCGGAGGTTTGGAGGAGGCCAAGGCCGATGTGGTAGGAATGTTCGGCTTGAAGTGGCTAGTGGACCACGATGTATTGCCTAAAGAGAAGCTCGAAGAGTACTACGCATCATATGTTGGAGGAATTTTCCGCACTGTCCGTTTTGGCGCAGCGGAAGCTCACAGCCAGGCCGAGCTGATGGAGTTCAATTATCTCTCTGAGCGTGGTGCCATCCAACGCGAATCGTCGGGACGATATTCGATCGATTACGCGCGCATGCCGCAAGTCCTGGCAGACTTGGCGAAAGAACTTCTGGAAATTGAAGCCACCGGGGATCGTGAGCGTGCAGAAAGGTGGTTTAAGAAGTATACGGTCATGACACCGGAGCTGCAATCGTCGTTAAAATCCGCGGCAAATACGCCGGTTGATATTGATCCGGTTTTCTCGTTCCCCGAGAGGGTCAGATAGAGGCAAGTATCAGCCTCGCGATTCAATCTACAAAATCCACGCGGGCAGCATGGGGGATGATCCCTGATTTGTGTCCCATGTCCAGCAGCCGGCGCACAGCTTCACGGCCATCGCGGCCGTAATCGAGAGTGCGTTCGTTCACATACATACCCACAAACTGGTCGGCGAGATGAGTATCGAGATCGCGAGCAAACTGTATGGCATAGGCCAGAGCCTCTTCGCGATGATCGAGCGCGTATTGAATACTTTCGCGTAGCCCTGCGGCTACTCTGGACGTCAAGGCCGGCCCTAGACTGCGGCGAATGGCGTTTCCTCCTAGCGGCAACGGCAGTCCTGTTACCTTCAGCCACCACCTGCCCAGGTCCACGATGCGATAGAGCCCAGACTTTGAATAGGTCAGCTGTCCCTCATGAATAATGAGGCCGGCGTCGTACTTGCCGTCGAGTATCTGCGGAATGATCTGATCGAAGTTGACCACCTCAGTCTCGACTCCCGGCGCAAAAAGTCGAAGAGCCAGATAAGCGGTAGTCAGCGTCCCAGGAATCGCGATACGTTTGCCTTTGATCTCGCTGGGTGAGTAGGCGCGGTTGGCGACAATCATGGGGCCGTAGCCTTCGCCTACACTGCCTCCACTGGGCAACAGAGCATAATTGTTTTGGATATAAGGGTATGCGTGGAAGGATATAGCAGTGACGTCGTATACGCCCTCACCTTCCATTGCTTTTCGATTGAGGCTCTCGATATCGCACAGGGTGTGCTGGAAATGTAGTCCGGGCGCTCGGACCTTGTTGGTCGCCAGCCCGTAGAACATAAAAGCATCGTCGGAGTCGGGACTGTGCGCAACCGTAATTTCGCGGATCGGCGTGAATGTGGTGTCCGCAGGAAATTGCTGCGTTATTTTTTCCGGGGGTGCCCCAATTGTCGTCATGAGTGAGCCTTGTGAGCGCGTTGCCAGCCGGTAGCTATGGCGGCGGCCGCCATAATCTTGATCACTTCAGCAAAAACAAACCAGTAAAGTCCAAAACGTACTGCCTGTGCAAATGAATGAGTGAATGTAACTAGCCAGGAAATTCCGCTGGCAAATAGCACAACTTCGGCCAGCAAACCAGCTACAGCAGCACGCGTGAAAGTTTTCTTGCCCCGCTCCATGATCCAACCTGCCAGAGCCGCTACCAATGGATATGCCAGCAGGTATCCGCCCGTGGGACCCAGAAGTTGAGCCACCCCGCCGAGGCCAGCGGGATTGAATACCGGCATGCCAACCGCTCCTTCAACCAGATAAAGCGCCAGCGCGGCGAAGCCGCGCCGGCTTCCCAACGTCAGCCCCACCAGCAAGACACCAAAATTCTGCAGGGTCAAAGGCACAGGAGTGAACGGCAATGGCAGAGTAAGGCGTGCGCATAAGGCGACGAACAAGCTCGCGCCAGCGACCACCGCGATTTGCAGCGCCCACTCGAGGCCGCGATCATGACGGCTCAGGATTTGAGTAGCCGTTTTCTGCATTTAATTATTCTCCCAATCGACTAAAGAGGCAGAGATCTACAGCCCACCGGCTTCGCGTTCGCGCTCCACCTCGAGCGATGCCTCCTTCTTCATATGGCGGCGCACACGCAGATAAAGAACTATGCCCGCCAACAGCACCGCACCGCTGCTGGAGGCCAGAATCAGAAACCACCACATCATCCGCACGAAGCCTAGGATATCAAAAGGAGGCGAGGTGTGCCGGATCGGGCAGGCCGGCTTAATCTATTCGAGCTGCTGCTTTGACCAAAATTCGCCGGAAGTTATGACGGGAACGATTTCAAAGTCGATCAAGTCGCTCCAGCGGGCCACCCAGACTTTCAGTAGTTCCGGATGTGGAGCTTCCATCAGTTGGAAACAGCGAGCGCCTTCCGAATCAACCCAGCTCGCGTGGTAAGAAACGTCCTCCGGCAACATTCGGCCGTTCCGGCTGAAACGCTGTCCTATTGGTCTCGCGTCTTGTTGCTTGAAACGCTCAATCACCATGAACAACATGACTAGGAGTTGATCTCCAGCTCTCAGCCACACCAGCGCTAGATTGTTTCATTTCTGATTGCCAGTGACCGACTTACTCGCTTGAAGGAATGCATCCACATTGCTTTTGTCCACCAGCGAAGATCCGGTATCCACAAAAGCCGGAATGGGGGCAAAGCTGTCTTTCGACCAATCCACATCCAGAGTCTTCAGTTTGTGGTGGTAGAGGTCATCCAACATTTTCAGGCCAACGAAGGACATTGTGTAAGGCTTCTGCGAGATCGTAGCGGCAATTACGCCTTTCTGAATCCAATCCAGCGTATCGGGATCAGTGTCGAAGGCCATAATGATTTTGTTCTTCACACTGTTATTGCTGAGCACAGTGGCTATTTCTTTGCCGGCCTGCGCCTCCAGACAGACGAATGCGTCCACTTTGTCTTTTTCCTTTCCAATAATCGTGGTTGCCGTATCGAACGCAATTCGCGGATCGCCCTGGATATCGACCACCCGCACGATTTTGATTTGTGTATTCTTTTCCAGGCCGTCGCGATATCCGCGCAAACGCTCTTCCATATTGGCCTGGCTAGGCATTGTAAATACCACTACGTTGCCCTTGTTCTTCAGTTCCTGGACAAGGCGCTGTCCTCCCATCAATCCTGCCTGGTAGTTGTTGGTGCCGATGAAGAACAGCCGCTTACTCAAGGGCGCATCGGAATCCATCGTAATGACCGGGATTCCAGCGCCGATAGCGCGGTCAATGTCATCCTTCATCAACTTGGGATCAGCCACCGAAATCAGGATGCCGGTCGCCTTTTGCTGTACGGCTTGCTGAAAAGATTGCTGCTGGGCTTTGGCATCATAGCTGTCCGGACCCGCGAACTCGGCCCGCACCTTGAGTTGGGAAGCGGCATGCATAAAACCTGCTCCCGCCGTCTTCCAATACGGCACCTGAAGGTTGGCGGAGATGAGGTAATACTTTTCATCAGCATCGTGGCGCGATCCGCAACTTAATAGAGGGAGAAGCAGGATGCTGAAAAGGAACAAGGCAACGAGCTTGGACTTGTTCATTGGATCCTCCTGAGAGCGACCGACGCGAGCATCCTGCGTCGGGACGCCAAGGCGGTACGCATTCTAAACCCAGGCCGAAACAAAAGAAAGAAATCGATGGGAAGCAAAGGCGACGAAAATCTACACCCCAACCGGGAATGGCTTGGTGTGAGTTTCCGTGCTCAAAGACAAACCGGCGAAGCGTCCTTGCAACAAAGACATGAGTCCCGTGTACCAGTAGCCGAGGACGAACAAGATCAGGAAAGGTACGGTAATGTAGTTCTCATTGACCACAGCATAGTAGACCGTCAGAGCGAAGTAGCCGCCAATCAGAAGCTCCAACCAGGGCACCCAGCCCAAGCGGCGCCGGTATTTTTTGGCTCGCATGCGGTCGATTTTCGATTCCACACGATACTTTGGAGTACGGGCAAACTCGGTTTGCTTACCCAAGAGCGCCTCTAGAACCGCGCGGGTGTTGGTGATACTCAATCCGATTCCCAATGCCATAAGAAAGGGCAAATAGAGTAAAGCCCGAGGCCACGTTTTCGGAAAAAGTTCCCTTTGAGAGACCAGGTAGAAACTCGAAATGGAGAAGGTTGACGCCAGAAATAATGGCAGATCGATATAGAGCATCTGGAACCATCCCTGGTAGAAGCGGATGACCATAGCCGGCAGCAGCAGTACCGACAGCACAATCATCAAGGGATAGCTGAGATTTGCCGTCAGATGATACCAAGCCTCAAGTTTCACCCGGAACGGCTGGTTGCTCTTCAGCACCTGGGGCAGAATCTTCTTTCCCGTCTGGATAAGGCCCTTGGCCCACCGCGCTTGCTGGGTCTTGAAAGCTGTCATCTCAATGGGAAGCTCAGCCGGACACTCCACGTCCTGCAGGTAAATGAATTTCCAACCTTTGAGCTGCGCTCGATAAGAGAGATCAGTATCCTCGGTGAGCGTATCGTGCTGCCACCCTCCAGCTTCCTCGATAGCGCGGCGTCGCCAGACGCCAGCCGTTCCATTGAAGTTAAAAAAAACATTGCTGCGCGCGCGCCCAGAATGCTCCAACACAAAATGGCCGTCGAGCAGAATCGCTTCAACTTCCGTGAGGAAGGAATAATGGCGATTGATATGACTCCATCGCGTCTGCACCATGCCAATCTTTGGATCGGTGAAATGGTGAATAGTGCGAAGCAGAAAATCTTCCGGTGGGACGAAGTCGGCGTCAAAGATAGTGATGAACTCTCCTTGGGCAACTTTCATCCCTTCCGCTAGAGCGCCTGCCTTGAAGCCCTCGCGGTTAACCCGATGGTGATAGGTGATCGGATACCCACGACCCGCATAGTGCTCGACCAGACCGCGGGCCACGGCGACCGTCTCGTCGGTCGAGTCATCCAGCACCTGGGTGTCCAGTTTGTCCAAGGGATAATTCAACCGGCATATTGCTTCGAGGAGCCGTTCCACCACGAACTGCTCATTGAAAATGGGAAGCTGGACCGTCACCCGCGGCAGCTCAGAAAAATGTCCCGGCGGATCTACCGTGCGGTTTTTCTTGTTCTTGTAGTAAAGATAGACCAGCACGTAGCGATGCACGCCATACGACGCCAATAATGTCAGCACAATGAAATAGGGAATCAACAACGCCATGTCGAAAGAGTTAGCGTGATACAAACCCTGGAAAGTTTTGTCGAAGAAATGCTGTCGAATGTATTGCCCAAGACCTCGCGTAACTGCAATCAGGGCCAGAGCGGAAAACGAAATGGGCAGGCTGATCAGGGGGGAGTCCTCGTCAGTCAGGTCGGACAAGCCAACCGGAAACCTTTATTGTACCTGAAAGCCGAGTGCCGACTTGTCGGCAGAGGCACGTAAGCACCTGTTCTTAGAAGAAGTTGCAGGTAGGACTTAATTCAGAAAATAGGTTCGATACAGGGTATCGCGCTGCACCGGTTTGAAACCGGCGTCGCGGATAATGCGTCGCAGTTCTTCTTCGGTGGTGCAGTTGGTGACCCCGGCGGCGCGCACAACGTTCTCTTCTAGCATGACGGAACCAACATCATTGCCACCAAATCGCAGGCCGAGTTGGCAGACCTTCAATCCTTGCGTAACCCAGCTTGACTGCACATTCTTGAAGTTCGACAGGAAAAGTCTGGAGATCGCCAACACTTTCAAATACTCGACGGCAGTAGCCTCGTCCCAGTGACGTCCCCCGAGCGCGGTGTTGGCGGGCTGAAAACTCCACGGAATAAATGCCGTGAACCCGCCAGTTTCTTGCTGAAGATCATAGAGCCGCTGAAAATGATTGACGCGGTGCTCGAAGGTTTCGCCGACTCCGAACATCATCGTAGCGGTAGTCTTCATGCCCAGTTGATGAGCCGTACGGTGGACGTTCAGCCAATCCTCGGTAAGACACTTCAGACGGGCGATCCGATATCGAACTTCGTCATCCAAGATTTCAGCACCGCCGCCCGGAATGGAATCCAGACCGGCATCTCTCAATTTCGCGATGGTGTCGTGGATGCTCAATTCGCTGTACTCCGCGATGGCAATAATCTCCGACGCTGAGTAGCAGTGCAGATGAACCTTGGGAAAACGCTGTTTGATGCCACGCAACATCTTTTCGTGCCAATCGATCTTGAGATCGGGATGCAAGCCGCCTTGCATCAGCACTCCAGTGCCACCAAGTTCTACCGTCTCTTCTATCTTGTCGAAGATAGTGTCGAAGTCGAGGATGTATCCCTCTTTCGCTTTCGGTCCTTTCAAAGGCCGGTAGAAGGCGCAAAAGGTGCAGTATTCCGTGCAAAAGTTCGTGTAATTAATGTTGCGGTCGATGATGTACGTGACCACACCCTCGGGGTGCAGCTTGCGGCGTTGCGTGTCGGCTTCCATGCCCAGTCCGATCAGATCGTCTGATCGAAACAGGTCGAGAGCTTCTTGTTTGGTTAAGGACATGATCTCTAGCACGATTCTAGCGGAGGCGGCGCGCTTATTCAAAACGCGGCTTGAATTTCAGGCGATTCTTCGAACGGCAACGTCGCTCGAACTTTCCTCCGCCGTCTTCCTGCGATACCGCAAGTATCCGACCAAAGTGAATATCCCGGCAACCACGGCCAATCCAATCAGGGTGTATAGAGCTGGTTCGTAGTACTTCGCAAAGAAACGGACTATGTGATTCCCGTAATGCGCTCCCAGGCCAGCAACGATAGTGAAACGTATCCCGCGTCCCAGCGCGAGTGCGCCCAGAAACTTCTTTTTAGAATATTGCAATGCCCCCGCAGCCAACAGGAAGGGCACGATGGGGAATGGCGGCGGCAGTATGGCGGGCACGGCCACAGCCCAAAATCCCCAGCGCTCAAAGCGCTCATAAACTTTCTCAGCTTTTTTCTTGGGCAGCTTCCTTTCGAAAGCCTCGTTGCCGCCTTTTCGAGCCAATCCGTATGTTATATAGCCGCCGATCAAGGCTCCGACGGTCGCCATAGCCGCGTAGTACAGCCACCACGATCGTTGATGGGCCGCCAGCCAGATGGTCAGCACGTCCATACTTCCCGGCAGAGGTACCACCGAATTATCGGCGATTCCCAAAAGGATTAATCCGGGGCCGCCCAGATGGCGCAACCATCGCCACAGTCGCGTGACCTTGAAAAATAAGAGGACAGCCGACATTCAGTTCCTTAGAAGCAGTCTTTCACCAATGAGTGGTACCAGAAGCCGCGAATCACTAGGCAATGAGCGTTTTTGCCACATTTACGAAGTTCAGACGCGGGGCAGCGGGCAGAATGCCGCATTCTTCAGCATAGCGAAAAAAAAGCTGCATTCCATCGAGGCACGCAGAATCGAGATAATAATGGATATTCTGACTGAGATAGCTTTTGATATCAGACTCGCTCAGCTCCATCCGCCGTGCCCACTCCTTAGCGATCCGCTCCAGATTTTCTGCCTGCACTCCATGATCACGAGACTCCTGAAATATTGATGCCAGATCGAGCGTCGGAGATAGATCTTTCAAGGCAGCCTGTCGCACGGCCCAAAAGGCGAAAACAAATGGCCGGCCAGTCAAGCGAATCCACTCTTCGGCCAGATCGTAGGTGAAGTAGCGCGAGCGGTCCACCTTCAATGCGGGATCGCCAATGACCAACCCGGCATCATGCTGTTTGAACATCCGTTCGACATCCGGAGCCATCGTAGTGAAAGGTCTGCGGCCGCCCCACCACTTCGTGAACAGGATATGCAGCAACGCGACTGAAGTCAGAGAGGAAGAATCCACAGCTACCGTCTGGATTCTTTCAACCGGAACCTTGCTGACCAGCAGAATGGAACGCACCGCCTGTTTTGAAGCGATGGCTACTCCCGGCAAGATTAGCAGGTCCCCAATTGTGGCGTAGGCCGCAGCCGGAATGATGCCGATGTCCGCCGACCCATTTTGAAGAGCCGCGGCGCAGCTGGAGGGCAATGTATAGGAGACATCGAAATCTGAGCCGGAGCCGACGTGCTCGAAGTCCCACATCAGCGGCGCAGTATTAAGGTACGAGATGGCGGAAACTCGGAGTCGTCTCATGCAGCCTTTGTTTGATTTTAACAAACATGTGTGTCATCCAACCTTGACAGCATTTTTCCGAACTGTCAGAGTCCGCCTGTCGGAACATTCAGGAGGTTTGCCGTGGTGGGCGCAGTGCTCCCAATTCGGTCGACCGATACCCACGCAGTGGAGTGGCTGGCGCTATCGCTCACAGCCGGCCTAGGCACCACCAAGGCGCGCCGTCTGGTGGAACATTTCGGCAGCGGGCAAGAGGTTTTTCGGGCATCTCTGACCGAACTGGAAGCAACTGGCATCCAGACAGTTTCGGCACAGTCTCTGGGGACTGGCCGCTCCATGGAACTGGCCCAGGAAGATCTGGAACGCGCCGCTGCCGCAGGTGTAACCCTACTCGTTCCTGATGATCCGGCTTATCCTGCACAACTGAAACAGATTTATGATCCGCCGCTGGTCCTATATGTAAGCGGGAATGCGGCAGCGGTTTCGCTCCCCGGCATCGCCCTTGTGGGTACTCGTCACCCCACGCCTTACGGCATGGCGATGGCGGAACGTCTGGCGTGCGATTTGGCAGCTCGAGGGCTGGTAATTTTCAGCGGCTTGGCACGCGGCGTTGACACAGCAGGTCATCGCGGCGCGATTGTGGCCAAGGGGAAAACGGTGGCAGTGTTTGGCACGGGAATAGACATCATCTATCCCAAAGAGAACACGCGTCTCGCGGAACAGATTCTATCTTTTGGCGGCGTGCCCGGTATCTGAGTTCCCATTAAGCAGCTTCGTGGCTCCGCAGAACTTTCCCATACGCAATCGAATCATCAGCGGCCTATCCATTGGCGTCCTGGTCGTGGAGGCTGCCGAATACAGTGGCACGCGGATTACCGCGCGTTGCGCGCTGGAGCAAAATCGCGACGTATTTGCGGCGCCGGGGAACGTGACTAACAAAAATTCCTGTGGTCTCAATACGCTCATTAAACAAGGCGCCAAGCTGGTGGCAACCTGGGAAGATGTTTGGGAAGAACTCCCGCCAGATGTGCGGCTTGCGCTGGAACCCGCAGCCAGCCCTGAATCGGAAGCCGGACAAACTGCATCTCTATTCCAGGAAGGCGATCTTCCGCCTCACGAAAAAAGATTCTTGCGCTGCTTAAGGCAGACGAAGCCACGCACATCGATGAGCTGGTGGAAAGACTAGAGCCGGCAATTTCGTCTTCTGAAATCTTTGCAGCGCTGTTCGAACTCGAGCTGGCAGGCAAAATCAAGCAGATGCCGGGAAAGAATTTTGTGAAGAGTTTCTAGGCAGGTTTCCGTTATCAGGATTAGTAAGAGTGCCGTATACGACAAGGTCGAAACTTGTTGACGCGACCGCATTCGTGCTAGCTTCGGGAAAGAACCCCTACAACTGAGGACACATTGGCCAAAGGTTTAGTCATCGTTGAGTCGCCCGCCAAGGCGAAGACCATCCAGAAATATCTAGGAAAGGGCTACACGGTCGAGGCCTCGCTAGGCCACGTCAAAGATCTGCCTAAAAGCACTCTTGGCGTCGACGTCAACAACGATTTCGAAACTGATTACATTGTCATTCCTGGCAAGGAAAAAGTTGTCGCCAGGTTAAAGAAATTGGCAGACGGTGCGGAAACTATCTACCTGGCCCCCGACCCTGACCGTGAGGGTGAGGCCATCGCGTCCCACCTGGCGGAAGAACTGGGCGGAAATGGAGCTGGTAGCAAAAAGAAAAAGAGGAAGACTGAAGCAAACGGTCGAATCCGTCGTGTCACTTTCAATGAAATTACGCAACGCGCAGTTCGAGAGGCGTTCGAGCATCCGCGTGATATCGACCGCCACCTGGTAGACGCGCAGCAGGCCCGACGCGTGCTTGACCGCCTGGTGGGATATCAAGTCTCGCCGCTGCTCTGGGACAAGGTACGTCGCGGTTTATCCGCAGGCCGGGTGCAAACCGTCGCATTGCGGCTGATCGTCGAGCGCGAACGTGAAATTAAAGCGTTCGACAAGGTCGAGTACTGGACCATCGATGCTCATCTCTCCGCAGCCAAGCCTCCCGCTTTCGATGCGCGTTTTGTAGGCAAAGGCGAAGAGAAGGTCGACGTTCGGAATGCCGAGGAAGCGGAGAAACTTCGCGCGGCGTTAGAGAATGCCGATTGGTTGGTTCGTACCGTCGATCGTAAGGAGCGTCGCCGCAATGCGACTCCGCCCTTCACCACCAGCAAGCTGCAACAGGATTCTTCCCGCAAGCTGCGCTTCAGCGTGAAGCGCACCATGATGATCGCGCAGCGGCTCTATGAAGGTGTCGAACTGGGCGAAGAAGGTCTCGTCGGTCTTATCACCTACATGCGTACCGACTCGACTCGAGTTTCCAATGAGGCGCTGACCGAAGTCCGGGAGTACATCACTTCTCAATACGGCGCACCATATCTTCCGGAAGCGCCGAATACATATAAGGAGAAGAAGGCGGCGCAAGCGGCGCACGAAGCCATCCGCCCCACTTCCGCCTTGCGTCATCCCGACCAGATCAAACAGTATCTAAAAGAAGATGAGTACAAAGTTTACAAACTGATCTGGCAACGCTTTGTAGCCTCGCAGATTACTCCTGCAGTTTTCGATCAGACTAGCGTGGACATAGACGCGCAGTCTGGATCGGAGAAGTTTTGGTTCCACGTGACTGGCTCAGTGCGGAAGTTCGATGGTTTCCTCAAGGTTTACGAAGAGTCAAAGGAAGGCATAGATGAAGAGGATGAAGAACTCAAGCACAAGCTGCCGCCACTAGAGCCTGGACAGAAGTTAACCCTCAAGAGCCTGAATCCGGAGCAGCATTTCACCGAACCTCCGCCGCGTTACAACGAAGCTTCGCTGGTGAAGGAACTGGAAGAGCGCGGAATCGGTCGGCCTTCGACATATTCGGCCATCCTCAGCACCATTCAGGAGCGGCAGTACGTGCAAAAGTTGGGCGGGAAGTTTACACCCACGGAGATTGGCTTGGTAGTTACCGATCTGCTGGTAGCGAACTTCCCCGATATCTTCGACGTTCAATACACGGCTCGCCTCGAAGAGGAGTTGGACGAGATCGAAGAAGGCAAAGAAAAATGGACCGATGCACTGGCCGACTTCTACAAGAAGTTCGAGAAAGATCTCCGTTACGCGCAAAAGCACATGGAAAATATCAAGCGAATGGAGAAGCCCACCGACGAGAAGTGCGAGCTCTGTAAGTCGCCGCTGGTTATCAAGTGGGGAAAGCACGGTTCCTTCTACGCTTGCAGTTCCTACGACAAGGAAGATCCGAAGAGCTGCACCTTCACCAAAGAGAATCCGATCAATTTGCCCGATCTGGATTCAGCCGATGTGCAGGAGACCACACAGGAAGAATATTGCGAGAACTGCGGCCGGATCATGGTTTTGAAGCGCGGGCGCTTCGGCCAGTTTATGGCTTGTACGGGGTATCCGGACTGCAAGACCACGCGC
>Ga0209689_1001337_pt1 | contig 18385 bp, 19 predicted proteins | sample GraSoiAngelo_149_FD_187119 | JGI IMG/M metagenome (GOLD analysis project Ga0209689, IMG submission 187119) | Grasslands soil microbial communities from the Angelo Coastal Reserve, California, USA - 14_1009_09_30cm (SPAdes) (version 2) | ecosystem: Environmental > Terrestrial > Soil > Grasslands ... | reverse complement strand
AAGTACAGGCGGGGGGCGCGGGTTGGGTCCCGTCCGAAGTAGACCAGCTCCCACGCCGGTTGACCGATACCTTGCTGACTGTGAATATCGCCCGGCGGTGGAGGCAGCCACGCAATGTCGCCTGGACCCAGCTCGCGGCTATCGATGGCGCGGATTCGGGCCCGTCCCGGAACCGAGCCGCCATCTTCTCGCGCCCACTGGATGTGACGGTCGCGCCCCTGCATCACACAGATCACGGCCCAGGAATTGTGGTTATGGACCGGGGTGGGCGTGTCCGGAGGAAAGCGGCCCAACATGAGAGTCGATCCCGTTGGTCCCTGGCCCAGAATCGTGAAGCCCGCGTCGGACCGATGAAGGGCGGCGAGTTTGTTGTCATCGATCAGACCGAGGTTGAGGGCCAGCGGGCGAAGCAAGCTGCCGACGCGGCCGAAGGCATCGGGTGTCGGGCCTGAATCGGCGATCAGCCGCTCCGCGCTGGCGAAAAACGATGCCAGCTGAGCCTCAGGCTCCACGCGCCCATTATCGGGTCGTCAGGCGGCTTTCTGTTCGAGCAAGTCGCGGCAGCGATCGAGCCAGCGCGTCAACAACCGCTCTTCCTCGCGCAGCTCAGCCATCTTCCCCGGGTACTGGTCGATGTTGGCGTGCAGCAGGTTGAATCGGTCGCGCGTCAGCGGATCGACCCCGAAAATCTGCTTCAGCGCCAGCGCGCGCTTGTGCTCACGGGTCAGGTCGGCCATCTGTTCCTCGACGCGGTCGAGTTCTCCCCGCATGTCGGCGGCGATATCGCGCAGGATCTCCATGTCGAGCGGCTCCGGTTTTTGAACGATCATCGGCGCACCCCCAGCGTAAAGTCCGGCGCCTTGCGGTCAGGAAAGAGGGCAGCGAGCGCCGGTGAGATCGCTACCTTCTTGGAATAGATCTTCGCCATCGCATTCGGGCGGATGCCGGTCGGACTCAGCTTGCCCTGGATTCGGCCGTTACCGTCTACGCCCGTCTCTTCGAACAGGAAGACATCCTGCAGCGTGATCGTGTCACCCTCTCGCCCCACGATCTCGGTGATGTTCGTGATCCGGCGCGAGCCATCGCGGATGCGGGACTGCTGCACGATCAGGTGGATGGCCGAGGCGATCTGCTCCCGGATGGCACGTTGCGGCAGATCGACGCCCGACATCAGCACCAGCGTTTCCAGCCTGGCCAGTGTGTCCCGTGGAGAGTTCGCGTGAATGGTGGTCAGTGAGCCGTCGTGGCCGGTGTTCATGGCCTGCAGCATGTCGAGGGCTTCGCCGCTGCGGCATTCGCCGATCACGATCCGGTCTGGCCGCATCCGCAACGAGTTGACCACCAGGTCCCGGATGCTGATCCGGCCGGTGCCGTCGATGCGCGCCGGCCGCGACTCGAGCCGAACTTTGTGGGGTTGCCGGAGCTGGAGTTCAGCCGCGTCTTCGATCGTCACCACCCGCTCGTTGTCGGGGATGAACGAGGAGAGCACGTTGAGCGTGGTCGTCTTGCCCGAGCCGGTGCCGCCGGCGACCAGGATATTGAAATGGGCCTTGACGCAGCCCTCCAGAAAGGCCGCGGCTTCCGCGGTGAGGCTGCCGAAGTTGATCAGGTCCTGGACGGTGAACGGGTCCTTCGAGAACTTTCGGATCGTCAGCGAAGCGCCGTCGATCGCGAGCGGCGGGATGATGGCATTGACGCGCGAGCCGTCGGGAAGGCGGCAGTCGACCATCGGCGAGTCGTCGTCGATCCGCCGGCCGACGAAGGCGGCAATCTCGCGAATCACGCGGATCAGCTCGGCGTCGCTCGCGAATTTTACTTCGGAGGCGATCAGCTGGCCCTTGCGTTCGATGTAGATCTGGTCCGGGCCATTGACCATCACCTCGCTGATGGTGTCGTCGTTGAGCAGGGGTGTGATCGGGCCATAGTCGCGCCCCGCCAGGCTCGGCTCCTGTCCATCGGTCGATGATTCGAGCTGGGCAAGGTGGAACGTGACGGTCGAACCCATGCGGTCGACAATACGGCCGCAAAGCTACGGCGGACGTAACACAGCGTGACGTGTCCAAAAACTTGACGGCTGCAAATCGGTCGCGCCCACGGCTGCGGTGGGTATCGGCATGGAAAAGAAATCGTTAACGCATCGCCACCGTGTATAGGCCAGCCTAGGCAATTTGCAGCGGAGCGTGCAACGCGACAACCTATGTCACCGCTTTCCCGTCACTCCGCAGGGTATTGAAGGTGTAAAGCACTTCGATGGCTGGCCAGTCCGGCCGGCGCTTAGGGTGGGCGCCATGAAAAGGACTTTCGTTGTCTCGGCCATCGCCGCTACCGCCCTCACCATCAGCGTGTTGGCCATGAGCCTATCGGCGGAAGCACATACGCACTCAGGCCCGGGCTGGGCGAAGCATCATCCAAAACCGGGGCCAACCCCGACCGCAACACCGATGCCCACCGTGACCCCCACCCCGACACCCACGCCCAGGCCCACGCCAACGCCAACCTCGATCGGCTCCCTGCCGAACTTCTCGCATGCCTTTGTGATCGTCATGGAAAACGAGGAGTCGTCCTCGATCGTCGGCAATGCCGAGGCGCCGTACATCAACGGGCTGGCCGCGAGCAACGGTCTGGCAACGAGGTACTACGCGATCAGTCATCCGAGCTTGCCTAACTACCTCGCGCTCGCGGCCGGAAGCACGTTCGGTATCAGCAGCGACTGTACCGGCTGTTTTGTCAGCGCATCGAACATCGCGGACCAGGTGCAGGCGAGTGGTCGATCCTGGAAGGCGTACATGGAGAGCATGCCGTCCACCTGCTTCGTCGGTGATGCCTATCCCTACATGCAGAAACACGACCCCTTCATCTATTTCGACGACATCCGGACTAACGCAGCTCGCTGCGCGGCCGGCATCGTGCCGTTCACTCAGCTGAGCTCTGATCTCACGAACGGGACCGTCCCGAACTTCGCGTGGATCACGCCCAACATGTGCCACGACATGCACGATTGCTCGATCGCCACCGGCGACGCGTGGCTGGCGCACGTCGTTCCGAGCATCCTCGCCTCCTCGGCGTTCAAGAACGGCGGGGTTTTGTTCATCACCTGGGACGAGGGTTCCTCGAGCACAGGTTGCTGCGGCAACGCCGCCGGTGGCCAGGTCGCGACCCTGGTCGTCGCGCCCAACGGTGTGGCGGGACTGCGTTCGGCGTTCAACGAGACGCATTACAGCCTGCTGCGAACGATTGAGGACTCCTGGGGACTGAACGCCCTCGGCCAGGCCGCAAACGCCTCGGCGATGCGCGAGTACTTCCGCTAGCTCATCGATGTCGGGGAGGCCCGCATGAGCGTGCCTCCTTTCTCTTGCATTCTCAGCGACTTCTAAGGTTCCACTGCCAGTCCGCTCAGCCGCCGGCGCGACCATGGGCCTCGTCGAGCTCATCGGAAACACAGGAGGTCGTTAACAAATGTTTGGCAAGGTATTCGCGGGAATTGCGGCGGCAGGTGTGCTGGCGGGCGTACTCGCCACCGGTGCCATGGCGGCTCCGGCGGCGACGACAGCGGCCAGCCCGGCTAAGACCCAGCGGCCGGCGGTGAAGGACGTGTTCGGTGGAACGGTGACGGCGATCAGCGACACGCAGTTGACCGTGAAGAATTCCAAGGCCGGCAGCAAGACCTTTCTGCGGACCGATGCCACGGTCGTGGTGAAGGGCCGCAATGAGAAGGCGAGCTGGTCGGAAATCGAAGTCAACAGCCACGTCGCCGTTCGCTACGAGGCGCGCGACGGCAAGCTCTACGCGAAGCGGGTTCACATCGGCCGGGCGCACCTGGCCGGAAAGGTCGAGAGCGTCAGCGGCAACACCATCGTGATTCGCACCCGCGATGGGAAGGACGTTCGTCTGACCGTCAACGGCAGCACGAAGTACTTCGAGATCATCGCCAAGGGCAAGCGGCAGGCCGGCACACTGAAGGATATCCACGCCGGGATGCGGTTGCTGACCGCCGGTAGCTACGACGCGAGCCATAACTTCGACGCGGTCCTCGTCGCCTATCGCAACAAGTAGGTCCCTCTTGACCGCCGGAGTCCCGGCAACGCGCCGGGACTCTGGGTTTGATCAGGGGGCGAGCCGTTCGATCCGCCAGGCACCGGTCGGTTGCCTGCTGTAGCGAAGACGATCGTGCAGTCGGTTCTCGCGATGCACCCAGAACTCGATTGTCTGTGGGATGACGCGATACCCACCCCAATTTCGCGGCAGCGGCACGGCCGCACCCTCGTACTTCGCCGCGAGCGCCTCGACCGCATCCTCGAGGAAGGCGCGGTTCGGTATCACCGAGCTCTGCGGTGACGCGAGAGCACTCAGCTGGCTGTCGAGCGGCCGGTTATGAAAGTAGGCGGTCGATTCTTCGGTCGACTGCTTGACGACCGCACCCGAGATTCGGACCTGGCGACCCAGCTTCGGCCAGTAGACCACCAGTGCCGCACGCGGGTTCTCCGCCAGCTCCCGGCCTTTCTGGCTCTCATAGTTGGTGAAGAACCCGAACCCTCGCTCGTCGACCCCGCGAAGCAGCGCCATCCGGGCGGACGGCTCGCCCGATCGCGTGCTGGTCGCGACCGTCATCGCTTCGGGCAGGATTTCGCCGGCGGCTACGGCAGCCTTGAACCAGGCGTTGAACAGCTTGATCGGGTCCGGCTCGACACCCCCCTCCGACAGGACGGCCGGCGTCTCGACTATGGGACCAACCCGTGAGACCAGCGGACGTTGCCATCCTTGTCAACCGGCGCGTGCAGCCGGGCGATGACCCAGACACCGGCCGCTTCCAGCTGGGCCTGGGCCTCGGTTTCGTCGAGGTCGGTGCTGGCGACCAGGTCCCACTCACGGGGTTTGATCGACCAGCCGAGCGCCTCCATCTTGGAGAGGAGCACCGACAGCTTGCGCAGCCGATAACCGAGCGACTCGGCAAGCGCGAGCACCGACGCGCTCGCCGGGGCCCGCTCGGCGCTGGTGCCGTAGCTCTCGTACAGGCTCACGATCCAGTCGGGTACATCGCCGTCGACCGTGTTGGCCAGCTCGTCGCGCGGCGTGCCGTAGAGATCAAGCTTCAGGCGGGCCATCATCCTATTATCCGGAGCGCGATGGCTGCCATCCCACCCTCAGGCCGTCAATACCCAATCGGCCATGGCGGGCAGCGGGCGGTCATCACGGAGGTCGGCGCCGGGCTGCGCACCTACACCCTCGATGGCGAGGATCTGATCGATGGCTATGCCGAGGACGAGATGTGCACCGTCGCCCGCGGCGCGCCGCTGCTCCCCTGGCCCAACCGGCTGCAGGACGGCCGCTACGAATTCGGCGGCGTCACCCATCAGACGGCGCTGACCGAGCCGGCGAAACAGAATGCCATCCATGGCCTGACCCGCTGGCGGAACTGGAGCGCCGCCGAGCACGAGGGCGACCGGGTGCTGATGACGCTGTTGTTGCATCCCCAGGAGGGCTACCCCTTCACGCTGTCGCTCGCCATCGAGTACCGCCTGGCCGAGCACGGGCTTTCCGTCGCGACCACGGCGACCAACGCCGGCAGCCAGCCGCTCCCCTACGGCGCGGGCCAGCATCCTTACCTGAGGGTTGGGACCGGCCTGATCGATGACGCCATCCTTCGCGTTCCGGCGCTGCTCCGACTCGAGGTCGACGATCGACAAATCCCAACTGGACGCTTGATTCCGGTCAGGCAGACCCCGTCTGACTTCGTCGAGCCGCGGCGGATCGGCGCCACCCAGCTCGACACGGCCTTCACCAGCCTGCTGCCGAGCGCCGACGGCCTGACCCGAGTCGAGATGCTGGCGCCCGACGGTGGCCGCCGGCTCACCCTCTGGATGGATGCCGCCTACCGCTTTCTGATGGTGTTTACCTGCGACACCATCCCCCAGGTCGAACGACGTCGGCACGGCTTGGGCATCGAGCCTATGACCTGCGCCCCGAACGCCTTTCGAACCGGGGATGGCCTCCTCGTCCTCGAACCGGGACAGTCGGCTACCAGTAAGTGGGGGCTTTTGGCGGTAGCTTAGATCTCCCCCTCGATATCACCGAATTTCCAGCCCATTGCGGAGATTGTCCGAGTCTGCCAATATCAAGTCGGCAGGCCACGCCGCTGCAAGGAGGGAGCCGTCCGTGTACGAGAAGGTCTACGTTCCCCTGGACAACTCCGACCATTCCAACGCCGCCATCGAGGTGGCGGTCCGCCTGGCGGGGGCCACGGAGGCCCGCCTCGTGGGCAGCCACGTCTACGCCGCCCGGATGCACGACGTCCGGTTTAAGCAGATGGAATTTACGCTGCCCGAGGAATACCAGGACGAGCAGGAGCTGGAGCGGCAGCGCAAGATCCACGACTCGCTGATCACCCGCGGTCTGCAGCTGATTTCCGACTCGTACCTGGACGTGATGAAAGCCGCCTGCGATCGGGCCGGCCTCCCCTTCGAGTACAAGACTTTCGACGGCAAGAACTGGGAATGCCTGGTCGATGACATCAACGACTCCGACTACGACCTGGTGGTGATGGGTGCGCTCGGCATGGGCGCGGTCAAGGACAGCATGGTCGGCAGCGTGACCGACCGGGTGGTGCGCCGGATCCGGAAGGACTCCCTGGTGATTCGCGACACCCACCCCTTCCGCGGCGACGCCTCCAATCGAATCGTGGTGGCGATCGACGGCAGCCCACAGTCATTCGCGGGTCTTCGCACCGCCATCGAGCTGGCACGCGTCTTCGGCAAACAGGTGGAGGCCGTCTCGGTCTACGACCCCTACCTGCACTACGCGATGTTCAACGGCATCGTCGACGTTCTTTCGGCGGAGGCGTCCAAGATCTTTCGCTTCAAGGAGCAGGAGCAGCTCCACGAGGAGATCATCGACACCGGGCTGGCGAAGATCTACGAATCGCACCTGCGGGTCGCCCAGTCGGTGGCGAGGGATGAGGGCGTCGAGATCAAGACCACGCTCCTCGACGGCAAAGCCTTCAAAAAAGTGCTGCAGTACGTCCGGCAGGACCCGCCCTGGCTGCTCATCGTGGGGCGAATTGGCGTCCACTCGGCGGCCGAGATGGACCTGGGCAGCAACACCGATAACCTGCTGCGGCTGGCGCCGGTCAGCGTCCTGCTCTCCAGCCGCAGCTACGTGCCGCCGGTCGACGTCCAGGCGGAGGCCAGCGTGGCCTGGACCGAGGAGGCGGAGGCGCGAATGGAGAAGGTGCCGGCCGCTTTTCGTGCGATCACCCGCACGGCCATCTGCCGCTACGCGATGGAGCGCGGCCACTCGATCATCAGCTCGTCGATCATCGACCTCGCGGTCTCCGAGGTGATGCCCGAGCATGCCGCCCGCGCCATGGGCGTCGAGCCGGCCGGTGCGAAGGCGACGATGGACGGCCAGGAGACGCGGGAGACCTGGATCTGCCGCCGATGTGGCCGGCCGGCCCGCGGCCAGCGGCCCGATGCCTGTCCGGTTTGCGAGGGGACCAGCTTCCAGCCGGTCGACAAGGCCGCGATGGTCGCGGTGGCGACTCGCGAAGGCGGCGTCGAGGAGGAGGAAGCCTTCGACGGCTTCAAGGTCAAGTGGACCGCCGACGCCAAGGAGGTCCTCAATCGGGTGCCGAAGGGCTACGAGCGACGGCGGGTGAAAGCCCGCATCGAGAAGATCGCCCGGGTGCAACGGCTTCCGAGCATCACCCGCGACTTTGCCGACACCAACCTCGACGAGGCCTACGCCCCGGTGGCCGACATCGTGAGCGACGCCGTGCCACCGGCGCCAAAACCGCCAGAACCTGACGCTGAGCCGACGGTGACCTGGACGGACGACGCCGTGGAACGTATGGAGCGGGTGCCGGCGGGGTTCATGCGGATGCTGGCCCGCACCAAGGTCGAGGAATTCGCCCGCAAGATCCGGGCCGAGATGATCACGCGCGACGTCGTCGAGGGCGGCCTGGTCGATGCCCGTCTGATGATGGACCAGGCGCTTAAGGCGCATTCGCCGGATGTGGTCGAGGCCGCAATGCGGGCCCATGGCCATCCCAACGGCAACGACACCTCGCCACGTGAACCGTCTCCAGGCTGGACGGAGGACGGCGTCCGGCGGCTGAACGAGGTCGAGATCCGCGCCGAGGAGAAGTTCGAGCCGGCTCGGGCGCGCGAGCTGGCCCAGCACGCTGCGGAATCGCGCGCGGCGCGAACGTCGGAGGCGCTCAACGCCGCCTTCCTGGAGCGGCTCGGGATCAAGATCGGCTACGGACACCCTCTCAGCCCCAGGACCTTCGAACACCATTTCACCTGGACGCCCGAGGCGGAGGCCCGGCTCGACAAGCTCCCCTCCTACTGCCGGGAGCTGAGCCGCTGGCGGGTCGAGTGGACCGCGGCCAAGAAAGGCCTCGGAACCGTGATCACCCCCGAGGTGATGGACGTCAAGTTCGAGATGTGGGACGAGGTCTCGGAGGCGATCAGGCGGAAGGGGCAGCAGATGGCCTGGGATTCAGACGCGGAGGCGCGGCTGCGCAACATGCCGGACTTCGTGAAGGGCCAGGTCATGGAAGCCGTCGAGGGCAACGCGCGTGAACTCGGCCAGGAGCGCGTCACCAGCAAAGTGATGGATGTCGTGATCCAGAAATGGATCGAGACCGGCGACTTTCATGAAGGCCGATACGGTTTCCGAGCGTAGCCTGCTGGCGGCGACCGGGCTGACGCGCGCCTATCGCGGAGGCAAGGGCGTCTTCGACGTCACCCTTCAGTTGAATCCCGGCGAGGTACTCGGGCTGATGGGACCGAACGGCTCCGGCAAGACGACGCTGCTGCGGCTGCTCGCCACGGCGGCCACGCCCACGGGTGGGCAGATCAGCTGGTTTGGAAATTCCAACCCTCGAGATCCATCCGTTCGCCGCCGGCTCGGGATCATGCTCGACCAGCCCGCCCACTTCGAGCAGATGACGGGCTACCAGAACGCCTGGTTCTTCGCGCATCAGTTCGGACTCGGCGACGAGCTAACCCGCGAACGGCTCGATGAGCTCTTCCGCTGGTCAGGCTTATCCGATGCGCGCGATCAGCGAGTCTCCGAATACTCGCTCGGGATGAAGCGCAAGCTCAACCTGGTCGAGGCCCTCGTCCACCGGCCCTCGGTGCTGTTGCTGGACGAGCCGAGCCTCGCCCTCGATTACCGGGCTGAGCTCGACCTGATCGAGCGGCTGCAGCTGCTGAGCCTCACCGGCACCGCCGTGGCGCTGGCGACCAACGACGTCCACCTGGCCGAGCGGATCTGCGACCGCGTCGTCTTCCTGCACCAGGGTCGCGTGATCCGCGAAGGGCAGGTGCCCGAATTGTTGACCGAGGTCGCCGGCTCACAGGAAGTGGAGCTGCAGCTCAACTCTCCGATCGGCCTCGAGCGGATCCGCGCCCTGCCGGAAGTCGAGGCCGCGAACGTCGAGGCCGATACGGTGCACATCGTGCTGGCGCGTGGTACCAACCCGGCCCAGGTGCTCGCGGTGCTGAACGGCACCGCCGACCTGGTCAGCAACATGCGGGTCCGCCGCCCCAACCTCGGGGATCTTTTTCTCAAGCTCACCGGCGAGGCGCTGCCGGTGGCGCACCCATGACACGCGCGCCTTTCCACACCGGGGCGCGCTGATGATGCTGGCGGGCACGATCTGGCAGCGAGAGCTGGTCGAATTCGCTCAACGCCGGCGTGCGCTGGTCATCAAGCTGGGGTTTCCGCTGCTGGTGGCGCTGCCGCTGGTGATCAGTGGCGCCCCCACCATCTATGCCGCCATGGCCCTGACGATGCTGATCACGATCGTGGGCGCGCTGGGTTCGGGCGCCGTCCTCACCCGCGAGCGTCAGAGCGGGCTGACGCTGCGCTATCGAACGCTGCCGGTGACACCGGGTCGGCTGTTGATCGAACGTCTCTCGACCAGTGCGCTTATCGATTTCTTCCAGCTGACGCCGGTCCTTCTCGTGGTGGCCGTCCGCCACCCGTCGGCATTTGGCTGGTGGCCGGCTCTGCTGCTGAGCGTGGCAGCTGTGTTGCTGATCGGAAATTTGCTGGGTGCCGTCGCGAGCACGCTATCCGATTCACCGGGCGAGGTGATGCTCTATGTGATCATCCCGCTGCTGCCGCTTCTCTACCTCTCGGGCGTCTTCACCCCGCTCGAGCCGCCCATCTTGCTGGTGGTCTCTCGACTGTTGCCGTTCAGCTACCTGTACGAGGCCTTGCTGGGGGCGCTCGGCGGTCAGCCGAACCTGCTGCCGTGGGAAACCGTCCTCGGCGGTTTCGGATTCCTGGTCGGTGCCATCGGCCTGACCGGGCGTTTCGGACGCCGCGTGCTCGAATCCGACTAGGCAGGCGCGCCGATGCTGGCCTTCCTCGCCGATTCGTTTTCCATCAACCAACCCAGCATCCAGCTGCCGTTCATCACCAATCGCTGGGCGGTCGGCTTCTTCTTCCTGGTCCACATCATCTTCGGCTCCTTCACCATGGGCGCCCTGGTGCTGGGACCCACCTACGAATGGATCGGCCTGCGGCGAGAGGATCCGCGCTTCGAGCGGCTCGCGCGCGCCCTCGGCAACGTCAACCTGAAGATCTTCAGCCTCGGGGCAACGCTCGGCGGATTCGCCGTGATCGTCCTGACCGCCCTCTACCCGACGTTCTTTGTAAAGCTGATCACGCTGTTCTTCTGGCCGGCAGTGTTGGCCTTCAGCATCTGGTTCCTGACGCTGGGCGGCATCCTTCTTTACAACCTGCGCTGGGATCGGTATCGGCTTCGCAAGGGAGCGCACATCTTGATCGGGTACGCGACCGCCGCCACCGAGCACATCTTTCTCTTCATCATCGTGGCGCTCGACAGCTACCTGCTGACGCCGGGCCCGGGCCAGGGAACGGCCGCGTTTTTCAACCCGTCCTACTGGCCCGAGCTGGGCCACCGGTTCGTCGGCAATCTTTCCTGGGCGTCGTTTTTCATCGCAGCCGTCGCCGCCGTCTATGCCGCAGCCAGCCGTCAGCCGGCCAATCGCCTCTACTTCCACTGGGCGGCGCGCACCAGCCTGGTTGTCGGGTTCACCACACTGGTGGTGCAAATTGGGCTGGGCGCGGTGTTCGTCGAGAGCATCAAGCAGGCCTCGCCCGGTGCGTTCCACTACTCGCTGCAGGGTCCGTTCGCCTGGCTCTGGCTGATCCAGGCGACGTTCATCGCCATCCTGCTGGTCGGCAGCAACATCTATTTCTGGCAATCTCGCCCCACCGCAGCCGGACCGGTCCTGACCGCCATCGTGGTGCTGAGTTCGTTGGCCACCATGGCGCCCGCCGCCCTCTTTCCGAGCGGCTGGTTCTGGCTACGGTATGTCGCGCTCACGATTGCCGTACTGCTCAGCCTGGCGCACTGGCTCAGCTCCCGGCCGCGCGCACGCCTCACCCAGGATCTGCGCCGCAGCGGCCAGGTGACCCTGGCCGTGACCGGGGCCAGCGCATTGCTGCTCTTCCTGCTGATGGGCGTGATCCGCACGACGGCGCGTAGCGATTACACGGTCTACGGCGTCCTCAAAGAGGGCGACAGCTACGGCATCTTCCAGTCACCGAGCAAGGGCTACTACCCATGAGGATCGCTCATGGGTGACGTCCAAACCTACTTCTACCTGGCCCTGATCTCGGTGATCATGATCGGCCTCATCTTGCTGTTCGTCTTCATCGCGGCTCGCGGGCTGCGCCGCTGGTACCGGCAGGTCCACGGTGAGACCCCCCTGACGTTCTGGCTGATCGGTGGCGCCATCACCGTGGCCCTGCTCTTCATCGTCCTGGGGACGGCGGGCGTCCTCTACGGGTTCATTCGTTATGGCGCATCGTGACCCGCGGCGGCTGAGCCGCCGGCAGTTCGACCTGCTCGGCACGCAAGTCGCCGGGGCGGTGGCCGCCGTCCTGCTCGGCATTCCGATTGTCGGCTTTCTGATTTCGCCGCTCTTTCGTCGGGAAGAGGCCGTCTGGCGCAAGGTCGGCGACATCTCGGCGGTCCCCGAGGCGCAGCCGACCAAGTTCGAGGTCTCCTTCCCGCAGCAGGCGTGGACGACGAGTGACATCAAGGCCGCGGTCTACGTGGTCAAACGCAATGGGTCTTACAAGGTCTTTTCCAACGTCTGCACCCACATGCAGTGTCCGGTCCGATGGGAGAGCGCGTTAAGCCAATTCCTGTGTCCATGTCACGGCGGGCTCTATGACATGAACGGGGCCAACGTCGGCGGGCCGCCACCCAAGCCGCTGCCCCAGTTCGTCCACCGCATCGACGGCACCACGCTCTACGTGCAGAACCGATTCACGGAGACCATCTGATGGCTCGCCGGCTCGCCGCGGCCTACAACTGGTTCGATGAGCGGACTGCCATCCGCAGCCTGCTCCGCAAGGGGCTGTACGAGGCCGTTCCGGTGCGCGGCGCATGGTTCTACACGCTCGGCAGCGCCACCCTGATCCTGATCCTGCTCCAGCTGATCACGGGAATCTTTTTGACGCTGCTGTACGTCCCCTCCGTGACCGAGGCGTGGGCCAGCCTGAACTACCTGAAACAGCACGATGCCTTTGGCGCGATCGTCCGCGGCATCCATCTCTGGTCCGCCTACATCCTCCTGTTCGTGATCGGCCTCCACATGGTGCGGACGTTCTTCTCGGGGTCGTACAAGCGGCCGCGCGAGCTCAACTGGATCACCGGCGTTGGCCTATTCGTTCTCGTGCTCGGCATGGCGATCACGGGCGCCTTCCTGCCCTGGGACCAGGCGGCTTACTGGACCGCGGTGGTGGTAACGAACATCCCGGCGTACATCCCCTTCATCGGGTCATTCGCGCGGGCGCTCTGGCGCGGCGGTGACTTCGTCGGTCCGATCACGCTCAGCCGCACCTTCGGCATCCACGTCTGGCTGCTTCCCGTGATCCTCTTCCCGCTGATCGGGGCGCACCTCGCCCTGCTGCGCAAGCACGGCGAGTTTGGCTCGTACATCAACTATCGGGGCGCCTATCGCAGCCGCGAGGGCGTCGATGTTCCGCCGGCGCCGCAGCAACGGCCGATCGAACCACCCTATCCGGCGCTGCCGACCGACGAGCTCTGGGCGGCGCCGCTGCAAACCGAAGACTTCTATCCGCACCAAACCTTCAAAGACGGCGTCGTTTCGGTGGGACTCGTGATCCTTGTTTTCATCCTGGCGGTCGGGATCGGCGCCCCCCTCGAGGCGATCGCCGATCCCTCGACGACCAGCTACACCCCGGTCCCAGAGTGGTTCTTCCTGCCGCTGGATGAGCTGTTGCTGCTGGTCCCCCAGCAGCTGATCCCGCTGGTCCTGGTCCTGCCCGCCGGCGGCGTCTTGCTCCTGCTGGCGCTGCCATTCATCGATCGCGACGCCGAGCGAAATCCCTTCGAACGGCCGGCCGTGATGGTGCCGGGCGCCTTCGCCGTGCTCTTCGTCGTCATCCTGACGTTGCTCGGCTCCGGCCGGCTCTTCAACCTGTGAACCCCCTCCTTGCCATCATCGGGCCGGCGCTCCATCTGCTGCAAGGGCAGCTGCCTGCGAGCGCGCCCCAGGGCAGCAACATTGTGGCGGCGCAGGCCGCGATCGGCAGCCTCTTCTCCCTCCACATCCTGATCGCCGGCCTGGTCAGCGGTGCCGGCGAGCTCGGCCCGGCGATCGAATTCCTCGGTTACGTCCGGCAGCGACGCCGCTACGACCGACTGGCCCACGGGCTGGGGCGGTTCATCACGCTGTACTTCAGCGTCAGCTCGACCATCGCGATCCTGCTGATCACCGTCCTGCTCGTCGGCTTCTGGGGCCATTTCTGGACCACGATCGTGACCATCGGCTGGTGGCCGCTGTTGATCGAAGCCTGGACCTTTGTCCTTCAGGTGAGCCTGGCCTACATCTGGTACTACAGCTGGGACGCGCTGCGGGCGTACAAAGGCCTGCACATGGCAATCGGCGGCCTGCTGGCGATCGCATCCTTCCTGCAGGTCTACATGATCGACGTCATCGCCAGCTACATGCTGACGCCGACCAATCCGCAGAACCCCATTCGCCTCGTGCTCAACCCGACTTCCTACCCGCTGACCGTTCACCGCACCGTCGGCAACCTGGCCTACATCGGCTTCGTTTTCGGCGCCTTCTGTGCCATCCGCTATCTGCGCGCCCGCACCCCGGAGGACAAAGCGTTCTACGACTGGGCAGGCAGCTTCGGCGTGCTCTGGGGCATCTCGATGACCCTCCTCCAGCCGGTCGTCGGCTACTCCTACGCGAAGGAGATCCAGCTCCACGCCTACGCCAGCTGGTACAAGATGATGTTCGGGACGCTCAGCCCGGTCTTCCTCTGGCAGATCACGCTGCTGGGGCTGATGCTGATCACCGCCACCCTCTACTTCGGGCGGCGATTACGTACCGACGGTGCCCCCGGCGCGGGATTGTTGCGAGCCCTCTCGGTTGCGATGGTGTTGACCACCCTGCTCGCGGCGCAGCCCTACCACCTCGCCTTCACCTATGCCGATGTCTCGGCTGCCGGACTCGACCGTCCATTCTGGGAAGGCGGGTTGATCAACCCGCTGGGCTCGATGATCCCCTGGAAGGTGCTGGCCCTGATGTTCTACACACTGATCGCGATTGGCGCCGTCGTGTGGTACCTGCGCGGTCTGCCAGGAGTGATCTGGGGAACGGCGCGGCGCGGCGAGGAGCGCCTGTTGCTGCTGATGGCGGTCTTGACCATGCTGATGATGGTCACCATGGGCTTCATTCGCGAGAACAGCCGAGCCCCCTTCCTGATCTCCGGGGAGATGACGATCCAGGGGCAGCAGAACACGCAGAACTCACAGCCAACGCCCGCACCATAGCCCAGCCCGCACTGTAACCAACCTGCTTAGCGGTTGATCCGGGACATATCCGCGTAGCGGTCGCCGACCGGAGCCTCGACCGCGCCCAAGCGGGCGACCTGCTCGGCAGTCAAGGTGATTCCGGTCGCGGCGGCTCTCATGGCGATCCTCCTGCCCCCTCAGAAACCCCTGGCAGGAATAACCCCTTCGCTCGGCTGACATATTCATTCCGGGACGTCTCCAACCGGTTAGGCGCATGGCGGTGGGGCGGTCTCGATCCGGAACGGGCTCCCAGCCGAGACGACGAACGTGGCATAGACCACGGCGTTTTGTGTATCGCTCTCGTTGCTCACCATGAATGGCGTGGTCCCCATTTCGACGAACGACTCGTGGGGCCCGTAGGTTCGGGTTTCGCAGTTGGCGTCGTGGGTGGTGACGTGGCCAGATTCGACAACCACAAGCCCGAGGCCCGGATGGAAGTGCCAGCCCGAGGTGCCATGCGGCTGGAAGGTGATCGTTTGCATCAGGGCATCCGTCGGATCCTTGGTCTGGAACTTGATCCGATCCTGGTTCAGCTGAACGCTGTCCGAGAGCGTCGCGCGGTGGCCCAAAATCGTCGTGGTGATCAAGGAGCCCGGAGTGGCGACGGCGATCGTCGCCCCGGCGGCGGTGATGACCGTGACGGCGCCGGCGCTAAGGGCGAGGTTTCGAATGAGCTTCATGTTGCCTCCTAGATTGCCGTCGCCTCGACCGGGCTCGGCTCTGATCGAGGCTAGGCGGGCCAAGGGCAGCCGTCATTCGTGGAAATACCGGGATCGGTACCGGAATTCGGTACCGGTTTTTCGGCGTTCCGATCAGGCCGCGCTGCTATGCTCCGTCGCGAATTCCTGTGGTGGCGCCCAGTCTCACCCGCCGGGAGCGAGAGGTGGCGATCCTTGTCGCTCAGGGACTAACGAACCGGGAGATCGCGACCCGGCTGTTTATCTCTGAGCGCACGGCGGAGAGCCATGTCGAGCAGATCCGGGGCAAGCTCGGCTTTCGCTCGCGGGTACAGATCGCCAACTGGGTTGCAGCGGGCTCCGAGCCACCTGCTCGCGGCCGACCTCTGCCTGGTCTCCCGGGACGCCTCACCGCCCGCACCCGGGTCGTCATGGTCGGCCTGATCGGCGCCACGCTCCTGGCGGGACTCGCGCTCGCCTATAGCCGGCTGTCGGCACCAGCAACGGCGAAGACGCGCGTCGAAACCGTGGCCGGCACGGGAGCGCGCGCCTTCTCAGGAGACGGGCGCCAGGCTGTCGCATCGGCGCTGGTGCGGCCGCTCGCCCTGGCCATCGGACCAGCCGGCGAGGTCTACATTGCCGAGGGGAACCGGATCCGCGAGGTCAAGAACGATGGGCGGATCGCCACCGTCGCCGGCACTGGCGCGGCTGGGAACGGTGGCGACGGCGGCCCTGCCGCGCAGGCGCAACTCAACGTGCCGCAAGGCCTGGCTGTGGACAGCGCGGGCAACGTCTACATCGCCGACACGCTCAACCATCGGGTCCGCCGGGTCGATGCGGCTGGCACCATTGCGACCGTTGCGGGCACCGGCGAAGCCGGTTATGTGGGCGACGGGAAGCCCGGGCGAGAGGCCCAGTTGAACCTTCCCACCGGTCTCGCCATCGGCTTCGGCGACACCCTCTACATCGCCGACACTGGCAACAACGTGGTCCGGCGACTCGGGCCAGATGGCGAAATCCACACGGTGGCGGGGACCGGTGAAGCCGGGTACCGGGGTGACGCCGGGCGTGCCGTCGATGCGGTCCTGCACGCGCCCGGCGGTCTCGCCTTCGACGGCGAAGGCAACCTCTACATCGCCGATACCCTGAACCAGCGGGTGCGCCGCATCGACGTCAGCGGGCAGATTGAGACCGTTGCCGGCACCGGTGTCTCCGGCTACCTCGGCGACGGGCGCCCTGGGATCTACGCGGAATTGAACCTGGCCAGCAACCCGCTCGAGGGGATGGGCCAGAGCCTGGCTGTTGACGCGCAGGGAGACCTGTTCATCGCCGACGCACTGAACCAAAGGGTCCGGCGGCTCGACCTCAGGGGCGTGATCACCACGATGGCGCAGATGCGGACGCCGCTAGGCCTGGCCGTCGATACGCAGGGCAGAGTCTACGTCGCCGACGCCGAGGACAACCGAGTCCGCCGCATCGGGTAAGTCTCAGGCGGCCGGCGGCTGCTGCAGCGGTACCTCGAAGTCTCGTCCGACCGCCGTAGTGAGGAATTCGAGGAACACCGCCTGGCCCGGCCCCGCGTTGGTCTCCTGGAGCGCGATCTCCGGCAGAAAATCGGCACCCTGGCCAACTCCCAGGGTGACCGGCGGCCGGTGAGCGCTCTTGATCGTCACCGAACCAGTGAGCACGTAGTACGCCGAGATGCCACCGAACCGATGGGCCCCGGTTGTTCCGAGCTTCGCGAGCGTTACTTGACGGAGCACCTGGGAGTAGGCCACCTGCGGCAACCCCTCGCGGGCAATGTCATCGCTTTCAAACGCGGCCGTGGCGATTCGATCGACAAGCGCCTGGCCGTGAGCCGAGCTTGGCCAGAGCGCGATGGAATACCACACGCTGGGGTCCGGCCCCGGATTGAGGTGGGTGTGCGTCACGCTCTGGTGAAATTTGGCCTGCCCGGCCGCGAGGTCGACCGGCGGCTGGCCCTCGAGGACCAGGCGGTGCACACCGGTCTCGACATAGACGATGCTCGGGACATGCTGCTTCGAATGGATGACATACCCAGCTGGTTGCGCAAAGCGGATCATCCGGATGTAGACCGGACCCGTCGGCAGGCTGGCGAGCTTGCCACCATCGAGGGCCTTGACGGCGGCGCCGCGGGCAAGCGCCGCGGCGTTGGAGCCATTCGTGGCCACGGCAGAGCACCCGGACAGGGCGAGGGCGATCGCGACCAGCGGCGTGACGAGCCTCGCCTTCACGACCGTTCGCCGGCGGTGTGTGGCACCGGCTTGTCCTCGATCGGGCCTTCCTCAGAAGTTTCCCTGATCTCCTCGGACAGGCGCGGGAGGGCCTCGGCGTGGACCTCCCCGGATGGGCTGGCGGAGAGCGCCTCCTCGCCGCGTCGCGCCCGGTAGAGCGCACCGAGGAAGACGTTGAGCAGGGCGGCGACCGGCACCCCGAAGAGCGCACCGAGGATGCCGCCCAGCTCGGCGCCGATCAGCAGCGCCGCCATGGCGACCAGGGGATGAATGCGGGTGGCGGATCCGGTGACCCGCGGCCCCAGGATGTACGCCTCGATGGCGTGGCCACCAACCGCCGCCACCAGGGCGAGCAGCGCAACGAAGGGGCCTTTGAAGATGAGCGCGATCAGCACCGCCAGACCCATCCCGATTGGGGCGCCGATCAGCGGCAGGAATTCCAGGAAGAACGTCAATATTCCAAGGACGACCGCGTAGGGGACGCCGATCAATGTCATCACCAGCCCGGTGTAGGTCCCCATGACAAACGACATGATCAGCTGGCCTCGCGCGTACTGCCCCACCGTGGTGCCAAC
>Ga0209689_1001333_pt1 | contig 18394 bp, 19 predicted proteins | sample GraSoiAngelo_149_FD_187119 | JGI IMG/M metagenome (GOLD analysis project Ga0209689, IMG submission 187119) | Grasslands soil microbial communities from the Angelo Coastal Reserve, California, USA - 14_1009_09_30cm (SPAdes) (version 2) | ecosystem: Environmental > Terrestrial > Soil > Grasslands ... | reverse complement strand
GCTCTGGGCCGCTCGTTCCGCTCGGTGAACGGCAGGCTGATCGACAACGTGATCCAGACCGACGCGGCCCTGAACCCCGGCAACTCCGGCGGCCCACTGGTCGATTCGCGCGGCCGAGTGATCGGTGTGAACACCGCGGTCATCCTGCCGGCGCAAGGGATCTGTTTCGCGGTGGCGATCAACACGGCGAAGCTGGTCGCGGGGCAGCTGATCACCCACGGCCGGTTCCGGCGCGCCCGTCTCGGCGTGGCGGGACAGAACGTCCCGCTGCTGCGCCTCGCGGTCCGGGCGTTCGGGCTCGAGCAGAAAGGGGGCGTGCTCGTGACCGGAGTCGAGCCGGGCAGCCCGGCCGAGCGCGCTGGGCTGCACTCCGGAGACATCCTCGTCGGCTTGGGCGGCCGGCCCGTGACCGGGGTGGACGACCTGCACCGGCTGCTCCTGCCGGATCGCATCGGCGTCGCGACGGTGGTCGTGGTGCTACGCGGCGCGGACAAGCTCGAGGCCCCGATCGTTCCCGAAGAGACCCGCCCCGCGTGAAGGCCATTCAAGTCTCTGCGCCCGGCGGCCCCGACGTCCTGCAATACCTGGATGTGCCGCAGCCCACGCCCGGCCCGGGGCAGGCGCTCGTCAAGATCGACGCCGCCGGGGTCAACTTCATCGACACCTACCAGCGCAGCGGGCACTACCGGGTCGCGACGCCCTTCGTTCTGGGCCAGGAAGCGGGTGGCACCGTGGCCGCGGTGGGCCCGGGGGTCAGCGGGTTGAAGGTCGGGCATCGCGTCGCGTACGCCGCTGTGCTCGGCGCGTACGCGGAATACGCGGCGGTCCCCGCCGACCGGCTGGTCGTGCTCCCCAACGGCATCAGCACCAAGCAGGCCGCCGCGGCGATGCTCCAGGGGATGACGGCTCACTACCTCGCGACGACGACCTACCCGCTCAAAACAGGTGACGCCTGCCTCGTGCACGCGGCGGCGGGCGGCGTCGGGCAGTTGTTGTGTCAGGTCGCGAGATTGCGCGGGGCGCGCGTCATCGGCACCGTCTCGACCGAAGAGAAGGCCGAGCTGGCCCGCGAGGCGGGAGCCGACGAGGTGATCCTGTACACCCAACAAGACTTCGAGGTCGAGGTCAAGCGCCTGACGGATAATGCGGGGCTGCAGGTCGTCTACGATTCGGTGGGCCAGACGACGTTCACGAAGGGGCTGAACTGCCTCGCTCCCCGCGGCATGATGGTGCTGTACGGGCAGTCGAGCGGGCCGGTGGGCCCGTTCGATCCGCAGATCCTCAACCAGAAGGGCTCGCTCTTCCTTACGCGCCCGACCCTGCACCACTACATCGCGGCACGCGAGGAGCTGGTCGCGCGCGCCGAGGAGGTGCTCGATTGGGTGCGGGAGGAGAAGCTGCGGGTGCGCATCGCGGCGGAGCTCCCGCTCGCGCAGGCGGCGGAGGCGCACCGCCTGCTCGAGGGGCGACGCGCCTTGGGTAAGGTGCTGCTGATCCCCTAGGCCTTGATCGCCCCCGGGAACCGCGCCGGGTCCGGCGCGAAGCCGGGGAACACGGCGGCCAGATCCCGGGTGCCCAGGTGGCGCGCCAGGATCTCTCCGAACAGGTCGCGGAAATCGGTCGTCACCGCGAGGTCGCGGCCCTCGAAACGGTTTGCGGGGTCGAGGCCCGGCCACTTCCCCAGCACCTTGCCGCCGTTCACCGGCCCGCCCAACGCGAACATCGCGGTGGCGTGGCCGTGATCGGTACCGATGTTGCCGTTCTCGTGAACGGTGCGGCCGAACTCCGACATCGTGAGCACCACCACGTCACGCATCTTCTCTCCCAGGTCGGTGGCGAAGGCGGCGAGCGAGTCGCCCAGCTCCTTGAGCCGGGCGGCGAGCTGGCCCTCACTCGAGCCCTGGTTGACGTGCGTGTCCCAGCCGGTGCCGTCGAGGAAGGCGATCTGCACGCCGACGTCCGCCTTGATGAGCTGAGCGATCTGCAGGAAGCCCCGTCCCAGGCGACCGCGCGGGTATTCGGCGCCGTTCGCGGGCTGGTACTGCGTCGGATTCGCCTGCTGCAACTGCTGCACGGCGTCGAACCCCTCCTGCGACGACGAGGCGAGGAGTCCGGTCGTCGCGCCTGCGTACAGCGCCTCGAACGCGCGGGTGAGGCGATCGCGCGCCGCTTCCTGCGGGACCCGCAATCCGAACGCCTGGAGGTCGTCGATCGCGAGGGTCGGGGCCGAGCCCGCGAGTATGCGCGGCAGCTGCGGCCCGAAAGCGACGGCGCGGAACGGCGTGTCGGCGTGTTCCTGGTCGTGCCGGCAGTAGCGGTTGAGCCATCCGTCGGGGGTGGCCTTCAGCCCCGGCGTGCCCGACTCCATATAGTCCTGCGCGTCGAAGTGGCTGCGGGTCGAGTCGGGCGAGCCCACGGCGTGCACGGCGGCGAGCGATTTGTTGTCCCACAACGGCTTCAGCGCCGCGAGCGCGGGGTGGAGGCCGAAGTGGCCGTCCAGATCCACGACCTGCCCGCGCGGCACGGCGATGCGGGGCCGCTCCCGGTAGTACAGCTCCTCGCCGTGCGGCACGATCATGTTGAGCCCGTCCACGGCACCGCGTTGGAAAAGACAAACAAGAATGCGGCGGTCGGGCGGTCGGGCGGTCGGGCGGTCGAGGGCATATGCTGCACGAGCCAGGAACAGCGGATCGAGCCCCAAGCTGAAAAGGGCGAGTCCGCTGGACCTGACGAATACACGCCTGCCGATCGTCATACCTATTGCCTCTGGAAGTCTGGGCCGCCAAGGGCGAGTCCGATCGCCAGAGCTCTGGCTTGCCTCGGATCGCCGATGTCTGAGAGCTGATCTCTGATGACCGTTTTCGTGTGCTCGCTCATTGTGCCGGCGAGGATCGCCTCGTTCACGGTGGCGACCAGGGCGTCCCGGTCCGCGGTCGCGGGCACAAGCGAGTCGAGGTCCACGGCAGCGCCCGGCAGGCGCCCGGCGGCGATCGCCACGGCGGCGTTCATGCGGGCGAGCAGGGCGCCGCTGTTCAGCCAGTCCTCCTGGCGCTCGGGGTAGCCGTCGGGGGCGACGTGCAGGTACAGCGGCTCGCCGAGCCGGGCCACGACCTGCGCGAGCCGGGCGGTGGTGTCGGGGTCGGCCCGCACGGCCCGCACGGCGCTGACCACGAACTCGAGCGGGGTCTTCACCTTGGCCCGGACGTTCTGCGCCGCCCAGAAGTCGGGGGAGCGGAAGATGGCGCGCAGCACCTCGCGGATGTCGCCGCCGGTGCGCTGCCACGCTGCCACGGCGGCGTCGACACAGCCGTCGGGCGGATCGTCGGCCACGAAGCGAGCGCACAGCTGGCGGCTCACGTGGTGCATCGTCGCCGGGCTGTCGGCGAGGAGTGCCAGCAGGCGGATCGCTTCGTCTTCGCCGTGGCCCGGGGGGAACGCGACGCCGAGCACGGTCTTCGCGCCGCGGTCGTGCGCCCAATCGTGGAACTCGAACCCGCCACCACGCGGGGGCGGGGCGATGCTCCAGCCGGTGAAGATGCGGGCGACCTCGATCACGTCCCGCTGCGTGTAGCCGCCGTCCACGCCGAGCGTGTGGAGCTCCAGCAGCTCGCGGGCGTAATTCTCGTTGATGCCCTGCGGCATCCGCTGCTCGGCGCGGCGGCGCAGCGAGTCGGCGCGCATCGGATCGCGCGGAAAGAAGCCGGGCCGCGCCCTGGGGTCGGCGAAGCGCGGGAAACCGAAACGCCCCGCGCCGGCCAGCTGCGGCGGCCGGGAACCGGGCGTCACGCTCTCCCAGTTATCGAGGTAGAACATCATCGCCGGGCTCCGGGCCGTGGCGATCAGCAGATCCGCGAACTTCCCCAGCACGCGCGGCCGGATGGTCTCCTCGACGTACGACGGCATCAGGAACCGGTCGGCCCCTTTGCCGAGAAAGACGTTGAAATGGTTGGTCCAGAAGTCGACCATCACTTCCTGCAGCTGCCGCTCCGCGAGCGCCGCGCGGACGACGGCGAGCTCCTGGAGCTGGCCGGCGAGGCGCCGCGCGCGCAGTCCCTCGGGGGTCTGTTCGGCTTGATCGGCGGGGGGCGACATCATGCTGTCGGCGCGCTGAGCCTGCTGCCGCTCGCGGCGCGCGCGCTGGGCGTCGAGGTAGAGGCGGGCGAGATCCTCCCGGCTGTAGTTCAGCAGGTCGAACTGCCGTTCACGGGTCGCGAGTGCCGCGTCGTCGATGCGCTCGGGCGCGAGCTGTTCATCGATCCAGCGCATCACGCCGCCGCGCGCCACGCGGTCCACGTCGCCGGGGCGCGGGCCGTAGGCGAGGCGGTTCAGCGCGTGGACGGCGGAGTCGCGAGGGCTGAGGCCTTGGGCAGACAACAGCGTCGCCACAGACAGCATCGCGCCTGCCGCAATGCTCAAGTATCGCATACGCCTATACTGACGGCCCCCTCCGTGCCAAGTTAAGCATTCATGACCGCTCCGCGTTTCATCTCGCACGGTATGCTCCCGCGGGCCAGGAGCTTGCGGTCCCGGGACGGCGGGCCGCCGCCCACCTGGGCGGAGCGCCTCGCCGCCCTGCGCTACGTGCCGCCGCTGCTCAAGTTGGTCTACCAGACCCAGCGCGGCTACACCGTAGCGATCCTGGCGCTGCGCGCGGTGCGCTCGTTCGTGCCGCTCGCGGTGCTGTGGGTGGGGAAGCTGATCATCGACGGCGTGATCGCGGGCGTGCGCGCCCGGTCGACCGGCGCGGTCGTCGACTGGTGGCACCTGGGCGGGCTCGTCGGCTTGGAGCTCGGCATCGCGGTGGTGGGGGAAGCCCTGGCCCGCCTCTCGTCGCTGCTCGAGAGTCTGCTCGGGGACCTGTTCGGCAACCGCATCAGCGTGCGCTTGATGCAGCACGCGGCGACGCTCGACCTCGCGCAGTTCGAGGACGCCGAGGTCTACGACCACCTGGAGCGCGCCCGCCGGCAGACGGTGGGGCGCATCGGGTTGTTCACGCTGCTGCTCGCGACGGCGCAAAGCCTGGTGACGCTGATCTCCCTGGCGAGCGTCCTCCTGCTGCAGCAGCCGTGGTTGCTGCTGCTCCTCGCCGTGGCGGTGCTCCCGTCGTTTCTCGGCGAGGCGCACTACGCGGCGCTCGGCTATTCCCTGCTGTTCCACTGGACGCCGGAGCGGCGGCTGCTCGATTACCTGCGCTACATGGGCGCGTCGGACGAGTCGGCCAAGGAAGTGAAGCTGTTCGGGCTCTCGGATTTTCTGGTCGACCGTTACGCGCGGCTCTCCGACGAGTTCTACGCCGAGAACAAGTGGCTCGCCGTGCGCCGCAATCTGGTGTCGACGGCGTTCGTGACCATCGGGACGCTGGGCTACTACGCCGCGTACGCGGTCATCATCTACTTCACGGTCCTGGGGCGCTACACGATCGGCGCCCTCACCTTCCTCGCGGGGTCGTTCCGTCAGAGCCGCGACCTGATCCAGGGCGTGCTGCTGTCGCTGTCGCAGATCTACGAGCAGAGCCTGTACTTGTCCGACCTGTTCACGTTCTTCGACGTGCAGCCGCGGGTCACCTCGAAGCCGGGCGCGCGGGCGGTGCCGAAGCCGATCCGCGAGGGCTTCGCGTTCGAGAACGTGGGGTTCCGCTACCCCGGCTCGGACCGCTGGGCGGTGCGGCACCTGACCTTCAGCATCCGGCCGCAGGAGCGCGTCGCCCTGGTGGGCGAGAACGGGGCGGGGAAGACGACGCTGGTGAAACTGCTGGCCCGGCTCTACGACCCGGACGAGGGGAAGATCCTGCTGGACGGCGTGGACCTGCGCGAGTACGACCTGGAGAGCATGCGGCGCAACATCGGGGTGATCTTCCAGGACTTCGTCCGCTACGAGTTCATCCTCAAGGAGAACATCGGCGTCAGCCAGGTCGATGCCTTGGGCGACGAGGCGCGGATCCGCGAAGCGGCGCGGCGCAGCCTGGCGGATTCCGTGGCGGCGCGGCTCGAGAAGGGCTACGACCAGATGCTCGGGCACCGCTTCGACGGCGGCGTGGAGCTGTCGGGCGGGGAGTGGCAGAAGGTCGCCCTGGGGCGGGCCTATATGCGCGAGGCGCAGGTGCTGATCCTCGACGAGCCGACCGCGTCGCTGGACGCGCGCGCCGAGTACGAGGTGTTCCTGCGGTTTGCCGAGCTGACGAAGGGGAAGATGGCGGTGCTGATTTCGCACCGCTTCTCGACGGTGCGCATGGCGGACCGCATCATCGTGCTGCGAGGCGGCGAGCTGGTGGACCAGGGGACGCACGAGGAGCTGCTCGCTCGCGGTGGGCTGTACGCCGAGCTGTTCGGCCTCCAGGCGGCGGGGTACCGCTAGGCGCCGAGCCCGGGGTTCATACCAACGCTAATCCACGCAGCACGAGAATGAGCAGGGAATAACAGAGGAGTACCACGCCCGCACAGTAGATCACCCGCCGGCGCCGTGGGGTGTCGCTGGCCACCGCGATCCGCCGGCACCAGGCCGCGCCGCCGAGACCGACCAGGATCGGGATCGCGCCCCCGACGGTGAACACGGGGATGAACAGGCACATGCCGATGAACCAGTAGGACCAGGCCGGCTCGCCTTCCACCTCGTATTGCGGCACGGCGGCGGCCGGGGCCGCGGCCGCCGGCTCGGCGGGCGCCCCGCCGCTTTCGCGCAGCACGCTACGGTGGTCCCGCTTCGCCTCCTCGACGAGGCGGCGCAGCTCATCGGCGTCGCCGTGCGACAACTCGAGGATCGCGAGCTGGACCCGCTCGCGCTCGGGCTCGGAGGGCTTGGCGCCGTAGAAGTTCAGCGCCTTGACCACCGCGGTCCGGGCTTCGCTGGGGAAGCGACGGGCGATCTCGGCGAGCACGTCCTGGCGACTGGGCGGGCTCATGGCCCCGGCGTCAGCGGTGCCGCGTGGTCACCGCGATCACCCCGTGCAGGTCCTGGGTCCCGTAGCGGCCCTGGGCCTCCGAGGGGCTCAGAAACCGCACCTCCTGGACGACCGAGATCGAGATCTGCCGGAGCGACGTCGCGTCGCCGTAACGTACGCCGTCCAGATACACGAGGAGGCTGCCCTCGCCGCCTTGCCGGATGATCGTCGGCGACTGGCGCAGCCACTGGGGCCGCAGGATCCGGATGGCGTCGAACAAGTCGGACCCGGCGGTGCGCTGGAGCTCGTCCTGGGTCAGGAGGTTGCGATCCTGCGATGGGGCGGGGCGCGCGTCGGGCGTGGAGGCGGCGCCGCCGGAGCTGCAGGCCGAGGCGATGACCAGCCCCGCGATCGTGAGCGGATGTCGGAGTATTCGCATCGGGCGGTGCTCCTCACGTGAGGGCGTGCACGACTAACATATCAGCTTCCGGTGGAGAACCGCACGGCGCCGAGCTCGGTGAGGCCCTGCAGGGTGGCCTGGACCTCCGCGGGCCGCAGCCCCGCCTCGCGCGCGAGATCGTCGAGCGTCTTGCGGCCGTCGGCCAGGTCCATGATCGAAACGATCGCGTCCGTCGCCTTCGCAACGGCCACGCGGCCGTGGCGGGAGCGCGCGACGATGAGCCGCACGGGCCGGGCGGGCGCGTCAGGAACGGTCGTCCACGGTCTCAGCAGTTTCGGCAATACCGCGGGAAGGTCGTAGATCAGGTCGAGCAGGGCCGTCCCCTCGACCTTGTGTGGCGCCTCCCACTCCCCACTCCCCACGCCTTTGGTCTCGCTCACCGAGGGCTCGCGCCAGACACGAGGTCCGGCTTCCACCACCATCATCGTCTGCTCGTAGCGCAGCAGGTCGTCGTGGTAGGGGATCGGCGGCGAGGGCGCGCCGCTCTTCACGTGGGCGACCACCAGCTCCGCTACGGCGCGCGCCGAGTCCTGGCTTCCCAGGACGAGCGACGGGAGCAGCGCATCGAAGGACGTCTGGGAGAGCACCGCGTCGGGGCGGCGGCCGGTGAGACGCGCCAGCGCCCCGGAGTACTTGAAGAAATGGACGATGCGCTCGAAGTAGAAATGCCGGGCCAGGAACCGGGCGAACCGGTCGACCCGCTCGGGGTCGGCGAGGGCGCGCTGCCGCCACTCGGCGGAGCGACGGAACGGCGCGTCGGCGAGCGCACGGATGACGAGGTCGTGGAGCGCGCGATCGGTCACGCCAGCGCCGCGCGGATGCGCTCGACGCTGCGCAGCAACACTTCCGCGGTGAGCGACGGCGAGAACGCGTCGAACGTCACGGCCCGTGCGCGCGGGCACCGCGTCGCGGCGTGCGCTGCGAACTCCAGCATCTCCTCCGCCGGCTCCGCCGGCGCGATCCACGGACCCTGCAGGTCCGGGTCCTCGGTAACCCCCGCCACGTGCAGCTCGACCACGTGCTCCAGCGGAAACTCCGCGAGCCAGTCCGCCGGCCGAACGCCGCGATAATGGGCTTCGAGCCACACGTGCGGCAGATCGAGGAGAAACCCGACCTCGGTCGCCTCGAAGAAGCGGCGCAGCCACAGCGGCTCGGCCATCTGGCTGTGCCGCACGTCGAAGAAGCCGGGGATGTTCTCCATGACGAGCGGCTGGTCGAGTCGCCCTTTCAGGGCGTTGGCGTTGGCGACGAAGCGCGCCAGGAATTCCTCGGTGTAGAGCGGGGGGAAGACGTAGTTGAGGTTGTAGGCGCCGTCCTCGGTGTGGAGGCACTGGAAGTGCTCGGCGACCCAGGGCGTGCGGTACAGCTCTGCGAGCGAGCGGGCGCGCTGAATGCTTCTCTCGTCGAGGGGCTCGGAGAGCTGGCCGAGATAGTCGTGGAGCAGCAGGGTGTAGCGCGCCTGGATCTTCGGCCACCAGGGGTCGTCCGCGCGCGGGGGGTCGGCCATCGCCAGGTGGTCGATGCCCTGGGCCGCGGCCAGCTCGCGGCCGAGGTGGGGATTATAGAAGGCGCCGATCTTGAGAGCAGACATCAGACGTCAGACCTCGGACCTCAGACCTCAGTAAGTGACCTGGCCCTGCTCGGCCAGCTGATCCACGAACACCTTCACCTGCGCGGCGACGAGGGGTGCGTCGCCCCGGTCGGTCCATTCGGCAGCCACGCGCTCGTAGGCCGTCGTGCCGTCCAGTCGCTCCACGATGAAACGCTCGCGCTCGCCCCAGGTGGACGCAAGCCGCTTCAGTGGCTCCGTTGCGCGGGCGAGTGGGAAGCCGCACGCGAGGATGGCATCGACCTCATGCAGGGTGTCGGGTGTCAGGGGTCGGGTTTCGGGGGAAAGGTTCTCTGCGACCTGGCTCTGATTCTTGGCGCCCACTAGGACGACGCTCACGCCGGGCTGCGCCAGCAGCCACGAGAGGGCGAGGCGCGTCACAGTCAGGTCGAGGCCCGCGGCGACGGGCCGCAATCGATCGATCACGACTCGCCGCCGCTCGTATTCCTTCCCCTGGAACCAGTAGATGCGGCGTCGATGGTCGCCGGCGGCGAACGACGGTAGCGCCGCGAACTTGCCCGTCAGCAGCCCGGCGGCGAGCGGGCGGTAGGCGAGAAACGCGAGGCCGCGCTCCCGGCACAGGGGGAGCTCCCGTTCGTTCACGTCGCGGTCGAAGAGGTTGTAGGGAGCCTGCAGGCTCACCAGCGGTGCGATCTCCGCGGCGCGACGCACCTGGAGGTGCGTGGCGTTGCAGATCCCGATGGCCCGAGCCTTTCCTTCTTCCTGGAGTCGGTGCAACCCCTCCAGCACCCGCTCCCAGCTGCCGAGAGGCTCGTGCAGCTGCACCAGGTCGACGTACTCGGATTGCAGCCGGCGCAACGACGCTTCGAGCGACACGCGCGGGTCGCCCTCAGGGCCGACCTTGGTCGCGATGGCGACGCGCTCGCGGGCGGGTTTGAGCGCGCGGCCCAGGATCGTCTCCGACACGCCGTCGCCGTAGGTGGGTGCCGTGTCGAAGAACGTGACGCCGCGCTCGAGCGCGAGCCGGACCGCGGCGACGCGATCGGCTTCGCCCGCGGGCGCGCCCCAGCCACGGCCGCCGACGGCCCAGGCGCCGAAGCCGAGCCGGGGGCCGGCGTCCATGAAACGCGAAAGGGGCCCGACCAAAGTTCGGGCCCCTCGCTCCGTCACCTGCGACACGCTCAGGCGTGGCAGGTGGGCACCAGCTCGCTCGTCTCGACGATCTCGGGACGGTGACAGCTGGGCACGAGCTCCTGCATCTCGACGATCTGCATCGTTTCCCCCTTCGAAGAGTTAAGAACGACGGCTGTTGTTTGAACCATACGGGTTGCCGTCACACCCGTCAACCGGTAATTCTGAGGCCGTGATCTCGATTCAGGCGCTGCTCACCGAGAACGAGCTGGCCGATGATTTCGTCGCGTCGTTCCGCGCGCGGCGTCTCGCCGAGCGATTCTTCTACTGGTTTCCGCTCTCCGTGCGCGCGTGGCTGGCGCTGTGCTCCGACGGCGCCTACCGGAACTTCGTGCGCTCGCGCTCGCTGATCGCCCAGTCCGCCCGCGACCTCGCGCGTTCCGCGCAACCCGGCCCCCTCGAGGTCTTGAGTCTCGGATCCGGGCAGGGGGACAAGGACCTGCTACTCCTAGAGGCTCTGCGGGAGAACGGCAGCCGCGTCTCGTATGTTCCCGTGGACGCGAGCCTGGCGCTCCTCGAGATGGCCTGCGGGGGCGCGCAGGGCGCGGGGTTCCCCGCGCTCGGCATCAAGGCGGACTTCTCGCGAGCCGAGCACCTCGCGACGCTCGCCGCCGACGCGGAATCGCCGCCGCGCCTCATCCTGCTCGTGGGGAATACCCTCGGCGCCTTCGATCCGATCGCCGAAGTGCGGGCGCTGCGCGGGCTGCTGCGGCGGGAGGACCTGCTGCTCGTGGACGGCGAGCTGTATGCGGGGGCCCAGACCGTGGCCGGCTACGACAACCCGCTGAACCGTCGCTTCGCCTGGGCGCCGCTCGCCGCGGTGGGCATCGGCGAAGCGGACGGCGAGATCGTGTTCGAGGATACGGCCGACCCCCGCATGCCCGGGCTCCATCCCTTGAGCAAGCACTTCCTGGCGCGCCGCGACGTGGCCGCGTTGCTGGGTGGCGAGTCCCTCGCCCTGAGCGCCGGAGAGCGCGTCGCGATGAACCACTCTTACAAGTACGACGAGGCGACCTTCCTGAGGATCCTGGAGGACGCGGGACTCGACGTGCGTTGGAAGGCGCGGAGCGACGACCAGCGGTTCCTGATGGTGCTGGCGGGGCCGGCGTGACGGCCGTGCTCGAGGTGCGGGACCTCAGTTACCGGTTGCCGGGTGCCGGTGACCGGCACCTAGTAACGGCCCTCTCTTTCAGCGTCGCCCCGGGTGAAACCCTCGTTCTCCTTGGCCGCAGCGGCTCGGGGAAGACGACGACCCTCAAGCTGATCAACCGGCTGCTCGAGCCGACGAGCGGCGAGGTGCGGCTGCAGGGCGAAGCCACCGCGACGCTCGAGCCCTACCGACTGCGCCGGCGCATCGGCTACGTGATCCAGGAGATCGGGCTGTTCCCTCATTTCACGGTGGCGCAGAACGTGGGGCTCGTGCCGCGGCTGGAGGGCTGGCCGCCCGACCGCATCGCCGGGCGGGTGCGCGAGCTGCTCGCGCTGGTGGGCCTCGACCCCGACGAGTTCGCCGAGCGCTCCCCGCGCGCGCTCTCCGGCGGCCAGCGCCAACGGGTGGGCGTGGCGCGCGCCCTCGCTGCTGACCCGGCGCTGCTGCTGCTCGACGAGCCGTTCGGCGCGCTCGATCCCATCACCCGCGTCGAGCTGCAGCGCGAATTCCGCGCGCTCGAGGGAAGGCTTGGTAAGGGGATGGTGTTCGTGACCCACGACGTGCGGGAAGGGCTGCTGCTCGGCACACGGCTCGGCCTCATGCACGAGGGACGGCTCGCGTTTCTCGGCACCCCGGAGGAGTTCCGGCGCAGCACCGATCCGCAGGTGAAGCAGTTCATGGAGGCGGCGTGAACCTGCTACGGTTCTACGGCGACCACGCGCGCGAAGCCTTCGGCCTCCTGGGCCAGCATCTCGTCCTCGTCGGCGCCTCGACGCTCCTCGCCATCCTCATCGGGGTGCCCCTCGGCGTGCTGCTCACGCGGCGGCCGGCGTGGCGCGGCCCAGTGCTGGGACTCGCCAACGTGTTCCAGACGATCCCCAGCCTTGCGCTGTTCGGCTTCTTGATCCCCCTGCCGTTCCTGGGCGGCATCGGCGCGCGGACCGCAATCGTCGCTCTCGTCGTCTACGCGCTGCTCCCCATCGTGCGCAACACGTACGTGGGGATCAGCGGCGTCGACCCGGGGGTGCGCGAGGCGGGGCGCGGCATGGGGATGACCGACCGCCAGCTGCTCACGATGGTCGAGATCCCCTTGGGCCTCGGCGTCATCTTCGCCGGCGTGCGCGTCGCGACGGTGGTGGGCGTCGGGACCGCCACGATCGCCGCCGCGATCGGCGCCGGCGGGCTCGGCGTCTACATCTTCCGCGGCGTCTCGACGGTGGACGATACGCTGATTCTGGCGGGGGCCCTCCCCGCGGCCCTGCTGGCCCTGATCGCCGACGGTCTCCTGGGGCTCGTCGAACGACGGTTCGCCCGATGAGAGTCGGACTGTTAAGCGCACTCGGTCTGGCTCTAATGGGTGGGGGGTGCTCGCACCGCGAGCGGGTCGTCGTCGGGGCGAAGAACTTCACCGAGTCCGATTTCCTGGCCGAGCTGCTCGCGCAACAGATCGAGCGGCGCACGGGGCTGCCGGTCGAGCGCCGCCTGCACCTCGGCGGCACCTACGTGTGCCACGAGGCGATCACCTCCGGGAAGATCGATCTCTACGTCGAGTACACGGGGACCGCTTACACGGAGATCCTCAAGCACCCGCCGATCGCCGACGCCGACAGCGTGTACCGCGTCGACTCTCTGGAGTACGCGAAGACGCTGGGGCTCACGTGGGGCCGGCCGCTCGGCTTCAACAATACGTTCGCGATCACGGTGCGGCGGGCGGACGCCGAGAAGTACGGACTGCGCACCATCAGCGACGTCGCCCGCATCGCGCCGCAGTTGCGAGCGGGGTTCGGCTACGAGTTCCTGCAACGCGCCGACGGCTTCGGCGGGCTGGCGCGCGCCTACGGTCTGCGCTTCGCCGCGCCGCCCACGGCGATGGACCTGGGACTCACCTACCGCGCGCTCGCCCAGGGGAACGTGGACCTGATCGCCGGCAACTCGACCGACGGCACGATCCAGGCGCTCGATCTCGTCGCGCTCGAGGACGACCGTCACTACTTCCCGCCGTACGACGCCGCGCCGGTGATGCGGACGGAGCTCGTCACCCGGCATCCCGAAGTCGTCCGGGCGCTGGCGGAGCTGGCGGGGAAGCTGTCGGCCGCGGAGATGCGGCGTCTGAATTTGGCGGCGGATGTGGAGCACCGGGACATCGCCGCGTTGGCGCGGGAATGGCTGGCGAAGAACCTGCCATGAGCGCCCGCATCATCCGCACCTATCTCGCGATCTCGTTTCTGTTCAACCTCGCGATGTCCCTCATCTGGGGCGTCGACACGCTGTTCAAGCTCGGCGCGGGGCTCAACATCTTCCAGGTGATGCTGACGAACGCCGCCTTCACGCTCGGTTCGATGGTGTTCGAGATTCCCACCGGCGTGGTCGCCGACACGGTCGGGCGCCGCATCTCGCTGTTGCTCTGCCTGGCGACCCTGTTCGTGACGACGCTGCTGTACGTGGCGACCGCGTGGCGCGGGTGGGGGTTCGGGGCGTTCTGCGCGACCTCGATATTCCTGGGGCTGGGCTACACGTTCTACACGGGTGCGGTGGACGCCTGGCTCGTGGACGCCCTCAAGGCGACGGGCTATACCCAGCCGCTCGAGCCAGTGTTCGCCAAGAGCCAGATGCTGTTCGGGGCCGGGATGCTGCTCGGCACCATCGGCGGCGGTTTGCTCGGCCAGATTCACCTCTACATCCCGTATCTCGTGCGCGCGGCGGTCGTCGTGCCGCTGTTCGCGCTCGCGTGGTTCGCGATGCCGGAGCCGGGCTTCACCCCGCGGACGCTGGAACTGCGCCGCGTGCCCGCCGAGATGCGCAAAGTGTTCGGCGAAGGGCTGACCTACGGGCTGCACCATCCCGTCGTGCGCCCGGTGATGCTGGCGTCGCTCGTGTGGATGAGCTTCATGATCTTCGGGTTCTACAGCTGGCAGCGCTACTTCCTCGATCTCCTGGGGAAGAATCTGGTCTGGGTGGACGGCGTGATCAGCTCGCTGCTGGGGCTGTCAATGATCGCGGGGAACGCGGCTGTCGGCCCGTTGTCCCGCGTGATCCCGACGCGGACGGGCGTGCTCATGGCCTCGGTCGCCGTCCAGGCGGCGGCCACAGTGTTGTGCGGTGTGCTCACCAACTTCTATGTCGTGGTGGGGCTGTACCTGGTCTACGGTGTGGCCCTCGGCGTGGCGATGCCGGTAAAGCAGGGCTACCTGAACGCCCACATCCCTTCGGCGCAGCGCGCCACGATCATCTCGCTCGACTCGATGTTCGCCAACACCGGTGGGGTGATCGGCCAAACAGGCTGGGGCTACCTGGCCCGGATGCGGTCGATCGCGACGGCGTGGACCTGGGCCGGGTGCACGCTGCTGCTCGGCCTGCCGCTGTACTGGCTGGCGCGGCGCGCCGACAAGAAGCACGACGCCTTCGCCGCCGCCACGCGTTGACCCAGACCGGCGCCCGCCTCCGCGTCTTCGCGGCCGCCGCATGCTTCTCGACCGGGGGCGCACTGTTCAAGCTCGCCACGCTCACGGGGTGGCAGGTCGCGGGGCTGCGCGGCGGGATCGCGGCGTTCGCCGTCCTCGCGTTGATCCCCGAGGCGCGCAAAGCCTGGACATGGCGGGCTACCCTCGTGGGCGTCGCCTACGCCGTGACGACCATCTTGTTCGTGCAGGCGAACAAGCTCACGACCTCCGCCAGCGCGGTATTCCTCCAGGACTCGAGTCCCGTCTTCATTCTCTTGCTGGCGCCGTGGCTGCTGAAGGAGCGACCCAGGCGGGAGGATCTCGTGTTTCTGGGCGTCGCGGCGGTGGGGATGGCGTGCCTCCTGGGTGCCGGCGGCGCGCCGCAGCGCACGGCGACGAACCCCACCCTCGGCAATGCGCTCGCCGCGGTGAGCGCGCTGACGTTCGCGCTCACGATGATGGGGTATCGCTGGCTCTCGGTGCGTGCTGGCGGCTCGAGCGGCGCGGTGGCGGCCGCGGCGGTGTCCGGCAATGTGCTCGCGTTTTTCTTCTGTCTGCCGTTCGCCCTGCCGCTCGGAACTGTCTCCCTCACCGACTGGGCAATCGTGGTGTGGCTGGGCGTCGTGCAGCTGGGCGCCGGGTATGCGGTGCTGGCGCGCGCGGTGCCGTATCTGCCGGCGCTCGAAGTGTCGTTATTGCTGCTGCTGGAGCCGGTGCTGAATCCGATCTGGACGTGGATCGTGCACAGAGAGCAGCCGGGCAGTTGGACAGTCGTGGGCGGGGCGATCATCCTGGCGGCGACTGCGGTGAAGGCAGCTTACGATGCCCACAGAGAGGCATAGAGGCCTCTACGCCTCTACGCCCCTAGGGTTTCCTCGCGAACTTCGGCAGCTCCTTCCGGTGCCGCTTCAGGAATTCCTCGTAGATGTGGCTGTCGGTGTAGTCGCGCATCTCGCAGATCTGCTCGCCGCGGAACTTGATCACGACGCAGGTGCGCTGGTCCATGATGTCCTTGGGGGCGCTCTTGAGCCACGAGCGCTCGCGGATCTCGACGATCACCCGCTCGTCGGCGTCGTACCAGTCGCGCCACACGTCCTCAGAGCCCCAATCGGCGGCGCCCAGGCCGGGCTCGCGGTTCCACAGTGCATTCAGCACCGCTTCGCGGCCGCGCCACTCGCCCCCGATGCGCGGCGTGCCCGCCACCCAGTACACGATGTCGTCGGTGAAGTAGCTCCCGACTTCGTTGCGCTGGCCGGCGAACAGCGCCTTCTCATAAGCCTTCGCGATCTCCATGTGGCGGCTCATACCTCCACCTCCTCCGGCATCACGAGCGGATTGGCCTTGCGGCCGGCGCGCTCCATCGGCTTCTCCATCATCCCCATCATCGCCTTGTCGCGGTCGAGGATCTTCCAGAAATCCACCGCCCGCTCCACCAGCTCGCGCGACGCCTCGCGCAACGCGTCACTCGCCTTCACCTGTCGCACGTTGTTCTGCATGTCCTCGGCGTCCCAGCCGCGGGAGTGCGCGATGAACGGGAACGGCGGGAACACGAACCCCAGCTCCGACCAGAACGTGAACATCCCGCCCGCGACTGCCTGGATGTTGTCCTGGCCCCCCGTGATGATGAACGCCGCGACCTTGTTCATGATCAACACTTTGTTGTGGATCGTGACCTGGTTCTGCACGCAGTTCAGCCGCTCGACCATCTTGTAATAGAGCGACGAGGCGTTGCCCCAGCGGATCGGCGTGGAGATCAGGATCACGTCGGCCCAGTGCACCAGCGCCTCGTACACAGGGGTGAGCTGGTCCTCCGGGTCGCGCTCGGTGATGGCGCACGGCCACGTGCAGGCGTGCGACGCCTTGCTGTAATTCCCCTCGCAGTGCTTGAAGTTGAGCTGGCGCAGCTTGATGAGCTGCGTGTCGGCCTTGAGCTCCTTGGCCCGCGCCAGGGCGTGCTCGAGCAGCGCGTCGGAGGTGGAGAAGCGCGGGTTGCCCTCGTCCATCGCCGTCGTCGAGAGCAGGAGGACGCGGGGTGGGGCGCCGGGCGGCTTGGCGTGCTCGTCGAGGAGGTGCGACGGCTTGTGCTTGACGAGCTTGCGCGGCATCACGGGAGGAAGCTGCACGTACACCCCATCCGCGCGTTCCTCGAGGGCAAAGACCGGCACCTGCTCTTCGTCGTAGCCGGCCGGCCCCTTGCCGGTCAACACGCTGTATTCCCAGCCGTGCCACGGGCACATCACGAACTCGCCGCGCACGCGGCCTTCCGAGAGCGGGCCGCCCTTGTGATTGCAGATGTCGGAGATCGCCGTGAAACGGCCGTCGTGGAAGAAGACGGCGATGCGATGGCGCTCGATCTTGATCGCGAACGGGACCCGGGCGAGCAGCTCGTCCATGGTGCCGAGGCGGTGCCAGGTCGTTGCAGACATGGGCGGGACTCCGGGAGGGAGAGGGGTGTAAACTACAGCCCGTGGAAAAGTCCGCAGCCGGTTCTCGCGCTCGCCTCGGCGTCATCGCCCTGACGGTCCTCATCGATCTGATCGGGTTCGGCATCGTCATCCCGATCCTGCCGGGCTACGCAGTGCGGTTCGGCGCCCACGGCTTCGAGTTCGGCGCGCTGCTCGGCGTGTACTCGCTGATGCAGTTCTTCGCGAGCGCCCTGTTCGGACGGCTTTCCGACCGCATCGGGCGGCGGCCGGTGCTGCTCAGCACCATGCTGCTCAACGCCGGCGGCTATCTGCTGTTCGCGCTCGCCGGCTCGTACCGGATGCTGTTCCTGTCGCGGGTCATCGCCGGGTTCGCCGGCGGCAACATCTCGGCGGCGCAGGCCTACGTCGCCGACAGTACCTCCCCGGCGGAGCGCTCGCGGGGCATGGGGATGATCGGGGCGGCGTTCGGCATCGGGTTCGTGATCGGGCCGGCGCTGGGCGGGCTGGCGGCGCACTACATCGGCCCGGCGGCCCCGGGATTAGTGGCGGCCGGGCTGTCACTCGCGAATTTCGTCTCCGCGTGGACAATCCTCCCCGAGTCGCTGCGCGCCGAGCACCGCAGCGAGCGGCGCGGCCTGGGCTTCGCGGCGATCGCCCGCGGGCTGGCGGACCCGACGCTGCGACCGTTGATGCTGCTGTGGGGCATCTTCCCGTTCGCCTTCGCCGGTTACACTGCCGCCCTGCCCCTGCACGCGTTGGCGCTGTTTGGCTGGCACGACAAGGAGCTGGGCCTGTTCTTCGCGGTGTTCGGGCTGACCGGCGCGCTGGTGCAGGGCGTGCTGTTCGGGCGGCTGGCGCGACGATTCGGCGAGCGCCTGCTGGTGATCGCGGGCACCGCCGGCGTCGCGGTCGCGATCGGCGCGGTGCCGTTGGCCCACAGCTCGCTGCTGCTATACGGCTGGACGGTGGTGCTGGCGCTGTCGCAGGGCCTCGTGTCGCCCGGGGCGAGCGGGCTCGTCTCCGTCTACGCGTCTCCCAGCGAGCAGGGCACAACGCTCGGCGCGGCGCAGGCCCTGGGCGCGTTCGGGCGTTGTCTGGGGCCGTTCGCGATCGGCAAGAGCTACGACGCCCTCGGCGCGCGTGCCGCGTTTCTCGCGGCGGCGGGCGTGATGATCATCGCATGGCTGGCGACACTGCAGTTGAGACAGGAGCCAGTGCACAGTAAACAGGACCTGCCACGGCTGGATGTATAGACGAACAGTGGAGAATGGGGTGCAGTG
>Ga0209689_1001331_pt1 | contig 18411 bp, 14 predicted proteins | sample GraSoiAngelo_149_FD_187119 | JGI IMG/M metagenome (GOLD analysis project Ga0209689, IMG submission 187119) | Grasslands soil microbial communities from the Angelo Coastal Reserve, California, USA - 14_1009_09_30cm (SPAdes) (version 2) | ecosystem: Environmental > Terrestrial > Soil > Grasslands ... | reverse complement strand
ACTTCGAATTACTCTTGTGGCCGTTAGGCCATTACTTGCTTGAACGCGTTCAGAAACGATTCCATTTCGGATTTTTTGCCGATCGTAACTCGCATGTGGTTCGGCACAGGCGGAAATAGTCGGCCGACGTGCACGTTTCGATCTTTCATTGCCTTGATCAGAGGGAGGACCGGGCGTTTGCAGTCGAACATGATGAAATTCGCTTGCGAAGGAATTGTCTTGTAGCCCATTTTGTTGAGCTCGCCGATGGTAAATGTTTTGGCTTCATTGTTCAAACGTTGCCCGTTTGGGACTTGTTCGGGATCGTCGAGACTCGCGCTGCCTGCGGTCAACGCCATGATGTTGACACTGTCCCACATTTGATGGGGGCGGATGCGCTCTAACGTTTCCTTTTGCGCGACGCAATAACCGCAGCGCAGCCCGGCCATGCCATAAATTTTTGAAAAGGTGCGCGAGACAATAAGACTTGGATGATCCTGCACTAATGGGATCATGCTCTCGTAGTCTGGGCTGTCGGCGTAATGAAAGTACGCTTCATCTACCAGAATCATTGTCCCGCGTGGAGTTTTCTCGACGAAATCGCGCAGCTCGTCCTTGGGCGTAATACTGGCGGTAGGATTGTTCGGATTGCAGACGTAAATCAGGCCTCCCTTTGCAGCAGCCATCATTTTCGGCAGATCATGCGCAAAGCTGCCGGTCAACGGCACCTTTACAACATCGGCGCCATTGGCGCTGGCGTTGAGTAAAATTGCCTCGAATGTGGGCACCGCCACAACGAGCGCCCCGCGCTGCTTCCCGGTGAATGTTTCTGCGCAGAGTTTCAGAATCTCGCCAGAACCATCGCCGAGAAGGATCTGATCGTGACTAACGTTGTTCAGCTTGGCCAGTTTCTCGATTAGCACGTTGTTATGCTCATCGGGGTAACGGCAGCTCAAACCGAATGAGTCTGTCATCGCCTTGAGCGCGCTTGGGGAAGGTCCATAAGGATTCTCATTCGCGCTCAAGCGCACAGCGTTACTTGTTGCGGAGACGTGCTCTGGTTGATTTGCGAATGAAAATGTCGGCCTGACGAGAGCCGCTGTCGCGCCGGCGCCCAGTATTTGTGCAAATTTTCGGCGGGAAATTGAGATCGTGTTCATGGTAATCATCCATAGGACGATTTGCGATCAAATGCGAGACCGAATTGCGGTGCGGCTCAAAGGGGGTGGCAGTCTCATGCGCCATTCCAAAAACGGCGATTTGGAAACCGCTCTTTCCTGGTTCCCGCGCGGCGTTAGAGTCCGCTGTGATCTTGTCGTTATTGAAGCAGCGCAGGCGACGTCGCCTGCGAGCGCGGCCGTTTCCGAAGGAATGGCTGAAGTTGGTTCAGCATCATGTTGTATTTTTTTGCCGGCTGTCTGGAGGCGATCGCGTGGAATTGCTTGGTCATATTCAGGTATTTCTTGCCGAAAAACGTTTCGAAGGATGTGGCGGTTTCGCAATCACGGATGAGGTCCGCGTGACTATCGCGGCGCAAGCTTGTCTTCTGTTGCTGCATCGCGAGACAGATTATTTCCCGGGTTTGCTGACGATTCTTGTTTATCCCTTAACGTACATGGCGGAAGAGAAACGGCAGATTGGTGAGCATGTTTGGGAAGAGGGGACTGTGGGTCGTCTTGGCGAGACCGGCCGTCGAATGGGTTCGTTGGTCCTGGCGTGGGGCGCGGTCAAACATGGCGCGGCTGATCCTTCCGACGCTAAGAACGTTGTCCTTCATGAATTCGCTCACCAACTCGATTATGAAAATCATGCGGGCGACGGAGTGCCGGCATTGGAAACGAGCGAAGAGCAATTGGCCTGGAGCGAAGTGATGCGGTGGGAGTTTGCGTCGCTGCGCGCCGCTGATGAAAGCGGAATCCCCACGTTGCTCGATACCTACGGAGCCACTGATCCCGTCGAGTTTTTTGCTGTATCAGTCGAGGCGTTCTTCGAGCGGCCACGTGCGTTGCGCGCTTATCACCCAAATCTATACGCTCAACTGCAAAAGTATTTTCGACAGGATCCAGTCGAATATTCTGCTGAGCCAGCAGATTGGTATTGACACCACGCTGTCCCTACCGCCGAACCACGGTCGCTAACGTGATAGCGACAGCAGGCGAGACGCTCGCCAGCCTCATAGCCAAGATGACTTGCTACAATTATTGCGGTTGCGGCACGATCCGGAGATACGGCTTCGGCGCTTTCCAGCCTTGTGGATAACGCTTCTTCGCCTCCTCATTCGACACTGAACCCGCGATGATCACGTCTTCCCCTTGTTTCCAGTTGACGGGCGTTGCTACCTGATGCTTCGCGGTCAATTGCAGGGAATCGATCACCCGCAGCACCTCGTCGAAGTTGCGGCCCGTGGTCATTGGATAGACGAGAATCAGCTTAATTTTCTTGTCCGGGCCGACGACGTAAACGTTGCGCACGGTCGCGTTATCTGCCGGTGTTCGCTTCTTCGGGTCGCCCTCGACGTCGGCGGGGAGCATCCCGTACAACTTTGAGATCTTGAAGTCAGCATCGCCGACGATTGGGTAATTCGGCGCGTGCCCCTGAGTCTCTTCGATGTCTTTGGCCCATCCCTTGTGATCGCCCGTGGAATCGACCGATAATCCCATGATCTTCACGTTTCTGCGCTCGAACTCTGGCTTAATTTTGGCCATGTAACCGAGTTCGGTTGTACAAACCGGTGTGAAATCCTTCGGATGCGAGAATAGAACCGCCCAGGAGTTACCGATCCAATCATGGAACCGGACCCGGCCCTCTGTGGTTTCTGCTTCAAAATCTGGCGCTGTGTCTCCAATCTTCATTTGTTTTTGCTCCTATTTTTGTTTGCAGGTGGTTATTTCAAATTCGGCAGCGAAAGTCAATATTGGCCTTGCGAGATCAATTCGCAAAACTTGTTGAGATCGATGTTACCGCCTGAAATGATCGCAACGATCGGGCCTTTGCCAGCCTTTCTACTTAGTGCCGCCGCTAGCGGCAGCGCGCCCGCGCCTTCGGAGATGATCCGCGTTTTTTCAGCAAGAAGTCGCATCGCATTTTTTGTCTCCTCGAGAGTGACGACGAGGTAACCGTCCACTACTGCTTTCATTCGTTCCCACATGCGGGGAAACATGCTTTGCCCGCCGGCGCCATCTACGAACGAAGCTTTCCAGTTTTTGAAGACTTGCGGCGAACCTTTCTCAAACGAGAGGGCGGCAGGCGCGGCTGTCTCGGGTTCAACTCCGAAAACTTTCGCGTTGGATTTTAAAGCCTTAATGGCACTGCCTACGCCTGTTATTAAACCACCGCCACCGATGCTCGCGATGACGACAGCCGTGTCTGGTTCGTCCTTTAGAATTTCCAGACCCATCGTGGCGTGACCTGTGATGAAATTGTGATCATCGAAAGGATGAATGAATGTCCCATCGGCTCCGGGAAAAGAGCGTTCCTCAAGTGCCTGCCAGGCGATCTGGTACGGCACCGGGATGAGTTTTGCTCCCAAGGCTTTCATCCGTACAAGCTTCGATTTCGGCGCCGTTTCAACGACTACGACTGAGCATGGCACGCCTGCTTCTCTCGCTGCATAGGCAACCCCCTGGCCCGCGTTTCCCGCGCTGATTGTCCACACGCCGCGCTTGCGCTCTTCTTCAGAGAGCATCGCTACGGCATTGGCGGCCCCGCGTAATTTATAAGCGTTGATCGGCTGCAGGTTCTCCAGTTTGAGCCGGATGTCCGGAAAGTCTGGTCCGAGCTCGAGTCGAATCAGCGGCGTGCGCACGATGGTCTTTGCGATTCGCTTGCGTGCCTCTTGTATTTCAGAGAGTTGAATTGGACGAACCGGTTCCGGGATAGCGGACATTGTGGATGTTGTTCTAGCGCGTGAACCAGTTCGCGCCAGCCATATTTTTTTGACCACGAGCAATTGAACGCTCTGGTAGCCTCACAAACGGCATGGGCAAACGGAAAGCGCAGAAAAGAAAAGCTGGTGGCTTTAGAACAGCAGCCAAAGGGCGAAGCGCTGTGCCGCGGAGCCGTGCTACGACGTTTGGGCGACCCGATCTGCTCATCCTGCTCGGCCTGGCGGTAATGACATTTGCGATTTATGCGCAGGTGATCGGGCATCAATTCATCACTCTGGATGACGATGCGTATATCAGGGAGAACGCAATGGTGAATCGCGGCGTGACACTCGCGGGAGTTGCCTGGGCCTTTACCACCTTTGACCAGGGGAACTGGCATCCACTCACGTGGATCGCACATATGATCGACAGCCAACTCTTCGGCATGAATGCAGGTGGCCATCTGGTGGTTAACGCACTGATTAATGTAGCAAACACGCTGCTTGTTTTCTGGTTTCTGTTTCGAACAACCCACGCCCGGTGGCCGAGCGCGCTGGTTGCGGCGCTTTTTGCGCTTCATCCCTTGCATGTGGAGTCAGTCGCTTGGGCGGCTGAACGGAAAGACACCTTATCCACATTTTTCGGGTTGTTGTCGTTGATCGCTTACGCACGCTATGCAGAGGCGCGCTCGAACAGCCGGTACGCGTGGACTGCCATAACGCTTGCACTGGGACTATTGGCAAAACCCATGCTGGTGACCTGGCCTTTCGTGATGTTGCTACTCGATTACTGGCCGTTGCGCCGTTTCGACCTTACTTCCCGCAAGGACGTGGCTACAAAACTTTGGCCACTGCTGCGCGAGAAGCTGCCATTGTTTGCTACCGTGGCGGCCTCTGCGGTTATCACAACACTCGCGCAATCTCATGGAGGCGCTGTGCGTACATTCCAAGAGTTTCCCATTGCGCTGCGGGTGGTGAACGCGGTTGTCTCGTATGCGAAGTATTTGCTACTCACGTTCTGGCCGAATGATCTGGCGGTGTATTATCCGTACACAACGGCGGGCACACCGGCTTGGCAGATCATCTGCGCAGCGTTCCTGCTGATTGGAATTACGGCGCTCTGCTTTTTCCAACGGAAAAGTCGGCCGTACCTCGTTGTGGGCTGGCTGTGGTTCCTGGGCACACTCGTTCCTGTTATAGGAATCGTTCAGGTCGGCGGGCAAACCATGGCGGACCGTTACTTCTATATTCCGTCGATCGGTTTGTTCATTGTGATCGCGTTCGGATTGGCGGACTTCGCCAGGAGTTGGCGTGTTGCGCCATCGGTCAGGACAGGAATAGCTGTCGCCGTCCTACTGATTCTTGCTACTCTCACTAACGCGCAGATTCATCGCTGGACTGACAGCTTCACCTTGTTTAAGCACACGCTCGCGGTCACTCCACCTAATCTGATAATAGAAAATAATCTGGGTTCTGCCTTGAGCAGGAGTGGCCTGCACGATGAAGCCGCGGCGCATTTTGAGAAGGCCCTCCAAATCATGCCCGCTCACTACGAACCGCTGTTGTACGACGCGCTGTTGAACATGGGCATTAGCCGTTTTTACCAAAACCGGCTGCCAGAAGCTATTGAGTATTGTCAATCGGCACTCCGTTTGCGACCGGACGCGCCTAAAGCGCACGACCTGCTGGGCATGGCGCTGGCGATGCAGGGCCACGGCGAAGCCGCGCTCGATGAAATTCGCCACGCAGCTGAGTTGGCGCCGAACGACGCGGACATTCAGAAAGATCTTGGAGTGACGCTGGCGCGGCTTGGCAGAATTCCGGAGTCTATCGATCATTTTCACGAAGCGCTGCGGTTGAATCCTTACAACGCTTCGGCTCATAACAATCTGGGTTTGTCCCTGCTTCAATCCGGAAAACCCGGGGAGAGCATTCCGGAATTTGAGGCAGCGCTGCGCCTTAATCCGGAGTTGCAAGGCGCAGCCGACAATCTCCGGCGCGCGCAGACGCAGTTAAGTTCGCAAAGGTAGCGGCGCGAAAAGATTCTCCAGCTTGAACCGATTGTCGGGAAACTCCGGTCCGAGCCTCTAAACGAATAAGCGGCATGCGACCGATCGTCGCTGCGATGTGAGTGCGCGCGCTTCCTGTATTTCGGAGAGGTGAATCGCACGCGCCGGTTCGAGAATCATCAGGTCACTATAGAAGCAGTCGTCGTTGCAATTTTGTGCAATTCACGATGGTCAGTTATTTGTGGTTTGATAGGCTCGCAGACTGGCATGGGGAAACGAACCGCGCAAAAAAGAAGGGCTGCTGCCTCTAGCGCATTGAACGCGCGAAGGACCGTGCCGCAAAGCTACGCTGCAGCGCCCGGGCGATGCGATCTCCTGATCATGCTGGGTCTCGCAGTAGTGACGCTGGCGATTTATGCGCAAGTGATCGGCCATCAGTTCATCACTCTCGATGACCCCACGTATATCCAGGAAAATTCAATGGTGAATCATGGGCTTACCCGTGCGGGACTCGCCTGGGCGTTTACCACGTTTCATGTGGCAAACTGGCATCCGCTCACTTGGATTTCACACATGGTCGATTGCCAGCTATTTGGCATGAACGCAGGCGGGCACTTGCTGGTCAACGCGCTGATTCATGCTGCAAACACGTTGCTTGTCTTTTGGTTTCTGTTGCGAACAACACACGCCCGCTGGCCTAGCGCGCTGGTCGCCGCGCTTTTTGCGCTTCATCCGTTGCACGTGGAATCGGTGGCGTGGGCGTCTGAACGCAAAGATACCCTGTCTACATTTTTCGGATTGCTGTCCCTGATCGCTTACGTGCGCTATGTAGAAGCGCCCTCGAGCATCCGGTACGTGTGGACTGCCATAACGCTCGCGCTGGGGTTATTGGCCAAACCGATGCTAGTGACTTGGCCTTTCGTAATGTTGCTGCTCGACTACTGGCCGTTGGGAAGATGGCAAAGTGCGAAGAGCAAAGCGCAAGAAAAGAAACTGATAAAGCTCATCCTCGAAAAAATTCCGTTGTTCATTTTGGTGGCGGCGTCAGCGGTTATTACTTTGATAGCGCAATCGCGTGGAGGAGCTGTGCGGACACTCGCCCATGAGCCTCTTGCGCTGCGGCTCTCAAACACGCTTGTGTCGTATGCGAAATACTTACTGCTCACGTTCTGGCCAAATGATCTGGCAGTTTATTATCCGCTTGCGCCGGGGGGCATACCGGGCTGGCAGATCGTCGGCGCAGCGTTCCTGCTGATTGGAATTACGGCGTTCTGTTTCTTACAGAGAAAAATCCGCCCGTACCTCATCTTAGGCTGGCTTTGGTTTCTCGGAACACTGGTTCCTGTTATAGGACTCGTTCAGGTGGGCGGGCAAACCATGGCGGACCGCTACTTTTACATTCCGTCCATCGGTTTGTTCGTTGCGCTGGTGTTCGGATTAGCGGATCTCGTCAAGAGTTGGCGTGTTGCGCCATCGCTCTGCGGAGGCATATCTGCCGCGGCTCTGTTGATTCTCGCTACTCTTACGAATGTGCAAATTCAACGCTGGCATGACAGCTTCACTTTGTTCGAGCACACGCTCTCAGTCACTCCACCTAATCTCCGCATAGAACACAATTTGGGCGTCGCCTTGGGCGCTAGCAACAGATTCGATGAGGCCGCGACGCATTTTGAGAAGGCATTGCAGATCGACCCCAATTTCTACGACGGCCTGGTGGCCATGAGTGTTACTCGTTCGCACCAAGGCCGGATGCCGGAAGCCATCGAGTATTTCCAAGCCGCAATCCGTTTACAGCCGGACACGCCGAAAGCACATGTGCAACTTGCCCACGCATTGTGGGAACAGAACCGCGACCAAGAGGCGCTGGAGGAGATGCGCCGCGCTTTACAGTCTGCGCCCGGAGATGCAGACATTCGGGGCGACTTTGGACTCGCCCTGGCAATGGTCGGCAGACTACCAGAAGCCATCGCGCAACTTCACGAAGCGCTCCGACTGAATCCGAATAGCGCCGAGAATCACAACAATTTGGGATTGGCCCTGCTCGCGTCCGGCAAAGCGCGAGAGAGCATTCCCGAATTCGAAGCAGCACTGCGTCTTAAACCGGAGTTGAAGGGCGCAGCCGACAATCTGCGCCGCGCACAGGCGCAGTTAGGCTCCCAAAAGTAACGGCCCGAAAAAGACCTATATCACTGAAAGGACAGCTACCAGTGGTCGTGATCAGCTTTTCAATTCTGACACCAGAGTGACAAGGACTAATCATCGGCAAACAAAAATGAACGGTTCTTGCGCGGCGCGTGTCTCAGCATGCACCATGATGAAAATTACTACTACCGTTTTAGTCGCAGCTGCGATGCTGACAGCGTCCAGCGCGTTTGCAGGGGACCATCCATGTTGCGCAAAAGGCGCCTCAAACCGTAGTTCGGTTGCTTGTGTTAATCTGGCAAGCCTGAACCTGACGGCAGATCAAAAGACCAAAATCGAAGCGTGGCGGGCTGAATGCATGAAAGCAGGCTGTACCAAGGAGAGTCGCAAAACTTTCCTAAGCCGCGCCAAAGGCATTCTTTCTACCGAGCAGTTCGCCCAATTGAAAGCGCAATGCGAAAAAACCGCAGGCGTCACTAAAACTCAGACCTGATCGCGCTAAGCCTTTTCGACGGCTTTGAAACATCTCCGCGCCGGAAGAAATTCCGGCGCGTTTTTGTTTTGAACGACAATGTACGAGGCGTTGCTGTCAGCACCCTTTCAAAACCGATTTTCACGCTATAAGATCTTCTGCAGTAGATCCGCAAGGCGCCAGCCGGCTTTGTGCAGTTCCTCGCGCGCGACCATGCTTGCCCATTTCCGATAAAGAGTTTCGTCAGCGGCTGGTTTTTCGACCGCCTCTCCTGTCGCAACGGTGCGGTCGCCGTCCAGCAACGGCTTTACTTTCCTAAACTCCAATCGCGCATGCGCCTCGCGTGCGATCGGCAAGATTTCGTTGGCCCAAATCTCGGCGTAAGCATTGACAGAAATGTTTGACGGCATTCGCCAGGTTCGCGGCTCTTGCCTTGCCATGTCATTCACCAGCGCTTTTTTCATTGGTTCGATCTGCGCCAAAAAGTCTTTTTTCGGCAGGTACCGTGGAACACCTGCGAAAAGTGCGTTGACTACGTCATAATCCCAAAAGCCATGGAATTTTTTCTTGTGAACGCCGCGACGCCGCGGCGGCTCATCGCTTAACTCCAATGTGAAAGTATTTCCACCTTCGTCCGCGAGGGCTGCTTTATTTTTTTCTGGATCGGTGAAGCGACCTTGCTCATCGAAGTAGGCCGCGCCAACATGGAGCGGCTGATGGATGTCAGCGACGTAATGAGCCAATAGAATAAGCGCCACCGGCTTGGTGATTTTACGCTCGTTCTGTTCCGGCACGCGTCCCTGCAACACCTCAATGCAGTACGGAATCATATGCACGATGTCCCATTTGCCACGACCGGTGGAGCCATCTCGATATTCTTGCGGCGGTAGGATTGGGACATCGGTGTAATGAAACCAATGGTGCGATGGCATAGCCGAATTCATCTCGTGCGCCGGCTGATTTGCTTTCCAGAAATCGCGCAATTGCCGGTCAATGTTTCGATGCGCCGAATAATGGAATGACCTTGGATCGTCCACACCGTTCTTGTCCCAGCCTTTGATCTCATCTGCAATTACCGCAGCTTTTTCCAATGTAAGTCCATCGAGTAGCGCGTTGACCTTCGCAGCCTCGGCGGTATGCGCGAGTCGTTCGTCTGCAATCGCCCCCACGATCTCATGTCCCACCGGGCCGTAAGCAAAAGTCGAAGCGCGAAGCGCGACGATAGCAAGCGCAAGCAAAATTCCTCGACGATTCAAATTCATCGATATGGCGCACCGATTAAAAATTTAGCGACGCATCGAGCAAATGAACTGCCAGGCAAGCACGATCGGTCTTCGCGCTAAACAGAGGATGTTCATACTTTCTGCACATCAAGACGGCTACCGGCCAGAGAAGCACGCACCGAAGCATGGTTTGTCGCATTGGGCGCCAGTGTGGCAGTCGGGCCGGGTCTGACAAGACCGCGATTTACACGTCGCTCTTTCCCATGAGAAGCGAATGAATGACACCGATTCGGTTTTGCAATTTTTCGAAATGTGATCCAGCCCAGTAAATCTGGGCGCAGCCCGTGCAACGCCGGAATTCCTGGTAATAGATCTTGGTAAGTGGCTCGAGCTTCGCAATTATGTCCGCCTTGACCACCCTTTGTAGCGGTGCATTGCAGCGAAGACAGCGCGTAAATGGGACTATCAATGTAGAAAGATCAAAGCGGCGGATTACTTCAATAGTTTGCTCATCGGGGTTTTGAGAACGCGGACAGTAACCGGTCTTTACAATCGCATGCATCAGCAAGCGCCTGTCACGCGTGAGCAGCGCGCGGTTTTCGCGCTCCATTACGTCAAGTAACTGTCGGTCAGTGGCTAGCGGATGATAAGCGACGTCCAAGCCAAGCAAGCGCAAGTTGCGCGTAAGTTTGCCGAGGTGTCCGTCCGTAACAAATCGGCTGATCCTAGGGATTTGTAATCTTTTTTCACTGAAGTCCGGGTATTGTTTTCCCGGTGGATAAACCTCAATTTCGGCGTCGCCAGCGACGCCGAAATTGAAATCCACGGCTTCTCCATTTACCAAGATCAAATCGATCTCCGGATGCGGGATGCCGCAGGATTCGATGACATCTTTTACGGAGGTCTTTTCCCTGAGCGTACGCTCGATGTTTTGACGAGGCCTTGTTCGTCCAAGAAAAAAATCCAGATCGCCATGAACATGCAGCCGAACGGAGAACGGCTTCAAATCAATTGATAATGCGCGCGTTGGCATACGCGTATTCGAAAGTAGTCGCACGCGGCCGACCTTGTAACTTACCCGGGCCGAGAGGTTCGTCTTCGCCGAAATAGCAGTCGATTTGCCATCGCCGCAGCCCGCCGCCCGTATCCATGATCTTCCACCGAGTGCTGCCAAAGACCTTTTGCACCTCTGGCGAAGATGTCTCCACGATGGCTCCATGACGCAAGCTGCCCTGACTTGATTTGATCGCCGCGGAATAGCGATCAACCAAAACACCGCCTCCACCTGTCGGGTGGGAAGCAAAGCGGTACGAACCTCCGCTGTCATAACGAATGTAATGGCGTCCATCCACTGGAGTAGCAATTCGCCCGAAACCCTCTTTTTTCACCGAGCGAAGAAAATCGCGGGAATACTTTCTCCCACCCAATCCGGGCTTTGTAACTGGCGTTGCATCGAAGCCACGTTCAAAGGTGAAACCAGATTCTTTCGGCGTGTAATAGAGAGTGCAAACAACAAAATACTCGCCGTTGTGGCCTTGCGGACGCCGCGCCAGTTTTTCGTTTTCATACGCAAGCCGCTGGACGACTTCCGGCCATGGGATGTCTGCACGGAGCGCCAATGGGATTGGTAGCAAAAGTGGCGCAATCAGCACCGCGTATCGGGCTATTGTGGAGACTACCGGCATTCTCATTAACACCGTGCTTTAGCACGGTGCAGATTCTTGGACACCTCGCTGAAGCGAGGTGTTAATGAAATCGATCCGATCTCATTAGTCATTGAAGGTTTCGTTTACTGGTCCGCCCAGCAGTATTTCAATTGGCATTTTCTCGTATTCGTATTCATAGGGCGGTTGCTTCCATGCAAATTGGCCAGGATACAGTTTTCGGATGCAACGAATGACTTCGATGCCCGTTTGGAATGGGCGAAAGGCGTTACGATCTGTTACATGAATTTGCGCGCCGCCACAGAGTTCACCGGCAAATTTGTGAAACGTTGGTTGAGAATAATTTCCTCGAAAGAAAACGCCCGGCAGCTTTAAGGCATTTAGTTCGCTGCAAAGGCGCTCGGCATCAATAAATGGCGCGCCGAAAATTTCGAACGGTCGTGTTGTGCCCCGTCCCTCGGAGATGTTCGTCCCCTCGAGCAGACACATGCCCGGATAGACGGTCGTGGTATCGAGTGTCGGCATGTTTGGTGATGGCATGACCCACGGGAGGCCGGTCTGGTCGAACCATATCTGGCGGTTCCAATTTTTCATCGGCAAAATCCACAATCGACATTTGGGAAAGGCTTCGTCTCGAAATTGCTGCGCCAGCTCGCCGATTGTTTTTCCGTGGCGCACTGGAATCGAATGAAGCCCGACGAAAGATTTGTAAACAAGGTCGAGCACTGGGCCCTCTGTGGTGACGCCGTTAATCGGGTTCGGCCGATCAAGCACAACAACTGCAACGCCATTTTGTTCACAGGCGCGCATGCAAAGATACATCGTCCAGATGAACGTGTAGTAGCGCGCGCCGATATCCTGAAGATCGACAAGTAAAAGGTCGAGACCCTGCAGCATCTCTGCCGTTGGCTCACGGTGTTCGCCGTACAGACTGTAAACGGGAATGCGCAAACGAGGATGCTCGTAACTTGTCCACTCCACCATGTTGTCTTGCGTCTGGCCAAGAAATCCATGCTGCGGACCGAAAAACGCGGCGAGGCGAAACAGATCGCCCTCCTGTCTCTCCAGAATTCGTGACGCGTGTTCGAGTCTTGATGAAACTGATGCCGGGTGAAGCAGCGCGCCTATGCGGGCGCCGCGAAGTTTTTTCGGCCAAAGTTCGCCCAGATGATCAAGCGGTAATTCGACGCGCACAGCAGTGTTTTACTACAACAGAGAAATTCTCGCGAACGCGTTGTAGGGCGGCTGTGTCAGTCGTCGACTCATGGCCTTTGACACAAACGCCCTACACTCTTCGCCGTCGTATCAAGCCTACGGCAACAATTGCGATCACCGTGACTAGCGCACAGAATTTCGCGAATAGCTCTCCATGTCGTGTGTAGAAGGTTAACTCGTGCTCGGTTGGAACTTTGATCTGACCGGTGAGCACGCCTTCACCGAATGTGCTGCCCGTTTCATCGCGTAACACCTGAGTGACGCGGCCGAATTCGTCTATAAAACAGGTTACTCCAGTGTTTGCCGCGCGAACCATCGGACGACGCGTTTCAACACATCGAAAAATCGCGTTTGCCAAGTGCTGATGCGAGCCGGCGGAATGCTGGAACCATCCGTCATTTGTGATGTCCACGAGCAAATTCCCGCCGGGATTCGTTTCCGCGGGAAGGACAAAACGTCTGACAAGTTCGCCAATGGTGTCTTCGAAACAGATTAAGGGAGCCACCTGCACATCGCTGTTGGTGAGGGTGAACATGGTATGTTCTTTTCCTGGTTTAAAATCGCCGGGTACCTGGTCGCCAACAATTCGTGCGAGCAGCGGCACTGTATGCCGCCCCGGAACGTATTCGCCAAAAGGAACCAGGTGAAGTTTCCGATAGACCTGCACTCGTTCGCCGCCATCGGAAACAAGCAGCGCAGCATTGTAAACATCACCGTTTTCTTCGTCGATTGTACCCAGTAGAAGGTCGCTTTCTCCTGATGCAGCCAGGTCCATCACGAATCTGTAACTTGCCGGGTCTAAAAGAACCGGCCCAGGCATCGAACTTTCCGGCCAAATCAACAAATCAGGCGGAGGATTTGACCGCATGGCAATTTCGCTCAGGCGGCCAAACTGATCGAAAATTTTCCTCGTAAACTGCGGATCAAACTTTTGGTTTTGAGGGATATTCGATTGCACAGCAGCAACACGGAATGATTTTGCAGGCGGCGAAATTTGGGCGGTGCGAAGACCGAAGGTTAACACGCCCACGATGGCCGCGAGCGTAAGCGTCAGATCAAAATGTGGTCGCGTGGTATGTGTGCGCGCCTCAAGAATCAACCGGCGTGCTGTTGTAACTAAGATCACGTTCGTAAAGGCAACCATGAACGACAACCCAGCTACGCCGGTGAATTCCGCGATTTGAACAAGTGGCCAGTTGGCATGCAACGCCACACCCAGCCCGTTCCAGCCGAAACCGGAAAACACCCATCCGCGCAGCCATTCCTGCGTGGTCCATGCGGCGGCAAGGAGAAGAGCCAGCAGCAAGTTGTTTGTGGATCTCGTCCAGGGTGACCGCTGCGGCACTGCCGTGCGCCGAGCTTCGGCTAGCATCTGGTCCCATTTCGTCTCGCCTGACTTTGCTCTTGCTGTCCGTGGCCGAAGCAAACCGCAAAACCATGCCCAGAGCGCGATGTAAATCGCCATGTAAAACTCCAGCACAAACCAGCCCAGGACCGTCACAGTTGTGAGCCAGGAGAAAGCCGTCCAAAAAAAAGTCAGCCCAGCGACATAGCCAAGTATGAGATTACGAAGCCAGCGGCGGCGTGACTCCGCTCCTGAGAACCAAATAGCGGCAAGGAGTGGTGTAAGCGCAATCCAGCAGAGCCAGGTTAGATTAAACGGCGCAAAGCAACCTGCGTAGAGAAGCCCGCTACAGATCGCCGCCAGCCACGGCCAGGCCGCCTGGATGCTGGATGCTGAATACAGGATGCCGGATTTCTTCATCAAGCATCGAGAATCTGGTATCAAGTATCTGACGCAGTCATGCGCGACTCCGCGTCCTTCTGCAGCCAATCCCAGAGACGATCGAGTTTTTCTCCAACCTGAGCCTTGATTCGAGCAAGTTCCGCAGCGTCAAATTTGCCGTTCTCCGGCCGGCGTTGCGCGAAAAGGTAGTACTTGATCTTTGGTTCTGTTCCAGAAGGACGCACCGCGATGCGCATTCCATCTTCGAGTTCGAAAATAGACATCTTCTCTTTGGGAACAAGATCGCCTTCGATGTCTTCGATCATGTCGGATTCAAAATTTTTGATGTTGACCACCCTCGATCCGAGCACTTCGGAAAATGGATCGGTGCCGTATGATTCTGCCAGGCGCGCAATTTTGGCCGCGCCTTCTGCTCCTTCGAAAACGAGCGAACCGTTTTTCTCCGCAAAGTAACCGAAGTTTGCGAAAACTTCGTCGAGTAATTCATCGACGGTCTGCCCGCGTGACTTCGCATAGGCAGCTACTTCGCAGAACATGATGACTGCGCCGTTGCCGTCCTTATCGCGAACAAAGTCGGCGCCACTGTAACCGTAGCTCTCTTCGCCGCCGAACACGTAAAACAAAGAATGCAAGAGGCGCAGCCGGCGCGTTTCCGGTTCCGTGAGATCGACATAATTCTGTCGCAGGTGTTCCGGGATCGCGCGCTCGTACTTGCCAAGCTTTGCGCCGATGTATTTGAAGCCCGTCAGAGTTTCGACACAGCGCAAACCGTAATAATTGGCGATCGCCTTTTGCAGGTCGGTCGTGACAAAAGTTTTGATGATCACGGCGCGTGCCGCGTTTTGCTCATTCAGCACGCCCTTGTCAAAAAATGTCTTGATCCGATACCAGGCGAGGAGCGAACCGACCTGATTGCCGGTAAGCAATTTCATTTTACCGTCCTTGCCACGAACTGCAGCGCCCATGCGATCGCAGTCCGGATCCGTGGCGACCACCACATCAGCATTTTCCTTTCGAGCGAGATCGATTGCCATCGTTAACGCCTCGGCATTTTCCGGGTTCGGCGATTTCACCGTGGGGAAACGACCGTCGAAGCAATCCTGTTCCGGCACGACTTGGAAATTGAAACCGAGTCGGTTAAGCATTGGCTTGATGATTACGCTGCCGGTTCCATGCAGCGGCGTGTAAATGATCCGCAGCGATTTGGCTTCGCGAATCACTCGTGGATCCAGAATCAACGTATCAAGCCGCCGCATGTATGCATGATCGATGTCCCTGCCAATCGTCGTCACTTTGCCTCGTTGATCTTTTGGGAGTGGTGTGAACGATTCGGTCGTGATCGCGTTTACTTTGGCAATGATTCCGCTCGCGTGCGGCTCGATCACTTGCGCGCCGTCGCCGTAATAAACTTTGTAACCGTTATCAGACGGCGGATTGTGACTCGCCGTGATCACGACACCAGCGCTTGCCCTGAGATAACGAACAGCAAACGAAAGTTCCGGCACGGAGCGCGGCCCATCGAACACGAATGCGTCGCAACCATTCTCGGCTGCGATTCTGGCAGCAAGCTCTGCAAACTCCTTGGAGAAAAAACGCGGATCATGCGCGATAACAATCCTTGGCTTGGCCGACGTACTTTGCGATCGGTTCCAGGCCTGTAGATAAGCGACAAGTCCCCGCGTTGCGCGGTTGACGTTAAAGAAGTTCATCGCGTTCGTGCCGACGCAGGGGAATTGAGGCCGCTCGCCTGCGCGCGCGTTCCCGCGCTCTGCCATTGTAACGATCTTCCCAATCGTGCGGCCACGAATACCGCCCGTCCCAAATGCAAGAGTCTGATAAAAGCGATCGTTGATTTCCTTCCACTCAGCGGCATCAACGAGTTCGTTGACGGACCGAAAATAGAGATCTGACCTCGCGCCAGCCAACAGTGCGCGAATGTTCTTTGCTGACGACGCCATCAAAAAGCCGTCAGTAACAGCGCGCTCGATTCTCGAATTGAGCTGTTCAATGTCGCCCGCCATCGCCAGGCAACTGTTCCGTCATGGAGTTGCTTTGCAAGCGCTGTATAAAAACAGCGGAATCAGACTTGCGCCAACGATTTGAGATCGGCTATGAAGTTCCAAAAGGAGTTTATAGATGAAGCCGATCACGTTGTACATCGCTCTCACGGTCACGTGCATCTCATTTGCATTCGGAGAAGACCAACGGGAGACAACCAACGAACAAGAAGTCAGGCAAATGATCCAGAAGTATCGTTCAGCCTTGCTGCAGCGTGACATTCCTATGCTCGAGAAAATCTGGGCCGATGATTACGTTTTTGTGAATGCATCCGGTGAGGTGCTTACAAAGGCGCAGCGGCTCAGTAATCTTAAATCTGGCGCGACTTCACTCGACTCGATCAACCAAGAGGAAAACATCACGGTCCGTGTTTATCAGAACAGTGCTGTGGTGACAAGCCGCGTCACGCTTAAGGGACAGTACAGCGGCAAACAGATCAGCGGCCAATACAGAAGCACGCTCGTGTGGGTCAAAGGCCCGGCAGGATGGCAACTGGTCTCTAATCAGTTGACCGCCCTCGCGACGAGATAGAGTCGCGACCGCCTCAAACTAATCGGCACGACCGCGGGCGCCTTGCTGTCACGCTGAGTGTGGCACAAAGTCGAAGGATGAATCCGAAGGCCTTCTTCGGCGAGCTAAAGCGGCGCAACGTTTACAAAGTTGCCGTGGCCTACGCGGTCGCCGGCTGGGCGCTTTCTCAAGGAATCGCACAGGTTTTTCCAGTGTTCGATGTTCCGAATTGGGCCATCCGCTCGATTGTGGTGCTTATCATCATTGGTTTGCCAATCGCGCTTGTTCTGGCATGGATGTTCGAGCTTACGCCGCAGGGAATTAAGCGCGCCGAAACGGCGGATGCCATGGCAGCAACGTCGCGACGAAATAAGCGCGCGTGGATTTACGTGGTGGTCATCGGCGGTCTCGTATCCATCGGATTATTTTTTCTCGGCCGTTATACCGCGCCGACCCTAACGCCTCTTCCCGCCAAATCGATCGCGGTTCTGCCCTTTGAAAACCTGAGCGAAGATAAAGCAAACGCTTATTTCGCCGACGGCATCCAGGCGGAGATTTTGACGCGGCTCGCTAAGATTGCCGATTTGAAAGTGATTTCGCGCACTTCGACCCAGCAGTATCAGAGCAAGCCGGCTAATCTTGACGAGATCGCGAAGCAGCTTGGTGTGGCAAATGTTGTTGAAGGCAGCGTGCAAAAAGCGGCGGATCAGGTTCGGGTCAATGTTCAATTAGTTAATGTGCAAACGGGCTCTCAGCTCTGGGCAGAGACCTACGATCGAAAGTTGACGGACATCTTTAGCGTCGAGAGCGAGATCGCCAGACGAATCGCAACATCCTTGCAAGCGAAACTGACCGGCCGCGAGGAGCAAGCATTGGCTGCTAAGCCGACAAACAATCCGGAAGCTTACGACGCCTACTTACGCGGGTTGGCCTTTGAATCACGTAGCAACTATTCGAGCGACGCCCTATTCAAAGCCATCGATTTTTATGGGCTGGCGGTCCGGCTTGACCCTAATTTTGCACTCGCTTGGGCGCGACTTTCCGGTGCGCACGCGCTGCTTTACTTCCTACGCCGCGACACTACTAGCGCTCGGCGCGATGCAGCTAAAGATGCTTTGGAAAATGCGCAGAAACTGCAACCGAACTCGCCTGAAACCCTGCTCTTCTTGGGTTATTATCAATATTGGGTGTTGCGCGATTACGGGTTAGCCAAAACCACCTTCGAGCGCGTCGGCGAGATGTTGTCAGGGAACAGCGAGGTTTTATACGCCCTTGGCGCAGTTGCCCGACGCGAGGGAAATTGGGATGAAAGCGTTTCGTACTGGGAACGCGGGCTCGCCCTTGATCCTAGGAATCCAGCATTACTGACTGAAGTGGCATGGACTTACGCCATGCTTCGACAATTCCCGACAGCGCTAAAGCTCTACGACCGGGCACTGGATATCATCCATGATGAGCCGTCTATCATGGCGCTAAGGGCCAGCATCTACCAGGCTGAAGGTAACCTGCAAGAAGCCGCTAAGTCGC
>Ga0209689_1001329_pt1 | contig 18450 bp, 18 predicted proteins | sample GraSoiAngelo_149_FD_187119 | JGI IMG/M metagenome (GOLD analysis project Ga0209689, IMG submission 187119) | Grasslands soil microbial communities from the Angelo Coastal Reserve, California, USA - 14_1009_09_30cm (SPAdes) (version 2) | ecosystem: Environmental > Terrestrial > Soil > Grasslands ... | reverse complement strand
CTTCGGGCCGCAGATCGCGATCGGTGCGCCGGCCGACCGGTCGACGGCGGAGTATGCGCGTGCCGTCGGTGACCTGCTGCGCCGTGCACGGGCACGCCAGGTCACCCTGCAGACGCTTGACCTCGCCGCCCGGCGCGCCCTATCCGAGCGGCTCGGTCTCAGCTCTGGCGCGTCTGGTTTTGAGGAGGCCCTGGCCCAGCGGGCGCCTGCGGTCGCCCGCGAGCTCAAGGCAGTGGAGAGCCGGATCGGCGCTGCCGCCGGTGCCGAAGACTCATTGCTCGCCGCTGCCCGGCAGCTGCATTCGATCGCCTATCCGGTCGCCCCGCAAGCCTCAGGAAAGGAGCCGTCATGAACGCCGTTGACTTTTATTCCCGCTTCCGTGCCGAGGTCGAGAAGGTGATCGTCGGCCAGACCGATGCCGTCCGCCTCTGCGCCCTGGCCGTGCTGGCCCAGGGACACATCCTGCTCGAGGGCGTACCCGGTGTGGGCAAGACCCTTCTGGCGAAAACCATCGCCCGTCTGCTTTCTCTTCAGTACGGGAGGGTCCAGTTCACACCCGACCTGATGCCGGCTGACATCGTGGGAACCGCTGTCTACGATCTCCAGACACGCGCGTTCCGCGTCCGGCAGGGGCCGGTCTTCACCAATGTGCTGCTCGCCGACGAGATCAACCGCGCCCCCGCCAAAGTCCAGTCGGCGCTGCTCGAGGCCATGGAGGAACGTGGGGTCAGCCTCGAAGGTCAGCAGCTGCCGCTCCCGGATCCGTTCATCGTCTTCGCCACCCAGAATCCCGTGGAATACGAAGGCACCTACCCGCTGCCCGAGGCTCAGCAGGACCGGTTCCTCTTCAAGGTCGTGCTCGACTACCCGTCACCCGAGCAGGAGCTTGAAATCCTGCGCCGCTGGGATTCCGGGATCGAGCTCAAAGACCCGGCCCGGGCCGGCGTCCAGCCGGTGCTCGATGCGGCCGCCATCGGCGAGTGTCGCGCCGAGATCGCGCGTATCACCGTGGACGAGAAGCTGCGGCGCTACATCATCGAGCTGGCTGTCGCCACCCGCCAGGCGCCCGAGCTCGTGCTCGGTGCCAGTCCGCGCGCCGAGGTGCTCCTGCTGCTCGCCTCGAAAGCCGCCGCCGCCTTCGAAGGCCGCGATTACGTGACCCCGGACGACGTAAAGGGCCTGCTGCGTCCCGCCTTTCGCCATCGCCTGCTCCTGCGCCCGGAGGCCGAGGTCGCCGGCCAGACTGCCGACAGCCTGCTCGACGGGGTGATCGCCCGGGTTACACCGCCACGCTGACATGACCCTGGTTCCGCAGCCGCGATTGCTGGTGGCGCTTGGCCTGGGCGCCGCGCTCGTCCTGCTCCTGGTTTTGAGTCCGCTCTTCTGGCTCGTTGTCATCCTCTATTACGCGGCTCTCCTCGTGGTCGTCCTGGTCGAGGCGCGACGACTCCCCTCGCCGGCGGGCTTTGCTGTGACTCGTAATCTGCCTCATCCGTTCTCGTTAGGGGCCGACCAGGCCGTGATCCTCGGGGTTGAGCACGCCCAGGCGGCCGGGATGAGGGCGCTGGTGTCGGACCACGCTCCGCCCGAGCTGCACCCGTCGCCCCGAGTGGTTGAGGGCTCATTCGACAGCGCCGGCCAGCTGATCGTCGAGTACCGGACGCTGGCTCCGCAGCGCGGGAAGTTCCAGTTCGGGCCGATCGACCTGCGCTGCTGGCGCCGGGGCGGCTGGCTGCTGCGCCAGGTGCGGCTTCGGGCGGACCAGGCCGCGGCCGTCTATCCGGACGTACTCGCCATCAAGCGCTATCAGCTATTGCTTCGTCGCGGGGTCCGTACGGTGGTGGGCCTGCGACGTGCCCGGCCGCCTGGCGCCACCACCGCCTTCAGCGGGTTGCGCGACTACCTACCGGGCGACGACATCCGCCGGATCAGCTGGAAAGCCAGCGCCCGGCGCGACACGCCGGTGGTGGTCGAGGTCGAGGCCGAGCGCGGCCAGCAGGTGATCATTGCTCTTGATTGCGGGCGGCTCATGACGGCGCCCGCCGGTGTCCTGACAAAGCTCGACCACGCTGTCAACGCGGCTCTGCTGCTCGCCTGGGTTGCCCAGAACCAGGGCGACCGGGTCGGCATGCTGACCTTCAGTGATGGGGTGCGACGGTTCGTCGCGCCTCAGCGAGGGCCCGCCCAGGTCAGCCGGCTGAACGAGCTCCTATTCGATGTCAGGGCGGAGTACACGGAACCCGACTTTGGTGAGGCATTCTCACATCTCCGGTTGCACGTCAGCCGCCGCTCGCTGGTGGTGGTCCTCACCGATGTGCTCGATCCCGAGGCATCACGCGATCTCGTGGCGCACGCGGTCCGGCTTGGCTCGCGTCACCTTGTGCTGGTGGTGGCGATGGCTGATCCGGCCGTGATCATGGCGCGGGACGCGCCTGTGGATGAGTCCCCTCGGGCCTACGAGTGGGCGGCGGCGGAGGAACTACTGGCGGCCAGGCGGCAGAGCTTCGAGGCGCTCCAGCAGGGCGGCGTCCTCGGGCTCGACGTGGCCGCGGGACGGCTGAGCCCAGCCCTGGTCGAGCGCTACCTCGAGCTGAAGGAGCGAGCTCTGCTGTAGCTCAGGCGTGCTTCCGGCCCGCGGTCAGCAGGTACCCGTAGAGGGCAAGCCCGCTGAAAAGTCCCACCGCCACCTTGATGGCGAGCGGCGCATCGGAGGGACTCAGGTTGGCCTCGATGATGCCCGCGATGATCAGGATCGGTCCAAGCCCGACCAGCAAAACGAAGGCACGCCTGGAGGCGAGCACCAGCGCGTCGCGTCGCCGGTAGGGGCCGGGCAGCAGGATCGCCCATCCCATCATCAGCCCTGCGGCTCCGGCCGCGACCACGATCGACAGCTCGAGCACGCCGTGAGCGACGACGAAGTCGAGCAGTCCACCGCTGATGCCGTAGGCATGCGTCAGCCCGAGCAGCCCGCCCACCTGGACTCCGTTCGTCATCAGGAGGTAGATGGTGGGCAGCCCGGCGAGCACCCCGAGCGCGAATGCGCCGATGGCTACCCGGAGGTTGTTTGTCATGATCAGCCCGGACATGAACGGCCGGTCTGCGGCGGCGATCTGGGTCCAGAGCTCGTGATTGTGTACCTTCTGGACGATCTCGCCGGGTACGAATGCGTAGGCAAGCTGGGGGTCCAGGTTGACCGCGAAAAAGCTGGCGGCGGCGGTCCCGAAGAGCAACGCGGCGGAGGCCAGCAGGAAGGGGGCGGCTGCTCTATAGGTCTGGGGCAGGGTGCGCCGATAGAAGATTCCCAGCTCCTTGCCCGCCTCGCGCTGCGGCCGGTAGACGGCGGCGTGCCCTCGCGCCACCAGTCCGTTCAGGTAGCTCGCGACCGGTTCGGTTGGCCAGTCGCGCTGTGCCCTGGCCAGGTCCGCGGTCGCCCTGCGGTAGAGCGCCGCCAGCGACAGGACTTCACGGGCGCGGAGTCCCAGGGGACCGCCGGCGCCTGCGCGATGCAGTAAGGCTTCGAGGCGCTCCCACTCGGGCCGCCTGCGTGTGACGAACTCGTCGACCCGCATTGCTCCACCATGATGACGCAGCCCTGGTAACAGGCTTGACACGGCCGGAATCGGTCCTGTTTGTTCGGGCTAGACTGCTGGCGTGCAGCCCGTCGATTCTGATGACCTGGTCGTTTCCACGCCCGAGCGGGTCTCCTTCCAGTACCCGGTGGCGGGGCTCGGCAGCCGCTTTCTAGCCCAGGCGATAGACATGGCTGTCCTGGTCGCCATCTTCCTGGTACTGCTCTATGCCGCCAATGCCGTTGGGAAGACCACCGGCGACCAGCGGCTGGCGCTGCTGATCTTTATCCTGGTCAGCTTCGTTTTGCTGTTTGGCTATTTCTGGGCACTCGAGGCGATCTGGTCAGGCCAGACCTTGGGCAAGCGAGCGCTACGACTGCGCGTGGTCGGCGACCAGGGTGAGCCGTTGCGCTTCAGCCAGGCAGCCATCCGCAACCTGGTCCGGATTGTCGATTTCCTTCCGGTCGGGTATGCGGTTGGGGTGATAGCCATCTTTCTGAACGTCAAGAACAAGCGCCTGGGCGACTTTGCGGCCGGCACCCTGGTGGTCCGGGAGCGCGATCGGGTCAGCTTGTTTGACCTGGCCAGCCTTCCGCCATCGACTCCGCCCGGGCAGGCCGAGCCGGCTGCGTCGATCTGGGGAAAGCCCTCGGTTTCAGCGCCATCGGTAACGGGTGTGCCCGGGCCTATCCCGCCGGTGGACGCCGCGTTGCGGCGGCTGGTCGTGGCCTATGCAGCGCGCCGCAATGAGCTGCCCGTGTTCAGGAGGCAGGCGATCGCTGACCGTGCCCAGGTCGCCTTGCGAAAAGCGCTTCCCGAGGTGGTGGCAACCAGTGGGCCTCTGGCGGCCCTGGACCAGCTGGCGGAGGCTGAGGGGGTCACCCCAAAACGACCGGTGCACCGCCTGTCCACCGCCGCCGTTGCCCTTGGCATCGCCGCCTTCGGTTTTTCGCTGGTCCCCTTTTTCCTGCCCCTCGAAGTCCTCGCGTTTGTCTGCGGCATCGTCGCCGTCGTGATCTCGGTCCAGGCGCTTGGCGCCGTCCGTGGCCGCCCCCACGAGTTTCAGGGTGAGGACCGAGCCAGGACAGGAAGGATCCTCGGCATCGCGGGAACCTGCATCTCCGGGTTTATCCTGGGGATCTATCTGCTGGGCAGCCTGGGCGTCCTGTAGTTAGAGTCGCTCCCTGCCGGCGATCCCGGTGTTGACCGGGTGCCACCACTCGATCTTCCCCTCACCCAGCCGCCAGCAGAGGAACACCGTCTCGCCCTCCCGTTTGTGAAAGAAGTCGATCAGGCCTGTGGCCGGGTCGCGCAGCACGATTCCCCACTCCTGCAGCTGTCGAAGGTCCTTCTCCATTGTCTGGGCCAGCTGCGACAGGTGACGGGATGGCGTACCGCCGCCATTCTGAGCCGCTTTCTCGCGCACCAGTGCCAGCGACTTGTCCTTGGCCAGCTCGGCCTGCTGGGCTCTGATGCGCTCGAGCAGCGGCCGGACCGTGGGGAGCAGGGCGTTGGCGTCGTCAACCGAGTAAAAAGTCTCGGCCACCGTCAGGCCGCCGAGATCGGCGCCATCGCGCGCAGCCGGGCCACCATCCCGGGCAGGCGGTCGAGTAGCAGCTCGACCTCGGCCTCGGTGTTCCCTTTGCCAAGTGACAGCCTCAGGCTGCCCAGGGCGCGCTCTCGCGCATAGCCGAGCGCCAGGATCACGTGGCTGGCCTCCAGTGACCCGGAGGTGCAGGCCGATCCCGACGATGCGGCGATCCCCTCCATGTCGAGCTGCAGGAGGAGGGACTCGCCCTCCACTCCCTGGAACAGGAAGCTCGCGTGATGAGGCAACCGCCTGGTCGGATGTCCGGTCAGCTCCGAGTGCGGGATCCGGTCGAGCACGCTGTCGATCAGCCGGTCGCGCAGGCGGGTCGTGTGCTCGGCATTGGTCACCATGTCCCGGTCCGCGATCGTGATCGCCTTGGCCAGGCCGGCGATCCCGGCCACGTTTTCGGTTCCGGCGCGGCGGTTACGCTCGTGGCCGCCGCCCAGCATCTGAGGCTCCAGCCGGACTCCGGAGCGGACGATCAGGCAGCCGGCGCCCTTCGGGCCGTGGAGCTTGTGGGCGGACATGGAGAGCAGGTCAACCCCGAGCTCATCAACCCTGGTCCGGATCTTCCCAGTCGATTGGACCGCGTCCGTGTGGAAGTAGGCGCTGCTGTGCGCGCGAGTCACCGCCACCAGCTCTGCAAGGGGTTCGATGGTCCCGATCTCGTTGTTCGCGTGCATGATGCTGACCAGGACTGTGTCCTTGCGCAGGGCGCGGGCCAGGTCGTTAGGATCGACCAGGCCGTGGCGATCGACCGGCAGCCGGGTCACCTCAAAGCCTTCCGCCTCGAGTCCGTCGGCTGAGCGGAGCACGGCGTCGTGCTCGATCGTCGAGGTGATCAGATGCTGACCGCGGTCGCGATTGCGGTAGGCCACCCCACGTAAGGCGAGATTGTCGCCCTCGGTGCCGCCGGAGGTGAAGATCACCTCCTTGGCCTGCACGCCGTAAAAGGCCGCCACCTCGTCGCGAGCCTGGTCGATGGCCTGCCGGGCGCGCTGCCCCAGTCCATAAACGCTCGAGGCATTACCGAACTCCTCGGTCAGGTAGGGCGTCATCGCCTGGAGAACCTCGGGATCCAGGGCCGTGGTCGCCGAATGGTCGAAATAGATCACGGGGCTAATTCTAAGTTCGGGTGATCTCCGAGTATTGTCTCCCTCCCCTACGGGGGGAGGGTCGGGGTGGGGGCTACCGCCCGCCGCGCACCCGCAGGAGTTCGCGCAGGGAACCGCGGAAGTCCTGGAGCCGCTGGTGCACGTCAAGGAGCTCGTCCCCGCTGATCGGGCCTTCTGCCGCTACCTTGGGCAGGCCTTCCGGATGCTTGGGTTTCTTGAGGAGCAGCACCGCCACAAAGCTGACCCCACAGTTGGCGCAGGTCACCTCAACCGTGCAGTGTCCCTCGCTCTCGTTGAGTAGCTTCACCTCGCAGTCGGTCAGCGCCTGCGAGCAGGCCAGGCATTTGTAATACTTCGCCCGCTCCTTGATCAGGGCGATCAGGTTCACGATTCCACTATAGCCGCCGTCTGGCGGGAGATGAAGGCGCCCGCTTCGGATTTAGCCGGCGGCCTGCTTGGCCTGGGTGGCCGCCTGGGCGGACTGGCCCGCGGCCTTCGCCGTCTGGCCGTAGGCGTCCACCGGCACCGGACTCGGCTGGTGCTTGCGCGCCTCCAGCTTCTTGACCGCGTCGATTGCGGCCGTGGTGGCATCCCCGACGGCGGTCGTGATCTGGCGGGTCAGCTGGGAGCGGACGTCCCCGGCCGCGTACACCCCCGGCACACTTGTTTGCATGGTGCTGTCTGTGATCAGGAACCCCAGCGGGTCGTGCTGCATGTGCTCCCGGTGGTCGAAGAATTGCGTGTTCGGCTGAAAGCCTATGAAGATAAAGATCCCGGTCACCTTCAGCTCTTTGGTCTCGCCGGTTTTCACATTCTTCAGGGTGACGCTGACCACCTCGCCGTCCACCCCGTTGACCGCGGTCACCTCGGTGTCCAGGATGATCTCGACCTTCGGGTTCTTTTTCGCCGCCTCGATCAGGATGGCCTGCGCCCGAAACTGGTCGCGCCGGTGGATCAGGTAGACCTTCTTCACATAGCGGGTCAAAAATACGGCCTCCTCCACGGCGGCGTCGCCGCCCCCGACGACCGCCACCTCCTGCTCCTTGAAGAAGGCGCCGTCGCAGACCGCGCATTGCGAGACTCCACGGCCCTGGAACTCGGTCTCACCGGGGATGCCAAGCTTCTTCGGCTCCCCGCCGGCGGTCAGAATCACATAGTCGCCCCGGTAGGCGCCGCTGTCTGTCTCCACCACCTTGGTGTCGCCTTCCGACCGGATCCCGGTGACGGTGGCGGTGGCCGTCTCGACTCCGAATTTCTTTGCCTGCTCGGTCATCTTGTCGGCCAGCTCGGCGCCCGTGATGTGGTCGAAACCCGGGTAATCCTCGATGGCGTCGGTGTTCAGCAGCTGGCCGCCCGGCACCCCGCGCTCGAGCAGGATGGTCTTCACCCGTGCCCGGCCGGCATAGAGGGCTGCAGTCAGTCCGGCGGGGCCGCCACCGATGATGATGACGTCGTAGCGGCGGTCAGCTCCCATTAACTCGATCCTCCATGATATCGAAGCATTTCCTGACCATTAGTATTCCCGCAAACCTGGTGCGGTAACCGGGAACCGTATATAAAAGGAGCCATGCCCGAGGGAGAAGCCGATAGCCGGGTCGGGCAACCCCGGGCAAAGGTGCTGCCGCTGCCGCAGGCGGCGGTTCCCGACCAGGACTACCTGGTCTGGGCGTATCAGACGCACGTAACGGCGATATACCAGTACGTTTACAGCCGGGTCGGCAACCGGCCGGACGCGGAGGATCTCACGTCACAGGTGTTCATGAAAGCGATCCAGGGAATGCGGGCCGACGTCTCGGTCCCGGAGCTGCGCAGCTGGCTGTACAAGGTCGCCCAGACCACCCTGGCCGACCACTGGCGGCAGTACTACGCCGAGGACCTGACCGACCTGGGCGAGGACGTCGGCCGGGCACCGGCAACCCGGGAAAACCAGGAGGCAACCCTGCGGGTCGACGCCCTGCTCGCCTCCTTGCCGGATACATACCGGCGCGTGCTCGAGCTCCGCTTTCTGCGTGGTTATTCGGTGAGGGAGACAGCGCATGAGCTCGGGCTCAGCGAGGTCAACGTGAAGGTCCTGCAATTCCGGGCGTTGAACCGGGCAGGCCGGGAGCGAAAGAGGAACTGATGAACGATGACCCCGAACAACTAGACCGCCACGTCGAGGACCTGCTGAACGATCAGCGGCCGGAACGGACGCCGCTGGCGGATGAGGACGCGCTCCGCGCCCGGCAGACGGCGGCAATGCTTCGCGCTGCCAAGCCAGGCGCGGGCCTGCCCTCCCAGGAGTTCCTCCATCGAATGCAGGGCTCGATCAACGGCTGGGTGCGCGAGCGGGCTGCGAGCAGCCCCGCGGCCAGCGGTTTCAGCCGGCGGTCGGTCATCCTCAGCGGGCTCAGCGGTATCGCGGCGGGCATTCTGGCCGCGGTTGGCATCGACCGCCTGGCCCAGCCCCGCCCGACGGCGGCGACGCCCGACCTGGTCCTCAACGAGGGTGGCTGGAAGGGGACCTGGCAACCGGTCATGGCCTTGAGCGAGGTGCCGCAGGCAACCCCGGTTCGCTTCAGCAGCGGTGCTCTCGAGGGCTACCTGATCCGAAACGGCGACCAGGTGCGCGCTCTCTCGGCGATCTGCACGCACATGGCCTGCGTCTTGAACTGGAGCAAGCTCCGGACCCGCTTCGAGTGTCCCTGCCACGGCGCCTCCTTCGACCAGGCGGGCACCTCGACCGGGCATTACGATGGGGCAGGCCTGCCCCCGCTCCCGGCCATCAAGGTGCGGGTCGAGGGCGGCCAGGTCCAGGTCTATACCGTCTGACCGGGCTCAGCGGTTCCTTGTCGAAACCTTAACTCGCTACCCCTTGCGCACGGGGGTGACCCGGCGTAAACTCGCGCCGTCGGGGGTCGGCTCAATGAAGAGGGAGGTGACGTCGATGCGCAGACTCGCGGTCCTCACCGCATCCATAGTCTTTGCGTTGTCCAGCTCGGTCCTGCTTGGGAGTGCCTCCGGCAGCCGGACCATCAAGATCCTGGGGACGGAGCATTTCGTCCCGAACGCTCTGATTAACGCGAATTACCGGTTCTCGCCGGGTCCGCTGTCGGTAAAGAGCGGGGAGAGCGTGACCTGGGCGAACGCCACGAATGATGGCCACACGATCTCGATCGTGCCCAGCGTGCCCGCAACCGTCAGCGACGTATTCGGTTGTGGGGCGCCTGGGACTGTGTGCGCGCCCATTCTTGCCTGTCACTTTCCACAGGGCTTTGGGCCGCCCGTCACTGTGGGCTGCGGGAATGCGGCAAACGGCGAGCTGAAGGTCGTTGGCGATTCGGTCCTGGTTGGATGCACCGGGACGCCCGGCTGTCAGGTTCCGATTCCAATACCGTCAACCGTCACGCTGAAGATCACGGCGCCGGCTGGCTCCCACCTGCTCTACATGTGCGTGATCCATGCCTGGATGCAGGGCGAGATAGTCGTCAGCTAAGACCAGTTGAGGACCCCGGTCACGTGGCCGGGGTCTTTTTCTTTCTCGGTAGAATTCGCTGATGCTTCGGAGCACTCTCGCTGGAAGCTACCCGCGTGTGAGCGACGCCCCGCTGCCGGTGAATCTTCGCCAGATGCTCCACAAGCACGACCGGCGCGAGATCTCCGATGCGGAGCTCGAGCACGCCTACGAAGCCACCATCACTCGTATTGTCAACGAGCAGGAGTCGGCGGGGATCGACCTCCTGACCGACGGTCAGATCCGATGGGACGACCTGCTCACGCCGATCACCCGCCAGCTCGACGGGGCCAAGCCCGGTGGGTTGCTTCGCTATTTCGACAACAACGTCTATTACCGTCATCCCGTGATCCAGGGCCCGATCCGCTGGCGCGGGCCGGCCACGGTCGACGACTATCGCACCGCCGCCGGCGCCACCCGCCGTCCGGTGAAGGCGGTCCTGCCGGGCCCCATCACATACGCCGTGCTTGCCGAGGACCGCGCCTATAAGAATTTCGAGATGCTGGCGCGCGCCGTCTCGGAGGCGCTCCACCAGGAAGCGCTCGCACTGCAGGAGGCGGGTGCCCCGTTGATCCAGATCGACGAGCCGGCCCTCGGTGGGCAGCCCGCCAGGCTCGCCCTGGCCCGAGCCTGTATGGAGACCATCGCCCGCGGGTTGAAGACGAAGGTGGGAATCGCCACCTATTTCAAGCCCGTGCAAGAGATCTGGACCGGGCTCCGCGCCTTTCCCGTGCAGGTCTGGCAGGTCGATGTCGCCGACCGCCCGGCTCAGCTCGATATGGTCCTCAATGCGCCACCCGACGGCGAGGTCGTTTTTGGTTGCATGGACGCTCGCAACACCAGGCTCGAGGAGCGTGATACGCTGGCGCGCACTTTGGAAAGAGCCACGGACAGGCTGGGCGCCGACCGGGTCTGGGCGAGCCCGAACGCCGGGCTAGAGTTCCTTCCGCACGCGACGGCTCAGAAGAAGATGGCGAGGCTGGCCGAAGCCGTGGGCGCGGTCAACGGACGGACGGCCGGGACGGCGGCGAGATGAAGCTGCTCCAGACCACCAGCGTGGGTAGCTTTCCCAAGCCCGACTACCTGGTCTCCGCGCGCAACCTCTACGCCAAGAGTCAGCTCTCTCGTGAGGAGCTCGGCGAGCTCGAGAAGAAAGCCACCCGCGAGGTGATCGCCCTGCAGGAGCGGCTGGGCCTGGACATCCTGGTCGACGGCGAGATGGAGCGTGGCGACATGACCGCGTTCTTCGCCGAGCAACTCGAGGGGATGGGCATCAGCGGGCTGGTTCGCTCCTACGGCAACCGCTATTACCGCAAGCCGATCGTGGTCGGACCGATCCGGCGGGTAAAGCCGATGACCGTCCCCATGTACCAGTTCGCCCAGAGTCTCACCGAGAAGCCGGTCAAGGGCATGCTGACCGGGCCATACACCATGACCGACTGGTCGTTCAATGAGCACTACCCCTCGCGGCGCGACACCATCCTGGCATTTGCCCAGGTGATCCGCGAGGAGGCCGAGGACCTGCAACGGGCAGGGGCCCGCTACATCCAGATCGATGAGCCGGCGCTGTCGACCCGGCCGGACGAGCTGCCGGTCGCGATCGAGGCCATGCACATCGTCACGGACGGGCTCAAGGCCAAGACCATCTCCCACATGTGCTACGGCGACTTCGACACCATCTATCCTGGTTTGCTCGAGCTCCCCGTACAGCAGCTCGACCTGGAAGCAGCCAACAACGACTTCGCCCTGATCGAGCTGATCCGCAAGCACCCGTTCACCAAGGAGATCGCGCTCGGCGTGGTCGACTCGCACGATCACCGGATCGAGACCAAGGACGAGGTGGTCGCCGGGATTCACCGCGCCCTCGAGGTCCTCCGCCCCGAGCAGGTCTGGATCGACCCGGACTGCGGGCTCAAGACCCGCAGCTGGCAGGAAGCCGAGCGCAAGCTGGCCGTGATCGTGGAGGCGGCCAATCAGGTCCGCGAGGAGCTTTCTAAGAAACCAAAACCGGCCAAGGCGCGTTGAACCCCTGAGCGGAGGCTTTCGCCTGCCGTTCTTTAGACTCGTTGAGAGAGCATGAGCGACCTTCAACCCACCCCTGTCCTTGACCGGATCGGCGGGCCATCGGACCTGCGCGAGCTGTCCGAGGCCGAGCTGCGCGAGCTTGCCGAGGAGATCCGGCAGTTTCTGGTCAGCTCGGTGTCTCACACCGGCGGCCATTTGGGGCCGAACCTGGGGGTGGTCGAATTGACCCTTGCCCTCCACCGGACCTTCGACAGCCCGCGTGACCGCATCCTCTGGGACACCGGGCACCAGGCTTATGTGCACAAGCTGCTCACCCGCCCCCGGGAGGGGTTTGCCCGGCTTCGCAAGCTCGGGGGGATGAGCGGCTATCCAAACCGGGGTGAGAGCGAGCACGACCTGATCGAGAACAGCCACGCCTCGACCGGGCTCAGCTACGCCGCCGGCATGGCCGAAGCCCGTCAGCGGCGTGGGGCGGACGGCCAGGTTGTTGTAGTAGTCGGCGACGGCGCTCTCACCGGCGGGATGGCCTACGAGGCGCTGAACAACATCGGCCACCGCAAGACTCCTGTGACCATCGTCCTCAACGACAACGGCCGTTCATATGCGCCCACCATCGGCGGTCTGGCCCAGCACCTTGCCCAGCGGCTTACCGTCCTGAATCCCGGCTACCACCGGACCAAGAACTGGGTCGACCGGATGTTGCGGCACGTGCCCGGCGGCGACAAGGCGGTCGCGGCCGGCCGCCGCATCAAGGAGAGCCTCAAGGAGCTGATCGCGCCCCGCACCTTCTTCGAGTACCTGGGGATCAAGTACTCGGGGCCGATCGACGGGCACAACCTGGCCGACATCGAGCGAACCCTTGCTCAAGCAAAGCGGCTCGGCGGGCCGGTCGTGGTGCACGTCATCACCACCAAGGGCCGCGGGTACGGCCCGGCCGAAGAGGACGAGATCGACCACCTTCACGGGGTGAGCGCCTTCGACCTCAAGACCGCCAAGCCGCTCAGTCACAAGACAACCTACACCGACGTCTTCGGCGAGGCGTTGCTCGAGGAAGCCCAGCGCGAGCCTCGCCTCTGCGCCATCACAGCGGCCATGGGTACCAGCGCCGGCCTGGGTCCGTTTGCGGCGGCTTTCCCGGACCGCTTCTTCGATGTGGGCATCGCGGAGCAGCATGCGGTCACGTTTTCTGCCGGGCTTGCCATGGAAGGAATGTTGCCAGTGGTTTGCATCTACTCCACTTTTTTGCAGCGGGCCCTGGACCAGGTGATGATGGATGTCTGCCTGCACAACCTGCCCGTGACTTTCGTGCTGGACCGGGCAGGGATCACCGGCGAGGATGGTCCATCGCATCACGGGATATTCGACCTGACCTTCCTGCGCGCCATGCCGAACCTGACGCTAGCTGCTCCGGGCAGCCCACAGGAGCTCCGCGACCTGCTCCACACCGCCGTCTCCCGCACCGGGGGTGGCCCGTTCGCCATCCGGTTTCCAAAGGGGAGTGCGGGAGTCGACGAGCGCCGCGCCACCCGGGTGCTGCCGGTCGGTGAGTGGGAGGTTTTGCGCCAGGGAACCGCCTTTTTGCTTCTGGCGACCGGCAAAATGGTAGCGACGGCCCTCGAGGTGGCGGCCAACCTCGACCGTGAGGGATGGCCCGCGACAGTCGTCGACTGCCGCTATATCAAGCCGCTGGACCCGCGGCTCGAGAGTTGGGCTCGTCGCCATCGGCTGGTCGTGACGCTCGAAGACAATGTCGCGACCGGCGGCTTCGGCTCCGCTGTCTCCGAGATGCTGAGTCCGCTCGGGATCCCGGTGACGGTCCTGGCCGTCCCTGATACTTTTCTCCCGCATGGGACCCAGGCCGAGCTACTTCGCGAGTTGCGGCTAGACACCGAGGGCGTGACCGCCCGGCTACAGACGGTCCTTCATGTCTCCGAGCCCGTGGAAGAGCGCGAGCCCTTAACCCAGCCCGGTATCTAGCTGCTCGTCGTCCTTGCTGATCACCCGCAAATGCGGGATCCCTACTTCCTGTTCCGGCTCGGCTTGCGGTGGGGCCGGAGCGGGTGGTTGCTCGACCGCGACCGCCAGCGGCAGGGTCAGCAGGAAGGTGCTGCCGTGCTCGGGTTCGGATGACTCCACCACCAGGTCGCCTCCGTGCTGGCGGGCGAGCTCGCGTGAGAGAAAGAGGCCGAGCCCGGTACCACGGATGTGCATGGTCAGCCGGTTGCTGACCCGGCCGAAGCGAGTGAAGAGACGCGCCTGCTCGGCGGCGGAGATGCCAACGCCCTGGTCGCTGACCCGGACCAGGGCTCGCCCGTCGTCCTGAATCAGCCGGCAGGTCACCAGGCCACCGTTGGGCGAGTACTTGATTGCATTTTCCATCAGGTTGCCAACGATCGTGGCGAGCCGGTCCTGGTCCGCCATGACGGTGACGGGGTCTTCCGGCAACTCGACCGACAGCTGATGTCGGTCGCTTGCCAGCGGTCTCACGGTCTCCACCGCCTCGCTGACGACCTCTCTTAAGTCCACCCGCCGGCGCTTCAGCCCAAGTCGCCCGTCCTCGAGGCGTGTCGCCTCGAGCATCTGGTCGACCAGCATGTTCATCTCGAGCGTCCGGGCTTTGAGCACCGTGACCGCCCGCAGCCCTTCTTCCTTGAGCACCCCGAGCGAGCCCTGCTCGAGCATGCTGAGATAGCCGCCCATCACCGCCAGCGGACTGCGGAGCTCGTGCGAGGCCAGGCTGAGAAACTGGGATTTCGAGCGCTCCAGGTTCGCCACCCGTTCGCTGACCCTGGCCCGGTCGAGGGCCAGGACCAGGTTGGCCGCATACTCCTGCAGCCGCGCGACTTCGTCGGTTCCGAACAGGGGTGTGAATGGTCCGGCGGCGATCACCAGGGTGCCCCGCCCGGCATCGAGGGGAAGTTGCACTACGGCCGCCGTGCCGCCCGGTTGTCCCTCGAGTTGGACCAATCCTCCGTGAGTCTCGCCATCGAGACGGCCGCCGAGCTGGCGGGCAAGGTCCGCGTCCAGCCCCCGGATCGCAAGCACCTCGCCTCCGGCGTCGATCAACGCCGCCCCGTCGGCGCCCAGCAGGCGAATGCCCCACTCGAGCCCCCGGTTGGCGAGGGTAGCCCGGTCCGAGCTGTAAAGGAGCAGGTCGCGGATCCCCGCCCGCAATTGCTGCTCCTCCGGGTCCCGCCATACGCGGCGCAACCAGGTCGGCGGAGCAAAGCCGACATAGATCAGGGGGACCGCAGCCAGCGCCACCAGCTGGATGACGATCGAGACCTCGGTGGTGCTCTGGCCACCGGTGACCCCGGTCACTATAAGGATGAGTACCAGCCCGGCCAGGCCCGCGCTCAGAGAACGCAGCCGGGCACGCTGGACGGCGGGCCGGCGTCGTGCCGCGATCCAGAACCGCACCACTGGCTCGCCTGCGCAGACGATCCATGGAAGCACGATGGCCACGACGCCCACGGTGAAGAGCGGCGACCCGACGTCGGCGACGGTCTCGACTAACTCCCAAAAAATGAATACGGCCGCTACCGCCACGAACGCGATCTGGCGGGTGCTGGCCTTCAAGGGGATGAACGAGTCCCTGAACAGCAGGACGGCCAGGCCCGAGCCCAGCAGGCCGGCGATGCTGAGATCGGTCAGGGCTCGCGCCGCCCAGCCGTCGGTCAGCGCGACCAGGCGGGACAGCAGGGCGACGCCGCCCAAAAGTCCCAGCGCCAGGGCGAGGAATCCACGGCTGCGGTCCTGCCGGTTGGCGAGCCAGCCCCGGAATGTCAGGAGGCCGAGGAGGACAAAGGCAGCCGTGACAGCGTATTGGGCAACCGTCAGCGCCTGCTGCATGGCACAACTTTAAACCGGTCCGGGCAGAAGTGGGCTATTGGGACAGGCTCGTTGTCATATTTGAGGCCACAACACGGTTGGGTAGAATGTGCCGTGGTCGGGGCGCCCGCCGGGGAGGGGCGGTCCGGACGGAGGAGGAGTTGTGCCTTTGGGCTTGCGCATCGCCATGGTCGCACCGCCCTGGTATCCGCTGCCGCCCCGCGGCTACGGCGGCACCGAGCTGGTCGTCCACCTGCTCCACACCGAGCTCCGACGGCGGGGCCACGAGGTTACCGTCTTTGGCGCCACCGAGTCCGGCCCCGGGGTGACCATGCTGGCCGACGCCCGCTGGAATCCTGACCTGGGCGGCCCCTGGTCCGCCGTCCGCGAGGCGACCTACCTGGCTCGGGTCTACGAGCACCTCGAGGGCAAGCGCTTCGACGTCATCCACGACCACCTGGGCCCGGAAGGCATCCTGATGGCCCTCAACAGTGGGGTCGCCCCGCTGGTTGTTCACACCGTCCACGGCGAGATCACCGAGCCATACGCCACCTTCTATCGCGAGGTCCAGCACCGGGTCCGGCTCTGTGCCATCAGCGTCAGCCAGGCGACCTCGGCGCCCGAGCTTCACTTCACTGCCATGGTCCACAACGCGGTGGAGATCCCGACCGGCCCACCCAGCCGGAGCAAGGAGCGATATCTGATCGAGGTCGCCCGGATCGTCCCCAACAAGGGGCAGCACCTGGCCATCGAGGTGGCTCGCCGGACCGGCCGCAAGCTGATCCTGGGCGGCAAGGTGGAGCGCACCGGGGAGGGCGAGAGCTACTTCGAGGAGGAGGTCGAGCCGCATCTTGGGCGATCGATCGAGTACTACCCGAACGTGCACGGCGCCGAGAAGTCCCGCTTGGTGGCTCGTGCCGCCGCGGGCATCTTCCCGCTGCAGTGGGCAGAGCCGTTCGGCCTGGCCATGGCCGAGTGCATGGTCGCCGGCACGCCGGTGATCGCCCTGCGGACCGGGTCGGCGCCGGAGCTGATCGAGCCGGGCGTCACGGGGTTCCTGGCCGAGGACGTCGACGGCCTCGTGGACGCGGTCAACCACCTGGAGGAGATCGATCCGGCGCGATGTGCCGAGGTCGCCCGCGAGCGGTTCAGCCCGGCGCGCATGGCGGACGACTACCTGCGCGTCTACCAGTCGGGCCTGGCCATCGAGCCTCTGACCGCTGCCGTCACGGTCGACCTCAGAAGTGCCCGCGTCATCGAGCCGAGGCTCCCGAGCGGTTAGCCAAAAAGCAACCCAACTGGCTCAATAAGGAGGATCACATGGGAAGAATCGTCGTCACCGAGTTCATCTCCCTGGACGGGGTCATCGAGGCGCCGGGCGGAGACGAGAAAAATTTCAAGCACGCAGGCTGGAGCTTCGAGGTCAGCCGTGGCACCGAGGGCGACAACTTCAAGGTGGACGAGACCAACTCGTCCGACGCCCTGCTGCTGGGGCGGACCACCTACCAGGGCTTCGCCGCCGCCTGGCCGTCGCGGACCGGTGAGTTCGCCGACAAATTCAACACCATGCCCAAGTACGTCGTTTCCTCGACCCTGAAGGACCCCACCTGGAACAACTCGAAGGTGCTGAGCGGGAACATCGTCGATGAGGTTTCGAAGCTCAGGGACAAGCAGGACGGCAATATCGTGGTCCACGGCAGCGCTCGGCTGGTGCAGACGCTGCTCGAGAATGACCTCGTTGACGAGGTCCGGCTGATGGTGTTTCCTGTCGTGCTGGGGAGGGGAAAGCGGCTCTTCGGCGACACGACCGATAAGAAACGCCTGCGGCTGGTCGAGTCAAAGATGGTCGGCGACGGCGTCGCCATCCTCGTCTACCGGCCGACGGGTAATAAGGTCAGAGAGCCGAAGGAATCCGGCAGCCTGGCGTCAACTAAGACCAGGTAAACGCCGCGCGTAGGCGCCTGGCCCAGAGCCTGCCCGCAGGGGCCGGCTCGACCTGGGGGCGCGCCTCTTGTGACTCGCGCAGTTCTCGCACGGCCTGGGATGCCTTATGGACTCGCTCGGAGTTCCGGTGGAGCTCGGCGATTCTCTGACGCGCCGGCTGCATGTCCTGCAATCCGTACATGTCTTCGCTCCTTCGCGTGATAGACGAAGGCTAGCCGCCACTGTGCGCGCCCCCTATGACGTGCGGCACATACATCCTGTGCCCTTTGGCACGCCTGCCTGGGGCAGTTAGCGTGGCTCGGTCGCGAGCCGGAGTCCCAGTCCGACCAGGACCAGGCCGGTGGTGGCCTCGAGCGCGCGGCGAACCCGGTCCCGGCGCAGGACGTCACCGATCCTCGCCACGACGACGGCGTAAAGGGTCAGCCAGGTGAGGGTGATCGAGCAGAAAATCGCGCCCAGCAGTAGGAGACTGAGGAACGAGGTCGGGCTGCGCGTTACGAACTGGGGAAAAAGACTCAGGAAAAAGACGACGATCTTGGGGTTGCTGAGGTTGCTGAAGAGCCCCTGCCGGTAGGCGACCAGCCGGCGGAGGCGGCCGCCCGGAGCCGACCGTCTCAGGTCATCCCGGTCGTGCCGGCGGAAGAGGGCGCCGTGCAGGGCCTGGATGCCTAGAAAGATGAGGTAGGCGGCGCCGGCCAGCCGCACCGCCAGGAACAGAGGCTGCGACGCGACCAGCAGGGCGGCCAGACCGGCGCTGCTGGCCACCGTCCAGGTCGCCAGCCCGGTCACGACTCCCGCGGCCGTCGCCACGCCGCCGCGGCGACCGCCGACCAGCGTGTTGCGGATGGTGAGAGCAGTGTCCGGTCCCGGTGACGCGATCAC
>Ga0209689_1001328_pt1 | contig 18450 bp, 18 predicted proteins | sample GraSoiAngelo_149_FD_187119 | JGI IMG/M metagenome (GOLD analysis project Ga0209689, IMG submission 187119) | Grasslands soil microbial communities from the Angelo Coastal Reserve, California, USA - 14_1009_09_30cm (SPAdes) (version 2) | ecosystem: Environmental > Terrestrial > Soil > Grasslands ... | reverse complement strand
CGAGCTGCTCGACGGCGACGAGGTGCGCACCCATCTCTCCAAGGGTCTCGGGTTCTCCAAAGAAGACCGCGACACGAACATCAGGCGCATCGGCTACGTCGCGCGGCTCATCGCGCGGAGCGGTGGTGTCGCGATCACGGCAGCGATTTCTCCGTATCGCGAGGTGCGCGACGAGTTGCGCGGCCAGACCCCGGGCTTCGTCGAGGTGTTCGTGCGGGCGCCGCTCGACACGCTGGTCGAACGTGACACCAAAGGCCTTTATCGCAAAGCCATCGCGGGCGAGATCGCCAACTTCACCGGGGTCAGCGATCCCTACGAAGAACCGCTCCGTCCGGAGGTGACTTGCGACACCTCCGTGGAGAGCGTCGAGCAGTCGGTGACCAAGGTGCTCGACAAGCTGGAGCGGCTCGGGTATCTGCAGCGCCGGCCGTTCGATCGGCTGCCTTCTGATGATGAGCTGGCCGAGCTGCGAGCAGAGGCTCGGCGGCTGCCCCAGCTGCAGGTAGGTCAGCGCGAGCTGTCGGACATCTTCATGCTCGGCGCCGGCGCGCTTTCGCCGCTCGACGGTTTCCTCGGTCGTGAGGACTACGAGTCGGTCGTCGCTCAAGGCCGCCTCGCGGGCGGGGCTCCCTTCACGATCCCGATCGTTCTCCGCACGGACGACGTGCCGGCTGCCGATCAGGTCGGGCTCTTCATCGGCGACAAGCCGGTCGGGATCCTGGAGATCGCGGAGGCATACGAGGCCGACCCTGGACGCGAGGCGCTCGCGGTTTATGGGACCGATGACGACGCGCATCCGGGCGTGCGCCTGCTCAAGGATTCGGGTCGCTGGGCCGTGGGCGGAGCGGTGATCGCTCTCGCGAGGCCGACTTCAGGGTTCCCTGACTACGACCTGACCCCGGCGCAGGTCAGAGAGGTCAAGGCCCAGCGCGGGTGGCGGACGATGGTCGGCTTCCAGACGCGCAATCCGGTGCACCGCGCGCACGAATACCTGCAGAAGGTCGCCCTGGAGAGCATCGACGGATTGCTCTTGCATCCGCTCGTCGGTGAAACCAAGAGCGATGACATCCCCGCCGCGGTTCGGATGCGCTGCTACGAGGAGCTGCTGGCCGGCTACTACCCGGCCGATCGAGTCCTCCTGTCGACCAACCCCGCCTGGATGCGATACGCCGGGCCAAAAGAGGCGGTGTTCCACGCCATCGTGCGGCGCAACTACGGGTGCACCCATTTCATCGTCGGTCGCGACCACGCGGGCGTCGGCAGCTACTACGACACGTACGCCGCGCACCGCATCTTCGACGACTACACGCCGGGCGAGCTCGGGATCGAGATCCTGCGCTTCGAGCACACGTTCTACTGCTCGGCATGCGGCGGCATGGCCTCGACCCGCACGTGCCCGCACCCGAAGGAGCTGCACCAAACGTTGAGCGGGACCGCGGTGAGGAAGCTGCTCGACGAGGGAGCCGACCTGCCGCCGGAGTTCACGCGTCCCGAGGTGGCGCGCGTCCTGCTCGATGCCACCAGGGAGGAAGCCACCGCGTGAGGTACTACCCGGTTTTCCTCGACCTCGCAAACGAGCCGTGCATCGTGCTGGGCGAAGGGAAGTTCGCGGTCGAAAAGGCCGCCGCGCTGCGGGAGGCAGGAGCGCATGTGAAGGTGATCCCGTCCCGCGACTACCGGCACGGTGCGCTCGCGGGCGCACGACTCGTGGTCGACGCGAGCGAGGACGCCGAGATCAACAGACAAAGTTGGGAAGAGGCGGAAGCTGCGGGCATCCTGATCAACGTCGTCGACCGGCCGGCTCAGTGCCGTTTCATCGCTCCCGCGATCGTGCGGCGCGACCCGCTGCTGATCGCGATCTCGACGGAGGGCGAGAGCCCGTTCCTTGCCTCGAGCCTGCGTGCTCGGCTCGAGCGCTGGCTGGGCCGGGAGTGGGGCCCTTTCACGGCGCTGGTCGGCCGCTCCAGGCGTGAGCTGCGGGAGCGCGGAGTGCCGATCGCGGAGCAGACGAAGATATACAAGCGGCTGCTCGCCTCGGACATCCGCAAGATGCTTCGCGGAGGCAACGTGACCGCCGCGCAGCATGCGGCGGCGGCGATCTCGCGCGCGGATGCCCGAGCAGCCGGTCGTGTCGCGCTCGTCGGCGCCGGGCCCGGTGACCCCGACCTGCTGACGGTCCGGGCTCGAGAGCTCCTCGCTGACGCCGACGTTGTCCTCCACGACGCGTTGGTCAGCGCCGAGACGCTGGCCCTTTGCGGGCCGGACACGCGCCTCGAAGACGTGGGCAAACGCGGCGGTCGCTCAAGCGTGCCGCAATCAGAGATCACCGCGCGCATGACCGAGCTTGCGCGCGCTGGCCATTTCGTGGTTCGTCTCAAAGGCGGCGATCCATTCGTCTTTGGCCGTGGTGGTGAGGAGCTTCGCGACCTGGTCGCCGCGGGCGTCGACGTGGTCGTCGTTCCCGGTGTGAGCGCGGCGATCGCGGCGCCGGCGGCGGCCGGGATCTCGCTCACGATGCGCGGCGTGGCCTCGTCGCTGGCGGTGACCGCGGGTGAAGGCGACGTGCAGCCGGCTCGCCTCGGTCAGCTCGCCGCGTCTGCGGACACGCTTGTCGTCCTGATGGCGCACGGCAAGCTCGAGGCGATCACAGCGACGCTGGTCGAGGTGCTGGGTCGCGATCGGCCCGCCGCGGTGATCAGCAGCGCGACGCTTCCTGAGCAGGAGGTTGTGACCGCCACGCTTGGCAACATCGCTGAGGAGGCGCGGCGGGCGGGACTCGGCCCGCCGGCGACGCTGGTCGTGGGCGAGGTCGTGGCGGCGGCCGCGGCGAACCACCGGCAGGTGGTAGCTTTGGCTAGTTTTGGGTAGGAATGAGGGCAACCGCTGGTTCACGCTGGGGGAGGCGAGCCGCACACTCGGCGTAACGCCAAACACGCTGCGCCGGTGGGCCGATCTCGGTCAGATCGCATCATTCACCACCCCCGGCGGCCACCGGCGCTTCCTGGTCACAGCGGTGCAGGCGTTGGTGCCTGCACGCCGCACCCGCCGTCCGGCGCTGGCCTCGTCCTCTGATCAGATGGCTCGCGCATACCGTCGCGCCCGACCGCTTGCGCCCAAGCGTGAGCACGCTGCCTGGCTGGCCGATCTGTCCGAAGACGAGCGCATTCGATTCCGCGAGCGTGGCATGCAGCTCGTCGGCGATCTCTTGACTCACCTCGACGTTGAACGCGGCGATCTCACGGTCGCCGAGCGACATGCGGGCGAATACGGTGCGGCGGCGGCGAAGCGCGGTGCATCGCTGAGTGACACGGTCGAAGGATTTCTTCGTTTTCGCAAGCCGTTCGTCGATGGCCTGGCGGCGCTTGCCCGACGGCGACGCCTCGACACGCGTGAAGCAACCGCCCTTCTCGTCGACGCCGAGTCGGCGCTCGATCGCCTGCTCGTGGCGTTGATGAGAGGACACACGAAGTCTTGACAGGGGTCTGGGCGCTCATCGTGTCGGCGGCTGACGCCGACGCTACGGCTCGTGCGGTCGCTGCGCGCGAGATGCAGGAATGGCTCGCCCGCGGAGGTGACGGCGTGGCGCTCGTCACGTGTCATCGCGCGGAGCTTTACGGCGTAGGACCGATGCCGCGTCACGAGTCGGTTCGTGCACTGTCCGGCGAACCCGCTGTGGCCCATCTGCTTGGCGTGGCATGTGGGCTGGAGAGCGTCATCGTCGGGGAGGATGAGGTGCTGCACCAGGTCCGCGAGGCGCTGAGCCGGTCCCGGGCGAGGCGAGAGAGGGATCCGCGCCTCCACCGCCTGTTCGAGACCGCCATCGCCGCCGGCCGGAAAGCGCGCTCCAGGCGAACAGAATCCAGCGGCAACCTGGCGCAGAGCGCGGTCGCGTGGCTGGGTAAGAAGGCGGACCTGGCGGACCAAACGGTCGTCGTCGCCGGCGCCGGGCGCATGGGCGCCGCCCTCGCTCATGCGTTGGCGAACTCAGGCGCGGAACTGGTCATCGCGAGCCGCGATCCCGATCGCGCCGTCCGGCTGGCACGCGTCTACGCGGGTCGCGGCGTCGACCTGGGCGCGGGCGCTGAGCTGACGGGCCACGCCGCGGGCGTCGCCGTTGCGCTGGGCGGCCCCTGGTTCGAGCTCGCGAGAGCGAAAACCGATGCTCTGCCGCCGATCGCGGACATATCGGCGCCGCACGCGGTCCCGGACGCGGTCCGGCGGCGGCTCAACGGAAGCTTTCTCGGCATCGACGACCTCTACCGCCGCGACGCGCCGCTGCCTGGCGCATATATAGAGGACGCGAAGCGTCTGGTCGCCCTCAAGTCGGCCGAGTACATGGCCTGGCTCGGGCAGGCGCGATGAGGATCCGGCTCGGCACGCGCGGTTCGATGCTCGCACTGGCGCAGAGCGACTGGGTCGCCGGCCGTCTTCGCACCGCCGGCCACGACGTGGAGGTGGTGAGGATCGTGACCGAAGGCGACCTGCGGCCGGTCGACACCGTCCCCGGCGAAGGTATTTTCGTCGCGGCGATCGCGAACGCCCTCAAACGCGGCGAGATCGATGTCGCCGTCCACAGCGCCAAAGACGTTCCGCTGGAAGAAGAGTCTGACCTGGTGATCGCCGCCTATCCGGAGAGGGCCGATCCGCGTGACGCGCTGGTGACGAAGTCAAAAGCCCAGTCGCTGGCGAACCTGCCCGCCAACGCCACGGTGGGCACCGACAGTCCGCGCCGCGCCGGATTCGTGCGCGCTGCGCGCGGCGACCTGCGCATCGTTCCGCTGCACGGCAACGTCGACACCCGGCTCCGCCGTCTCGACGCGGGCGAGGTCGATGCGCTGGTGATCGCCACCGCCGGACTCGACCGTCTCGGTCGAGGCGCACGAATCGACCAGCGGATCGATCCGAAGGTGATCACGCCCGCTCCGGCGCAGGGTGCGCTCGCGATCCAGGCCCGCCGCACGGACGGGGCGTTGTTGGAGGCGCTCGAGAAGCTGGACGAGCAGGATGTCCGTCTCGCCGTGGAGGCCGAAAGAAGTGTGCTGTCGGCGACAGGGGGGACGTGCCGTGCGCCGGTGGGCGCGCTGGCCTCGATTGAAGGCGAACGCTTCACGATGATCGTCGGGGGCGTCAACAGTGATGGGTCCGACTTGCGAGTCGAGGTGATCGAAGGCGAGCGGTCCAATGCGATCGCCCTCGCCGGTGCTGCCGGCCGCAGGCTCGCGGGCGCGGTCCTGCTGAGATGACCGCCGTCCTGGTGACCAGGCCTGGGGGCGAGAACGACCCGCTCGTGGCCGAGCTCGAATCGCGTGGCTTTCGCGTGCGGGCAGTGCCGACCGTGCTCACGCGAGCGGTGCCTGTCGAATGGCCCGATTTCGCCCGCTACGACTGGGTGGTCGTGACCAGCGCGGCGGGTGTGGCCGCTCTGCCGGTAGCCCTTGCGGGTCCTCGCTGGGCCGCTGTGGGTGAAGCGACCGCGAGTGCATTGAGGGCGCGCGGCGTGAAAGTGGACCTTGTGCCGGCCGACGCCAACGGCATCGCGCTCGCCGAGGCGCTGCCGGATTCGGGCGGCACGCGGGTTTTGCTCGTCCGTGCCTCGCTGGCCGACCCCGACCTGCCGGCCGGACTGCGCAAGCGTGGTGCATTGGTCGACGAGGTCACGGCGTACGAGACCGTGGAGGGTCCCGCCGAATCAGCGGAGGAGCTCCGGCAGGCACTACGTCAGCCCGATATCGCCGCGGTCGTGTTCGCCTCGGGGTCCGCGGTGCGCGGCTTCATGAAGCTCGGCGGCCCAACCAGCCTGCCCGCGATCACGATCGGCCCGCGCACGTCGGCCGTCGCACGAGACGCGGGCTTCCAGGTAGTCGCCGAAGCCGAAGCGGCCGGAGTTGAGCAACTGGCGGCGGCGGTCACACGAGCGATTCCCAACGTCAACACGCCGGGCGCCGAAAGGCCACGCCGGCTCAGGACAAGCCCCGCCGTACGGGCGTTGGTCCGGGAGACAAGGCTCGATCCCGAGCAGCTGATCGCTCCGCTTTTCGTCATCAGCGGACGCGAAACGCGGCACGAGATCCCCTCGCTGGTGGGACATCACCGGCTGACGCCCGACCTTGCTCTGCGCGAAGCCCATCGTTTCGCAGAGCTCGGTATCGGCGGGGTGCTGCTGTTCGGGATTCCGGAATCAAAAGATCGCAACGGCTCGGGCGCCGACGATCCGCGAGGCCCGGTACCCGAGACGCTGCGGCTGCTGCGCGGCGAAGGCTTGCCGCTTGCGCTGGCCGCCGACGTCTGCCTGTGCGAGTACACGTCGCACGGCCACTGCGGTGTGCTCGACGGAGAGAAAGTCGACAACGACGCCACGCTGCCGCGGCTGGCCGCGGCTGCGATCGCCTACGCAGAAGCGGGAGCGGACATCGTCGGGCCGAGCGCCATGATGGACGGACAGGTCGCGGCGCTTCGCTCCGGTCTCGACGCCGCCGGGCTTGGCGGCACCGCGATCATGGCTTACGCGTCCAAGCACGCCTCGAGCTTCTATGGGCCGTTCCGTGAGGCCGCGGGCTCGACTCCGAGCTTTGGCGACCGCAAGTCGTATCAGATGGACCCCGCCAACGCGCACGAGGCGCTGCGCGAGATGCAGCTCGACGCCGACGAGGGCGCCGACATCCTGATGGTCAAGCCGGCGATCACTTCCCTCGACCTCCTGGCGCGCGCGCGGCAGCGCTTCGACCTGCCGCTGGCGGCGTACCAGGTGAGCGGCGAGGCCGCGATGATCGAGGCCGCCGCGCAGCGTGGTTGGATCGACAGGCGCGGCGCCATCCTCGAGTCGCTGACGGCGATCGCGCGGGCCGGGGCCGGCATCGTCATGAGCTACTTCGCGGCGGACGCTGCGGCATGGCTGCGCGAGCGTCGATGACCGAAAGCCGCTATGTGCACGCACTCGCTCTGGGACTGGATCCGGCGTGGCGCCGCCAGACGCGCGACGAGCGCTGCCGCTCCGCCGAGGAGTTCTGCGCCGCGCTGTCGGCCAGGTCAGAGGTGACGACGTTCACGTACTCGATGATCGGGCTGAAAGCTGGCGTCGACATGATGCTGTGGAGCCTCGCCCCAAGCGTCGAGGCGCTGGAAGAAAAGATTGCGGTGGCGCTGCGGACAGGGATGGGTACGTGGATGGCCCCGCGACAAACCTTTCTCGGCATCATCCGGCCGTCGCAGTACGTCAAGCGCCCGACACCACAGGAGCAATCACTTTTCAGCGGTGAGCGCTCGAAGTATCTGGTCGTCTATCCGTTCACCAAGAGCGCCGATTGGTACGTGCTCAGCCAGGAGGAACGACAGACGGTGATGAACGAGCACATGAAGATCGGGCATCGCTACCAGCAGGTGCGGCAGCTGCTCGCTTACTCGTTCGGCGTCGACGACATGGATTTTCTCGTCGCGTACGAGACCGATGACCTCGCGGCCTTCGGCGATTTGGTCCGCGAGCTGCGCGGGACCGAAAGCCGGCGCTCGACGGTTCGGGACACACCCATAATGACCGGGATCCACCGGCCGATCGAGGCGATCACTCGTCTTTTGGGCGCTGAATGACAGTCGCCGCGGACCTCTTTCCAGGTGGGGTGAACAGCCCCGTCCGAGCGTATCGAGCGGTCGGCGGCGAGCCACCGGTTCTCGTGCGTGGCGAGGGGGCGTTCGTCTGGAACGACGCCGGGCGCAGGTACATCGACTACGTCGGCGCGTTCGGTCCACTCCTGCTCGGCCACGCCAATCGAAGTGTTGTCGAGGCGATCAAGAACGCAGCCGAAGCGGGAGGCTCGTTCGGCGTGACCGGCCCGGGCGAGGTCCGCCTCGCCCAGCTGATCAAGACACGAATGCCTTCGATCGAGCGGATCAGGTTCGTCAACAGCGGGACCGAGGCGGCGATGAGTGCCCTGCGGGTCGCGCGCGCCGCCACCGGCCGCGACCTGATCGTCAAGTTCGAAGGCGGGTATCACGGACATGCGGACTCCCTGCTCGTGAAGGCCGGCTCGGGCGCGGCGACGCTGTCGATACCGGGCAGCGCCGGCGTCGCCCCCTCGGTCGCGGCGCAGACCCTGGTCGCGACCTACAACGACCTCGACTCGGTCGCGGCTCTGCTTGATTCGCATCCCGCCAGCGTGGCCGCGGTCATCGTGGAGCCGGTCGCGGCCAACATGGGTGTGGTCGCCCCCGTAAGCGGCTTTCTGCAGGGCCTGCGCGACCTCACCGACCGCGCCGGCGCGCTGCTCATCTTCGACGAGGTGATCACAGGGTTTCGCGTGGCGCCCGGCGGAGCCCAGGAGCTGTATGGCGTGCGCCCGGACCTGACCGTGCTCGGCAAGATCATCGGCGGCGGTCTGCCGGTTGGGGCGTATGGCGGCCGGGCCGACCTGATGGACCTCGTCGCGCCGTCAGGACCCGTTTACCAGGCGGGCACGCTTTCCGGACATCCCGTCGTGATGGCGGCCGGCGAGGCGACGCTGGCGCAACTGACCCCGGACATCTACGCCAAAATCGAGTCCCAAGCCGCGCGCCTTGAATCCGGGGCGCGAGTCGCCGGCGCATGCGTCGCGCGCGTTGGATCGCTGCTGACGCTCTTCTTTCGCGAGCGGCCACCTCGCAACTTCCGCGAGGCGAAAAGCTCGGACGTGAAAGCTTTCGCGGCTTTCTTTCACTCCATGCTGGACGCGGGCGTGCTCCTGCCGCCGTCGCAGTTCGAGGCCTGGTTCGTTTCAGTGGCACATGACGCATCCGTCATCGACGCCACTCTGTCGGCGCTCACATGAGCCGCTTTCTCGACGCCGCGCGCCGCCAGGCGGTCGATGTCACTCCCGTCTGGCTCATGCGCCAGGCGGGCCGTTCGCTGCCCGAGTACCGCAAGCTGCGGGAGCGGTGGACGCTGGCGGATATCGTCGCCCAACCCGAGCTCTGCGCCGAGGTCACGCTCCAGCCGGTGCGGCGGCTTGGGGTGGATGCCGCGGTGATGTTCGCCGACATCATGCTGCCGGTCGGCGGCATGGGCGTGGAATTCGAGCTGGTGGAGAACGTCGGCCCGGTGATCGCGCATCCCATCGCAGGCGTAGAGGACGTGGCGCGCCTGCGCATACCGGAGGGGGAAGAGGCCGCGCCGCAGGTGATCGCCGCCATCCGGCACGTGGTGGCGGAGTCGCCCGTCCCCGTGATCTGCTTCTCCGGCGCCCCGTTCACGCTCGCCAGCTACTTGATCGAAGGCCGGCCGTCGCGCACCTTCGCGAAGGTCAAGGCATTCATGTACAAGCAGCCCCAGGCCTTCGACCTCTTGATGGACAAGCTGGCGAGGACGATGAGCCGCTACCTGCAAGCCCAGGTCGCTGTCGGCGCGCAGGCGGTCCAGCTTTTTGACTCATGGGTCGGGGCGCTGACCAGAGACGATTACGACACGCGCGTCGCGCGTCACACGCGAGCGATCTTCGACGCGCTCGCGCCAAGCGGCGTGCCGCGGATCCACTTCGGAACCGATACCGCCCACCTGCTCGAGTCGATCGCGGACACTGGCCCAGACATCGTTTCGCTGGACTGGCGCGTGCCGCTTGACGCGGGCTGGGATCGGGTCGGAAACGAGCATGGCATCCAGGGCAATCTCGACCCCGCCGTGCTGCTCGGACCGTCCGACCTGGTCCGAGCGCGGACGAATGACGTGCTGCGAAGGGCGGCCGGCCGGCCGGGCCACATCTTCAACCTCGGTCATGGCGTGCTGCCCGAGTCGACCGTCGAAAACCTCCAGCTGCTCGTCGAGACCGTGCACTCGTGGGTGCCCGCCAATGTCGCCTGAGCCCAAGACCGGCGTCCTGTGCATGGCTTACGGGAGCCCCGCCACGGAAGCGGACATCGCGGCGTACTACACGCACATACGCGGCGGAAAGCGACCGTCAGCGGAGGCACTCGAGGAGCTGACCCAGCGTTACCGCGCCATCAACGGGTCGCCGCTCACGGAGATCACGCGCCTGCAGGCCCATGCGCTGTCGCAAAAGACGGGGCTGCCGGTGTTTGCAGGCATGAAGCACGCCCCGCCTTTCATCGACGAGGCCGCGAATGAGGCAAGGCGGGCGGGCGTGGAGCGGCTTGTCGGGCTGCCACTGGCTCCCCACTACGCCCGCATGAGCCTGGGCGGCTACCAGCGCGCGCTCCAGGAAGCATGGGACCGAGAGCTCGTTTTCGTGCCGGGCTTTCATGACCATCCCGCGTTCATCCGGGCGGTCCAAGGCCTGCTGCGCGAAGCGCTCGCGGAAGGGCGACCCGAGCGGCTGTTCTTCACGGCGCACAGCCTCCCTGCCTGGATCATCGCGACAGGCGATCCGTACCCCGACCAGCTGATCAAGAGCTGCCGGCTCGTTGCCTCCGGCGAGGATCTGCCCGACTGGGAGTTCGCCTTCCAGTCGGCCAGCCATACCGGCGAACCGTGGCTCGGGCCGGACCTGCTCGAGGCGGTGGAACGTTCGGGCGCCCGCGACGTGCTGGTCTGCCCGATCGGTTTCGTCGCCGACCACCTCGAGATCCTGTACGACCTCGACGTCGAGGCCCAGGCATTCGCGCGTGAGAAGGGCATCCGCATCCGGCGCACGGCCTCCTTCAACGCGCGGCCGGAGTTCATCGGCGCGCTGGCCGAGATCGTCGCCGGCGCGCTCGTCCCGGTCGCCTGAACCGTCGCAGTCACAGTCCTGTCACAAAGGCAGGCCAAGATAACCACATGAAACTGATCCAATCGCTTGGGCTTTTGCTCCTGGTATCCGCTTGTGGAACAGCTGGAGGCGCCACCGCTTCGCCGTCATCCGCGAGCACGGCCGATTCCTCGATGCACCACGCAGCGCTGGATGTGCAGAGCTCGCGGTTCGGCCAGATCCTGGTCGACGGCCAGGGTCGTGCGCTGTATCTCTTCGCCGCTGACAAGACCAAAGACTCGACCTGCTATGACGCATGCGCGACGGCTTGGCCGCCGATGCTCGCGGACAAGGGCGCGACGATCGATGCAATGCACGGTGTGACCGCTTCGTTGAGCGGCACCACAACACGCAAGGACGGCACAGTCCAGGTGACCTACAACGGCCACCCGCTGTACTACTTCGTGGACGACAAGAAGCCCGGCGAGATCAACTGCCAGGCCATCGTCAACTTCGGTGCCGCCTGGTACGTCGTCGACCCGAGCGGCAACGCGATCACGAAAAAGTGATCCTCGCGCAGGCTACCTCGATGCTGGTTGAAGGCTGAACCAGAAGCGCGTCAGCCCCGGTTCCGAGTCCACGCCGACCTGGCCACCCGCCGCCTCGATCAGCTCCTTGACGACCGCCAGGCCGATGCCGGCGCCGCCCTGGGCGGCGTCGCGCGATTTTTCGACGCGATAGAAGCGCTCGAACAGGTGCGGCAGGTCGCCGGCCGAGATGCCGCCGCCGCTGTTCGCGACGGACACGAGCACGCTCTCGGTCTCGGCCGATGCTCGCACCCAGACAGTGCCGCCGTCCGGTGTGTAGCGTCCGGCGTTCTGAAGCAGGTTGCCCAGCACCTGAGCGAGAGCGTCGGGGTCCGCGCGAACCCTCAGGTTGGCGCCGAGCGCGACATGCAGCTTGAGGCCGCGTCGCTCGAAGGAGTGCTTGTGCAGCTCGACGAGCGCCTCGATGATCGGAGCAAGGTCGAACTCGAGGGGCTCTTTGCCCATCGCGCCTCCCGCGACCAGCACGTCAAGCGACTTCGAGAGGCGCAGAAGCCGGTCGATCTCCTCTTGAAGCGACGAGTACGCATCGGAGGAGGCGGGCACCACACCGTCCCGCAGTGCCTGCAGGTAGCCGTGGAGGTTGGTCAACGGAGTCCGCAGCTCGTGCGCAAAGCTGAGGATCAAATCGTTGCGCTGGCGCTCTTGATCCTGGAGGCTCGCCGCCATCTGGTTGAAAGAATCCGCCAGGGACGCGAGCTCGTGGGAGCCCGGCCGGGTGACGCGGGCATCGTATGAGCCTTGTGCGATCCGGCGGGCTGCCCGGGCCACCTCGGCCAGCGGGCGCTGGATCTCGCGCGCAATCAGAACCGCAAGGATGATCGCGCATGCAAGCCCGGCCACCGAAGCCCCGATCAAGACGCGCGTGACGGAGTAGTCGAACATCTCGTAAGAGGCGGCGGCCGCGTTGCCGTGCTGAGCCATCAGAGCTTCGAAGGTTGCGCGACCGACGAGCAGCACTCCCGCCGCCACCAGGGCCACCGCGATGAGCGCGGTGAGAATGCCCGCCAGGGCCATTCGGACCGTAAGCGAATTGACGCGCCCGCGCATCAGCCGGTTCCCAGTCGGTAGCCCACCCCACGCGCGGTGACCACGAATCGTGCGTGGCTTGGGCTGTCGCTGAGCTTCAATCGCAGACGCCTGACATATACGTCGATGCTGCGGGAGTCGATCCCCTCGCCGTGAGGATGAAGGCGGTCGATCAGCTGTTCCCGGGTGACGACGCGGCCTCCCGCTTCGAACAGAGCAGTGAGGATCTCGAATTCGGCGGGGCTCAGGTCCACGGGGCGGCCACCCAGCTCGGCGGTGTGCACCGCGGGGTCAAGGACGAGGTCGCCACTTTGGAGCCGCGTGCTTTGTCGAGCGGGCATCGCGCGACGGAGGACGGACCGCACGCGGGCGACCAGCTCCGATGGTGCGAACGGCTTGGCCACGTAGTCGTCGGCCCCGGCTTCAAGCCCGCTGACGCGCTGGCGTGTCGAGCCCAGGGCCGTGAGCATGACGATCGGGATGCCGGCTTCCTCGCGGGCAATCCTGGCCACGGTGGTGCCGTCCACGTGTGGCAGCATCAGATCGAGAACCATCAGTGCTGGTTGGGTCTCCCGCATGAGCTTGAGCGCGGCCAGACCATCGGCGGCGACCACCACCTGGAAGCCGGCCCGTTCGAGATAAAGCCGGACCAGGTCCGCGATCTTGGGGTCGTCGTCGACGACCAGCACAAGGTCCTGGCGACTTGGTACGGATTTCAAATCACGCATAACGGGGATCGGGAGCCGGATTGAGGCCGGCTCCCGGTCCAAATCTTCTCAGCCCACCGCGGTCGATGTGATCGGGCAGCGGAAGTCCTGCTCCGGATGGCGCGCGACCGTCACGTCGCCTCTCGCCTCGGCGGCCGCAACCGCGCTGCCGGACGTCAGCAGGTACGGCGCCTTGTTGAAGGTGACCGTGAAGACCTGCCAGTCGCCGCCGTGGTAGCCGGGTCCTCCCGGGCCTACTCCGGCGACGCCCAGCTGTCCGCTCACGCCGTTGGTGACCTTGTAGAACGGATCCCGGCCGCTCCCGGGCGCAACCTGGGCCGGTGGCACCACCGTTCCGACGACCTGGCCGTTGAGAAACAGCTTGCCAAAGCCGGGTTCAGCGCCGAAAGCGACCTGCGACAGGCCGGCGACCAGAAGGCCGGCCACAACAATCGAGATGGCGGCGATACGAGCTCCGCGTTGCGCGAGTCCGGATACAGCGTCCATCGGATCACCTCCGCGAGATTCAGATGAAGCGACGGTAGGCGCCGAATGTGACAGGCCCATGACAAGCAGGATTCGCTGCAGTTCGCCGTTACCGCTCACGGAGAAGTGCGCCCAATCGTCGAGTTTGCCGCCGTCACGCGAGCCTACGGTGCTCGCGTCGCCCTGGATGATGTTCACTTCGAGCTGCTGCCGGGTGAGCTCACCTTTCTGGTGGGCCCGAGCGGCGCCGGCAAGACCACCCTCCTGAAGCTGATCAACCGCGAGATCCGGCCCTCGAGCGGCCGGCTCTGGGTGGCAGGCATGCCGGCGCATCAGATCAAGGCATCGCGTGTCGCCGAGCTCCGGCGCCGGGTGGGGGTCGTCTTCCAGGACTACAAGCTCCTGCAGCGGTTGACCGCCCGAGAAAACGTCGCCTTCGGACTCCAGGTCGGCGACCTGCGCGTCTCGGACGAGGAGGCGAGGGACCGCTCCCTCGACGCGCTGGAGGCGGTCGGTCTGGGCGACCGCGGCGATGCCTACCCGCACCAGCTTTCCGGCGGGCAGCAGCAGCGCGTCGCGGTGGCCCGCGCGGTGGTCGGCCAGCCGCAGCTCCTGATCGCGGACGAGCCCACGGGCAACCTCGACCAGGAGACGGCCTGGCAGATGATGGACCTGTTCGAGGACATCGCCGCGTGGGGCACGGCCGTCCTGGTCGCGACCCACAACGTCGAGATCGTGACCCGGCTTCAGCGGCGCGTCCTGACCCTGGTCCAGGGCCGGCTCGTGCGCGACCAGCCGGCGGGGCGGACGGGGAGGATGGCGTGGCTGGCGTCCTCGTGAAAGGTCGCTTCCCGCGACGCAGGCTCATCCAGGCCGTGGCCACCAACCTCGTGCGTCACCTGTTCGGAGGCGCGGCCCGGAGCTGGGCACGAAACATCGGCAGCACGGCGCCTGCCCTCGGCTCGATGACGCTGCTGCTCCTGATGTCCGGGCTGGTCGGCCTGACCGGCTTTGCGCTCCACAACCTGGAGCAGGTCGAGTCCGGCCAGGCTTCGCTGCTTCACGTCTACCTGCGGGACGACGCGAAGCCGCCCGATGTCGCCTCGCTGTGGCGTCATCTTTTGAGCGACGCTCGCGTGGCCGGCGTCACCTACGTCAACAAAGACCAGGCCCTCGAGCGCGCGCAGCGCATCCCCGGACTGCCGCAGCTGGCCGACGCCACCGAGAGCAATCCGTTTCCGGCCAGCCTCGACGTGCAGGTCAAGAAGATCGACGACGTGGCGGCCATCGATGCGCTGGTCCGCTACGACGTGGCCGTCGATCCTGTCTATCCGACTTCCTATGACAAGGGCGCGTACCAGCGCATCCAGGCGGTGCTGTTCGGCACCGCGGTGGCGGGCTTCGCACTTCTGGGCCTGCTGGGGTTCGTGGCGGTGACCGTGACCATGAACAGCATCAAGGCCGCGATTCACGCCCGCCGGGACGAGATCACGATCATGCAGCTGGTGGGCGCGCCACGATGGATGGTGCGCGGTCCGTTCGTCGTGGAGGGTGCGATCACGGGTGCCGTGGCGGGCGTCGTCGCCGGCCTGGTCACTTTTGGGTTGACGTTCGCCGGAATCGCGGCGGCGTCAGGCGCCTTCACGCGGTTTGCGCCCGGCGTCACGGTCACTGTGGCGGCAGTCGCGGCCGCGGTCGTCCTCCTGGTCGGTCTGGGCCTGGGCTCGGGTTCATCGCTGATCAGCCTGCGGAGGCACATGGAGACGTGAGAGGGGTGCTGATCGCTCTCGTCCTTGCCGTTCTCGTGCTCGGTGCCGACGGCATTGCGGCGACCGCGGATGGGACGCCTTCCGACCCTGCGCAGCAGCGGGCGATCATCGACCAGGTCCGGGCCCAGCTGGGAAGCAACCTGGCCGACGCCATGGCCGCCCAGCAGCAGCTGCGGCAGTCGCTGGAGGACAACGCCGCGCAGCAGCGGGTTGTGCAGGGCAAGATCGCCGCCGCCGAGGCGAGGATCGCGGATCTCGACATGCAGGTCGCCGAGTCGCAACGGCGCGAGGCCCTCCTGGCCAGGCGCATCGAGGCCAGGCGCACGCAGCTCAAGCAGCTGGCTCGCGCGGCCTACGCCGCCCCGGAGTCGGCGCTCGTCATCCTGGCCGAATCGCAGAGCCTGGGCGACCTTTTGACCCGCATCTCCGACCTGAACGTGGCCGGCGCGCAAGCGGCGGAGATCAAGGAATCGCTGAAGCAAGACCTGGAAGCGCAGCAGAGAGAGCGAGTGAAGCAGGAGGCCGCGCGCGCCGAGCAGGTCAAGCTGCGCGATCAGCTCAACTCAGACCTCTCGCAGCTGAAGACCTTGCAGGCGCAGCAGGAGGCGTCGCTGGATCAGCTGCAGTCGAAGATCGACGAAACGCGAGCTGAGCTGGTGCGCCTGAACTATCAGTCCGCGCAGCTGGCGCAGGCGGTCACCCAGATGCTGCAGGAGCAGCAGGACGCGATCATCGCGGCCGCCATGCAGTCGGTCTGGACGCAGCTGCAGCTGTGGGTGCAATCGAACAACGTGGGCCAGATTCCGACGAGCAGCGGCCACTCGACCAAATACCGCTTCATCTGGCCCGAGCCCCAGGCCGAGATCTCGCAACCCTTTGGGCCGAGCACGTATTGGTTCGAACCGCCGTACGGCAGCTATGCGCACTTCCACACGGGCATCGACCTGGTCGAGCCGTTCGGGTCGCCGGTCCTGGCGGCCGATGACGGCGTCGTGGCGCTGGTGGGGAGCTCGAGCAGCGGCTACGGCAACTACGTCGTGATCGCGCACTCCGGCGGACTGAACACTCTTTACGGCCACCTCTCGACCAGCCTGGTCAAGGTCGGCCAATCGGTCACGCAAGGCACGCCCGTCGGGCTTGAAGGATCGACCGGAAACTCGACGGGCGCGCACCTCCACTTCGAGCTGCGGATCAACCAGAGCCCGGTCAACCCGGCGCCCTACCTGCCTCCCGGCGCACCGTCAGCCTTCCGGGGCTAGCCGGCCAAGAGGGCTACTTCAGCAGCAGCCCCATCGAGACGTCGAAGATATCGGGATGCGCGCGGAGCGCCGCGAGCACTGCCTGGCCGGAGAACTTCCTCACGTCGTACTGGCAGACCGCCACGCAGGGAAAGCGCTTGCACACCATGTTGAACATGGCCTCGAAGTCGAGCATCTCCCGCTCTGACGTGAACGAGTCTCGTACCGACGCCATCTCGCCGACCACGCGGATGACTGTGGCATTGCGGTCGACGGCCGACCAGAACAGTCTCTCAAAGTGGTCGAGCGCCTCACGCGCGGTTGACCCTGGGGCAGCCGCGATCGTGAGCAAGCCCGAGGCGATGGCCGCGTCGACGTCGACGCCGGGCATGTCGTCCAACGCCTCCATGTAGCTGACGAGATCTTCACCGTGCGCCATCAGAAACGCGGTCTGGCCGGCCCGGATGCCGTCGGCGAGGAAGGGAGCGGTCAACCGCGTCCGGGCCGCGTCCGAGTCGTAGAGCGTGGCGAGGTGGGTACCGGGCTCGACCGCCTGACCGCCGAGCGTCACGCGAGTCGGGTCGGATGCAACCGGGGGCCCGGGCCTCGCCGGCGCGGCGAATCGTTCGACGTGCTCCGGCTTGAACCGGCGCTCCAGACGCTTGCCGACCCGCTGGACAGGGAGGAGGCCGCGGTCGCTCCAGCGCCGCACGGACGCCTCACTGACGCCGAGGCGCTTCGCCGCCTGCCGGGTGCTCAGCCAGCCTTTACTCATATCTCTCAGAGAGATATATTGAATGATAGCTCGTATAGTCGGGTAGATAACTCAGATGGAGATGAAGGCCTCGTCGGGGGGCGGCCGAGGCGGAACGGGATTGGGCAGCGTCCAGCTGGACGACATCCCAAGCCGGGGGTTCATAGCTCGCCTCTCGCCGGCCATCGCGGCCGAGCTCATCGAAGGCGCGCCGTCGGTGTACTACCCCCCGGGCAGCATCATCTTTTCGGCTGGCAACGGAACCACGGCGGCGTTGGTCGTGTCGGGCCTCCTTCGGTACTACATGGCGGGGTCGGACGGCCGGGAGCTGACGATCAGGTACGTGGGCCCCGGTGACCTGGTCGGCACGTTGATCGCCGAGCGTTCCGACCTCAACACGCGCGCCCAGGCGCTGCAGCCGTCGGTGGTGCTCCACCTGGACGTCGACCGCGCCCAGGCCCTCGCCCAGCGCCGGCCCGAGCTTTCGCAGGCCTTCATCGACGAGCTCGTGAGCAGGCTGCGCTTTGCGTTTCGGGCGCTGGCGACGAGCGCCTTCATGCCAGTGCGCGTCCGTGTGGCGCGTGACCTGCTGGAGCGCGCGAAGATGTCCGGCCCCCTCGTGGCCGGACTTCACGTGGCCGTCACCCAGCAATCCCTCGCCGACGCCACCGGCTCGGTGCGCGAGGTCGTGGCCCGAGCCCTGCGAGAGCTGCGCCGGGAGGGCGCCGTCGCGACCGCGGACGACGGCATCACCGTGCTCGACCCGGACGTCCTGTCTCGTCTGGCAGCTGTGTGACTTAAGTCGGCACGCGCCGCGTTCTGGGTCACTGCAACCGCAACGTCGCGGGCATCACGGTCAATGGGATGGATTTTTCCGGCGCCGCCGCCCATTCGATCCTGGCTCATATCAGCGGTGAGCTGGCGGGCACGGCGCCGCACGTGCAGTCCATCCTCACGACCCTGACGCGCAGCCTCAGCCGGATCAGGTCAGGCACGTGGTTCGCGGTGCTCCTGGATCTCGACCCCAGCACATCCCACGTCGTGGTCGCCGGCGATTCAGATGGCTCGATGTCCGCCTACGTCGACGGCTTCGTGAAGACGCTGGCCGGACCGACCGGCACGCCGACCCTCACCCTGTCGCAGCAGGTCGTCGAGACGTCCGACCCCGTCTTGATTCCCAGTGTGCCCTTCACAGACTTCATCTCGCTGCTGT
>Ga0209689_1001322_pt1 | contig 18489 bp, 17 predicted proteins | sample GraSoiAngelo_149_FD_187119 | JGI IMG/M metagenome (GOLD analysis project Ga0209689, IMG submission 187119) | Grasslands soil microbial communities from the Angelo Coastal Reserve, California, USA - 14_1009_09_30cm (SPAdes) (version 2) | ecosystem: Environmental > Terrestrial > Soil > Grasslands ... | reverse complement strand
CGACGCGCAGGGTCTGCATGTAACCGCACGGACGGGGTGTCCGAGCTGGCTCGGGGAGGGACTGAATGTCGGGTGGGCGATCGATGTCTTGCACCCCCTCGCTCAGAGATCCAGACCTTGTCCGCGCGATCAGGGATCATCGCCTGCCTTGCAATTGCGGTGTCCGCAGTAAGCACGCCCGGAGGAGAGAAGGCCGTCGTGTGCTCGACCCGGTCACCGTCAGCCCCGGCCTTCGAGCGCGCGCTCGAGCTGAGCGAGGTGATTGTCATCGTGAGCGGCGAGGCTGGCCACCCAGTCACCGAGAGTCAACCGACCGAGCCGGAGGTGGATGCCGCCTCGCTGCCATTGCGCCGCTGTGAGCGATTCCAGGAGGGCGACCGTCTCCGCGCGATGGCGTCGGAAGGCCGAGAGAGCCTGGCTCGGATCGTTGCGCGCGTATTGCCGCTCCTCGGCCCACCGATCGGGATCGAGCGGGTGCCCTATCGGACCGCCTATGCCCCACGCGGCAAGGGCTACTGGCTCGGCGCCGAAGGTCAGGATCTTCGGATCGTCCAGGGCGAGGATGGTGTGAAAGCGGATCCGGAACAGCTCTTCCACGTCGCGGAGGTGGCAGATGATCTCCGTGGCCGACCAGCTCGCGGTCTCGGGCCGCCCGGCAAGCTGAGCGGCGCTTCGGTTGCGGGTTGTCTCGGTGAGCTCGTCAGCGGTGCCGGCCAGGCGGGCGAGCCGCCGCTCGAGCGGCTGCCGCAGGTAGTCTTCGCGCGTGGGCATCGCGGCCGCTTAGGGCCGGAACTCCTGATCGAGGATCTCGGTGATGAAGCGATCGAGGGACACGGGATAGAAGCGGATGCTCGGTGCCCTGATGACACCGGTATTGATGACCTCGCGCATGGCCAGCTCGTCGAGGGCGCGCTCGATCTGCGCCTGGGGGTTGCGCTCGAGCCGCTTGATCGACAGATCCTCGCTCTCCAGAGTTACTTGATGCCGCGAGGAGTAGGCGAAAGAGAAGATGCGGGCGACCAGGGCCTCGTCCATGAGTCCTTCGTCCTGGAAGAGCTCGCCATAGGTCTGCCCCGCCCGTCCCGGGGCCAGCACCAGTCGGGGCGAGACCTTGATCTTGCCGCGAATCTCCACGGCGCGGGTCGGCTGATCTTCCTGCGGTCCCACCAGGATATACGGGAGGATGTGATAGCCGGCGATGATGCCGGCCACGGGCTTGCGCAAGATCTCGGTCTCGTCGAAGAGATGCTTGAGGAACTCGGGGTCGTGTTTCTCGCCGAACATGCCGGCTATCCGCGGTACGTCGATACTTCCATGCAGTCGAAGCCGAAGTCGAGCTCGCGGGTCGCGTACGAGCCGTTCCGGACGTGCTCGAGGTAGGGCTTGACCTCGCGGCGGTACACGCCCGTGTTGTCGGCGATGACGAGGGCGCCCTTGACGAAGCGCGGCTCGAGGGCTTTCAAGTAGTCGAGGTAGTCTTCCTTCTTCGCGTCGATGAGCACGAAGTCCACGGGGCCCCGCAGAAAGGGAAGGACACGGAGCGCGTCACCCACCACGACTTTCACGCGGCTCTTGAGCCCCGCGTGATCGGCGTTGGACTGGGCGAAGCGCGCGAGGTAGGGATTCTGCTCGACGCAGGTCAGGTGCCCACCTCGCGGCATGTTGGCCGCGATGAGGATGGCCGAGTACCCGAAGAGCGAGCCGACCTCGATTCCCCGCGTGGGCTTGTGGCGGGCGAGGAGCCGCTTGATCACGCGGCCCTTCTCCTTCCCGATGACCGGAATGTGCCACTCGGTGACGGCGCGGTCCATCAGGCGCAGCATCTTCTGCGCGCGCTTGGTCACCGGGCGGCGAGGCGCTCCTTCACGCCGTCGGGAAGGGGATAGCGCCGGCTCCACGCGCCCGCCTTGACGATCTGCCCGGGGAGCACGCGTCCCACGATCTCCTGCACGCGCTTCGACACGCCGATGAGCGCGTCCAGGTCGATGCCCGTCTCCACGCCCATGGCGGAGAGACAGTGCACGAGGTCCTCGGTGCAGACGTTGCCGGAAGCGCCCGGCGCGAAAGGACAGCCGCCCAGGCCGCCGATGGAGCCGTCGAAGTGGGTGACGCCCATCTCCATGGCGGCGAGGATGTTCGGGATGGCCATGGCGCGAGTGTCGTGCGTGTGCAGGGTCCACTCGACGCCGGCGAAGCGCGGCATCAGGTGCTCGAGCACGCGGGTGACCTGAGCGGGGTTCGCCATGCCCGTGGTGTCTGCGAGGCCGATGCCCGTGGCGCCCATGTCCACGAGGCGCGCGACCACGGACTCGAGCTGGGCCACGGGCACGTCGCCCTCGAAGGGACAGCCGAAGGAGCAGGAGATGCCGGAATACACGGGCTTGCCCGCGCGATGAGCGACCTCTGCCGTCGCCGTGAGCTTGACGAGCGATTCGGCGACCGACATGTTGACGTTGGCGAGATTGTGGCTCTCGCTCGCCGAGACCACCGTGTGGATGTCATCCACGCCCGCGTCGACGGCGCGCACGGCGCCCTTGTCATTGGGCACGAGGGCGGAGTAGCGCGTGCCCGGGCGCCTCGTGATTCCCGCCATCACGGTCTCGGCGTCCTTGAGCTGGGGCACCGCCTTGGGCGAGACGAACGAGGTCACCTCGATGCGCGGCATGCCGGTGGCCGCGAGCTTGTTCACAACCTCGATCTTGGCCTCGGTGGGAATGAAGTCGGGCTCGATCTGGAACCCGTCCCGAGTTCCCACCTCGCAGATGGTCACGCGCTTGGGCAGCTTCATGGCGTCTCCTCAGGCACCGAAAGTGAACGTGCTTCCCACCGAGCTTACCACCAGCTCCTTCGGCAGATGCACAGCCATCTGGATGACGGCTTCGAGCCCGGTGCAGTGCTGCGGGATCAGGTAGTCCAGGTCGAGGCCGCGGAAGGCGTCCACGACCTGGGTGATGCGCTCGCCCGCCAGCCCCGAGAGGTGGAAGCCGCCCAGGACGGCGTGCACCTTCGAGACGCCGGTGACCTTGACAGCATGGCGGCAGATGCCGACGATGCCGCGGTGGGAGCACGAGGTGACGACGACGAGGCCGCGGTTCCTGACATTGGCGACGAGCGTCTGCTCGCCGATGAAGGTGTCCTGGACCACTTCGCCATCGCGCTCGACCTTGAGCGAGGGAGGAATGATCTCGAAGGGCGTCGTCTCGTGCATCTCGCCGCTCAGGAGGACGCCCTCGGGCAGCACGGTGGGCTTCTCGACCACCCGCACGTCGAGGTCGTAGCGCTCCAGCTCGTCGCGATCGAGTCGGCCGATGTAGACGCGCTGGCTGTTCCGCTCGTTGTAGCGCGGCAGGAAGTGGTCGCTGCCGCCGTAGAAGACGACGTCGCGCTTCATCCGCCGGCGGTAGGTCTTGAGGAACCCGCCCAGCCCGCCGTAGTGGTCCATGTGGCCGTGACTCAAGGCGACCGCGTCGACCTTGCCCGCCTCGAGCCCCAGCTCCAGGAAGTTGTGGTTGTAGCTCTCGGCGGTGAGCCCGAAGTCGAAGGCGATGCGCCGGCGCTCCCCGCCACGCTCCACCTCGACCCAGTGGCCCAGGCCGTGCTCGGCCTTGAGGGTGGGCATGCGGCGGGCCTGGGCGTGGGTGAAGCGCTTCGCCACCTTCTCGTCCGCGCGCAGGTTGTCGATGAAGTTGTCCACCACCGTGGTGATGGACAGGCGATCGACCTCAGGCAGGCTTGGCACGCTCTAGTACGAGCGGGGCATGCCGAGGACGTGCTCCCCGACGTAGGCCATGATCAGGTTGTTGTTGATGGGCGCCGCGCGGTAGAGGCGCGACTCGCGGAACTTGCGCTCGATGTCGTACTCCTCGGCGAAGCCGTAGCCCCCGTGGCAGTCGATGCAGGCGTTGCCCGCCTCGATGGCCGCCTCGGAGGCGAGGTACTTGGCCATGTTCGCCTCCGGCCCGCACGAGATGTCGGCATCGAAGAGCTTGGCCGCCTTGGTGCGCATGAGGTCGGCGGCCTCGATGGCCATGTACGCCTTGGCGATGGGGAACTGGACGCCCTGGTTGGCGCCGATCGGCTTGCCGAAGATGACGCGCTGGCTCGAGTAGGCGACGGCCTTCTCGATGAACCACCGCGCGTCGCCCAGCGAGTCCGAGGCGACGAGGATGCGCTCGGCGTTCATGCCGTCGAGGATGTAGGAGAAGCCCTTGCCCTCCTGACCGATGAGGCTGCTCGCGGGGATCTCCAGGTTGTCGAAGAAGAGCGCGTTGGTGGAGTGGTTCATCATCATCCGGAGCGGCCGCACGTCCAGGCCCTTGCCCTTGGCCTCGCGGATGTCGATGAGGAAGACGCTGAGCCCGTCCGTCTTCTTCTTCACCTGGTCCACCGGTGTGGTCCGGGCGAGCAGGAGCATGAGGTCGGACTGGAGCACGCGGGAGATGAACATCTTCTGGCCGTTGACCACGTAGCGGTCGCCCTTCTTGATCGCCGTGGTCTGGAGCTTGGTCGTGTCCGACCCCGCGTTGGGCTCGGTGACGCCGAAGGCCTGCAGCCGCAGCTCGCCGGTGGCGAGCTTGGGCAGGTACTGGCGCTTCTGCGGCTCGGAGCCGTGGCGCAGCACGGTGCCCATGATGTACATCTGCGCGTGGCAGGCCCCGCCGTTGCCGCCCGAGCGGTTGATCTCTTCCAGGATGAGCGCTGCCTCCATGATGCCGAGGCCGGCGCCGCCGTACTCCTGCGGGATGAGGACGGCGAGATAGCCCGCCTTGGTCAGGTCGTTGATGAACGCGTCGGGGTACTCGCGCTTGCCGTCCAGCTCGCGCCAGTACTCGCCCGTGTACTGCTTGCACAGGTCGTAGACCGCCGTCTTGAGCGCCTTCTGATCGTCGGTGAGCGCGAAGCTCATATCCTTCATGCCTATTTCCCCTGAAAGCGCGGCTTGCGCTTCTCGTTGAACGCCCGCACACCCTCCAGGCGATCGTCGGTGGTGACAGTGACATTGTAGGCCTCGATGGCCAGGGCCATTCCCGTCTCGAGGTCGGTCTCGCTCCCCCAGCTCACCGCTTTCTTGGCCTGGCGGACGGCGATGGGCCCATTGTCCGCGATGACCTGGGCGATCTCGAGGGCCCTGGCGCGCGCCTGGCCGGCGGGCACGAGATGGTTCACGAGCCCGATGGCCTTGGCCTCCGCCGCGGGCACGCGGCGCCCCGTGAAGATCATCTCCTTGGCCAGCGGCGCCCCGATGATGCGCGGGAGCAATTGCGTCCCGCCGATGCCGGGAAAGATCCCGCGCGTCACCTCGGGCACCGCGAAGACGGCCGTCTCCGAGGCGACGATGAAATCGGAGAGCACGGCCAGCTCGCAGCCGCCGCCCATGGCGAAGCCCTCGACGGCGGCGATCACGGGCACGGGGCAGTGGAGCACCTTGGCCGCGGCCGCCTCGAAGATGGCGTGCTGGGCGCGCCACGTCTCGTCCGCCATGCCCTCGCGCTCCTTCAGGTCGCCGCCCACGCAGAAGGCCTTGGCGCCGGCGCCCGTGAAGACCACGCAGCGCGCGGTCCTGTCCCACTGGAAGGCCTCGAAGCAGCGCACGAGGTCCTCGCCCATGGCCGTGTTCATGGCATTGAGCGCCTCGGGCCGGTTGAGCTCGACGGTGACCACGTGGCCGTCGGGCGAGGCCGAGACGTTGATCGTTTTATAGCTGGATGACATGGCGCCTCGCGAGATCCTTGACGGCCGCTTCGTCGTAGCCGAGAGCGCCCAGCACCTCGGCGGTGTGCTCGCCGAGCAGCGGGGGCACGCGGGCCGCGCCGGGCCGCTCGCCGTCCCAGCGCACGGGCAGCCCGACGGTGCGGTAGTCGGGGAGCCGCGGATGCTTGGCGGAGATCAGCATGCCGCTCGCTTCGGTCTGGGGCTCCGCGGCGACGCGGTCGAGCGTCAAGATGGGCGCGCACGGCACGGCGGCGCTCTGGAGCCGCGCGAGAACCTCGGCGCTCGCGAGCCCGCGCGTGATCCGCGACAGCGCGTCGAAGAGCTCGCCGCGATGCGCGACGCGCGCGGGATTGTCGGCAAATCGCGCATCGCGCGGCAGCTCGGGGGCGCCGAGCGCGGTGGCCGCCTTGAGAAAGAGCGCGTCGGAGCCCGCGGCGATCATGACCCAGGCATCCCGCGTGGGGAAGGCCTCGTACGGGCAGATCATCGCGGTGCCGGAGCCTTGGGGCTGCGGGATCTCGCCGGTGGCGAAGTAGTGGGTCATCTGAAAGGTGGTCCAGGCGAGGGCCGTCTCGAAGAGCGCTGTCGTCACGTTGACGCCGCGGCCCGTGCGCTCGCGCTCCCGCAAGGCCCCCAGGATGGCGATGACCGCCCACATGCCCGTGCCCATGTCCACGATGGAAACAGGGACGCGCGCGGGCGGCTGCCCCGCGTGCCCATTGACGGACATGAGCCCGCCATAGGCCTGCATGAGCGGATCGTACCCGGGCCGGTCGCTGAGCGGCCCCTGCGTGCCGAAGGCCGTGATCGAGCAGTAGACGAGCCGCGGATTGATCGCCCGCGCGCGCTCCCAGCCAAGCCCCAGCTCCTCGATAGCCCCCGCGCGGAGCGACTGGACGAGGACGTCGGCGCGCTGGATCAGGCGCTCGAGGATCGCCCGCCCGTCTTCGGCCTTCATGTCCACGGCCAGGCTCCGCTTGCTGCGGTTGAAGCTCATGAAGGTGGCGCTCTCCTCTCCCCAGAGGGGCGGCGCCCAGGCCCGCGCGTCGTCGCCGCGCCCCGGACGCTCGACCTTGATCACGTCCGCGCCCATGTCGCCCAGGATCTGGGTGCAGGTGGGGCCGGCCACGTTCTGGGTCAGATCGGCGACGAGGACACCGGCGAGCGGCGCGTCCATAGGGTGACCGATTATAGCCCGGACTGAGGAGCCGAAACGCTGACCGAGCCGTAAGTGACGCCAGACGAGGGAAATGGCGCCCGACCTCTCGAAGTTCTGGTGTAGGCTCCTCGCAGCATGGCGTTACTGGCCCTCTTCGTGGCGGTTGGTGCGCTGGCCGTGTCCCTCAAAGTGCTGCGCGAGTACCGGCCTCGCCCGGGGCAGCCGACGCCGGCCGAGCGCATCGCGGCCCTCGAGGAAAGGATCCGCGACCTTCTCTATCGGGTCTGGACCCTCGAGCAGCAGTCCCAGCCGCGTGCTCCGAGGCCAGATGTATCCCCGACGCCCTCTGAGGTCCCGTCGCCTTCGATGTCAACAGGGCCCGAGCCCGTCGTCTCCGCGCCGCCCTCGGCTCCCGAGCCCACCCTGGCTCCCGCCGAGACCGCGGCCGCCACCTCCACACGGGACACCGTGGCGCCCGCCCCCGCCCCGTCCGGGCCCGCCCCATCGCCGCGACTGGATCTCGAGCAGCGGATCGGCGGGCGCTGGGCCACCTGGGTCGGCGTCGTCGCCATTCTCTTTGCCGCGTCGTTCGCGGTGAAGTGGTCCATCGAGAACAACCTGATCGGCCCTCGCGCCAGGCTCGGCCTGGGGCTCGCCGCGGGCATCACGTCCTTGCTGGCGGGCCTGGTGCTACACCGCAGACGCGATGTCCCCTATCTCTCCGAGGCGCTCTCGGGCCTGGGTCTCGGGCTCTGCTACCTCTCGCTCTACGCGGGCTATGCCTACTACGAGCTACTGCGCGTGGGGGCGGCCTTCGGGCTCATGTTCGTCGTCACCGTGCTCGGCACCATCGTCGCGGTCATCTCGGAGCGGCAGGTGACGGCCGTGCTCGCGCTGCTGGGCGGGCTCCTCACTCCCGTGCTCCTCGCCGGCGATCAGCCCAACGAGCGCGTGCTCATGGGATACCTCGCCGTCCTCGACTTCCTCGTGCTCGCCATCGCGCGCTTCCGAACCTGGAGCGCGCTGAACCGTCTGGCCTGGGCGGGCACGGTGCTCTTGCTGGTCCCCACCTTCACGCGCCAGCCCGAGGCGGAGACGCCGGTGGTGCGTCTGGCCCTTCTCACCGCGCTCTTCGTCCTCTTCCTCCTCACGCCGCTGGCCCGCGAGTGGAGCCAGGGGCGCCGCCTTCGCGAGGTCGATCTCCTCATCGTGGCCGGCACGGCGGCGGGCTACTTCTGGGCGGTCTACATCACTCTCGAGGCGTGGCGGCCGATCCTGGAAGCGCCGGTGGCGCTGGCGCTGGCCATCCTGTACACGATCGTGGCCGGCGTCTACCGCCGCCGCGTGCCAGGCGATGACGCCACCGTCGGCGTGCTCATCGGGGTGGCGTGTGTCTTCGTGACGCTGGCCATCCCGCTGGCCCTCAAGGGACCGTGGATCACCCTCGCCTGGGCGGCGGAGGGCGCCGTGCTCCTGTGGCTTGCTCCCCGCGTGGCCACGCCCGTCGCCGCCTGGGGCGGCACGGCCGCGCTCATCCTGGCCATGTTGCGGGTGTGGGGGGGCGACACGTGGGCCTCCCCGAACTGGCCGCCCGTGTGGAACGCAACCTTTCTCGCGCATCTCCTGACCGTCGCCGCCATCGTGGCGGCGGGGCAGCTCGCGCTCTCGCTGCGTGGCGATCAGCTCTTGACCACGAAGCCGGAGGTGCTGAGGGCCGTTGTGTGGGTCCTTGCCTCCCAGACGCTCTCGGTCCTTCTGTGGCGGGAGCCGTCCGGGCTCTGGCCGGCCGGGCTTCTCGCCGCCCAGGTCCTGGTCCTGGGCGCGCTGTCTCGTCTCATCGCCTCGCCGACCTTCGCGGTCGCGGTGCCGCTGGCTGCGCTGATGCTGCTCGCGCGCGTGCTCATGGCCGATGACAGCATGGCCAAGGCCGCGGCCGAGGATCTGCTCAATCGCTACCTCGTCGCGCGCATCGTGGCCTGCGCGGTGATCGGACTGGCGGGCCGGTGGCTGGCCGGCTCGGGCGCGTCGGTGCACGCGGGCACCGTGGGCCGCACCGTTTCGGGCACGGCGGGCGTGGTGCTGCTCTTCGTGCTGAGCCAGGGGTGGACCCGCTATCAGAACGCGCTCTTGCAAGACGCGAAGCCGGGGGCGTCGCGACGCGGTCTCCGGAGCGAGGTCCGCTGGAGAACGCAGGTGGGCCTGTCTGTGCTGTGGACGCTCTACGCGGCGGCAGTCCTTGCCTGGGGATTCCTTCGCCGCTCTGCGCCGCTGCGCTATGGCGCGCTTGGTCTCCTGGGCTTGACGATCTTCAAGGTCTTCGTGGTCGACCTCGCCTCCGTCAAGACGCTCTACCGGATGCTGTCCTTTCTTCTCCTCGGCGTGGTTCTCTTGCTCGTCGGGCTGCTGTACCAGAAGATGAGTCGAGAGCGCGGCGCTCCAGGCTCGCCTCGCCTGTAACCGGTCTCCCCAACCCGCTCAGAATCGGGGAAACAGCAGTGCCACGAGCTCACCGCTCGGCGTCCCCACCTTGAAGAAGAAGACGGTGAGGCAGGCCAAGAGAACCAGCATGAGAGCTATGACGGCAGCGTCGCAGTGGTTGTCCATTCCAGCATCTCCTCTCTGGGCAACCGGTATGAGCAATCCTCACACTCCCACTGGCCGAGGCCACGCATCCAGTGAACGACCGAATACCGTAAGCACCTCGGGCAGTACACGAAGTCATGTTCCATGGCCGCTTCCTCCTCATGCGCTTGGGACAATGCCGCTCTTCCAACCCCTGCTTCAGCATCTTCTGTGCCACCCCCGCAAGCTCCCGTTCTCCGGATGTTTGCGGGAACTTTGAGGAAGGAAGTGCAAAGTCACGCGACACGGCTCACCTTGGGTCGGTAAGCATCGGTAAGCCTTACCGGGGTCGGAAGTGTTATCTCGGAGCCGTCGTAAAGCTGGGGTCAGGCAACCCACACTCCCGGGAGCTGCACGGCCAGCCACTTGGCGAGGGCGGCATTCACGGCCGCCGGCTTCTCCTGGGCCATCCAGTGCCCGGACGGCACGATCACCTCGGTCAGGTTCCGGCAATCCTTCCGCATGGGATCCGCCAGACGGGAGGCGACGGTCTCGCACGTGTAGTCGTACTCGCCGTGAAGGAACAAGACGGGAAGACTCAAGACGCCGCCATGCACGGCTTGGCGCGCGAACTCGAGGTTGCGCGCGCTGTTCATGTACCAGGAGTCCGGGCCGAAGAAGCCGTTCCTCTCGAGGGCGGCCACGTATGTGTCAAAATCCGCCGGCGTCAGCACATCCGTGTCCATCGGCACCTCGGGCGCCTGCCCCTTGCCCCCGAACCAGCCGCCGTCCCGACGCACGTGCGCGGTGCGGGACGGCTTGCCCTTGCCGCTCGCGCTTCCCTTTCTGATCAGGGCCTTGACGGTGTTGGAGACGTTGGCCTCGAAGGCGGCCCGCGCCTTGTCGAAGCTCTCCTCGTAGAAGAGCTGATACTCCCACTGCCCCGCGGGGAATTGCGCGTCGGGATAGAGGGAGCGGTCGACGAGAGGGATGAGGGTCTGGGGAGCAAAGCCCCGCGCCAGGTACGGCACGCAGAGGTTGGCCACGCCGAAGCATCGCTCGGGATGATGGCTGGCCAGGCTCGACACCACCGGGCTCCCCCAATCGTGGCCGACCCAGATGGCCTTCTCCCCGCCCAGCGCGTCGAGCAGCTCGATCAGGTCCGCGACGGACTGCTCCAGCGCGTAGTCCTCGTGACGCGAATACACGCTCGATCGGCCATAGCCCCGCATGTCCGGCGCGACGGCGCGGAAGCCGAGATCGGCGAAGCAGGGCAGCTGATGCCGCCAGCTGATCGCGAGCTCCGGCCAGCCGTGCACGAAGATCATCAGCGGGGCGTCCTCGACGCCACAGGCGAGATAGAAGGTCTTGTGCCTGTCGGTCTTCAGGATGTTCTCGACGACGGGAAAGATCACGACGCGAACGGGTGGGGCAGTGAGGTGGCCATGGCGGTATCCTACCTTGGGTGTCGCCGTTCACGCTGCTCGTTGCCGTGCCAGTACGCCTTGACTCCGGCGATGGGGGGCGCGATCCTACCCGCGCCGATCGAGCGAGCCAAGCCGTCCACCGTGCACCCGGGAGGCGTCGTTGAGTGACCAGATCAGCATCCAGTTCACACGCTTTTCCGCGTTCTACTCGCCCCTGATCGCCACGATCGCGGGCGACTTCCTGAAGGCCGAGGGGTTCGAGCCGAAGCACTCGATCGCTCCGCCCGGCAAGTCGGCCATCGAGGGACTCGTGAACGGGACGGTGCAGGTCGCCCAGTCGGCGCCCTCGCAGGGCTTCGGCCCCCTCGAGAAGGGGCAGCGGCCGCCCGTCATGCATTTCGCCCAGATCAACGAGAAGGACGGCTTCTTCCTCACGGGACGTGCCGCCGACCCCTCCTTCACCTGGGACAAGCTCAAGGGCACGCGGGTGCTCGTCGACCACGGCGGCCAGCCGCTCGCCATGTTCAAGTACGCGTGTCACCGTCGCGGCCTCGACTTCGCGGCGATCACGGCGGTCGATCTTCCCAGCGCGCAGATGGATCAGGCGTTCCGGAAGGGCGACGGCGACTACATCCACCAGCAGGGCCCTGCGCCCCAGCAGCTCGAGCACGACGGCGTGGGCCACGTCGTCGCCTCGGTGGGCGAGGCGATCGGTCCCGTGGCCTTCTCGAGCCTGGCCGCCACGCGAGAATGGCTGAGCACGGAGGCGGCCAAGCGTTTCATGCGCGCCTACCGGAAGGCGCGCGCCTGGCTCATCGAGACGCCGGCGCCGAAGGTTGCCGAGGCCGAGGCCTCGTTCTTCCCCGAGATCGACCAGGCCGTGCTCACCTCGACCATCGCCTACTACCAGAAGCTCGGCTGCTGGACGCCCCACGTCGAGATCACGCGCCCGGCCTTCGAGGTCGCCCTCGATGTCTTCCACCGCGCCAAGCTCATCACCAAGCGGCACCGGTACGAGGACGTGGTCGTGGCGCCGCCGGATGCTCGCTGATTCTTGGCTGTCTCGAGCGCTGCCGCCGGTCCGGGGGATCGACGGATGAGTCAGGCCCTCTCGGGCATTCGAGTGGTCGACATCACGAACAATCAGGCGGGGCCCTCCTGCGGCCAGATGCTCGCGTGGCTGGGGGCCGACGTCGTCAAGGTCGAGGAGCCGGAGCGGGGGGATCCGGCGCGTCACACGCATCGGGACCGGGCGGACTCCGACAGCCTCTTCTTCCTCTCCTTCAACGCCAACAAGCGGAGCCTTCCCCTCAACCTGAAGCACCCCCGAGGCAAGGAGGTCTTTCGGGCCCTCCTGAAGACGGCCGACGTGCTCCTCGAGAACTTCGGGCCGGGCGTCCTCGATCGCCTGGGCTTCGGCTATCCCGCCGTGAAGGCGCTCAACCCGCGCCTCGTGTACGCGAGCATCAAGGGGTTCGGCTCCTACGGACCGTACAGCGACTACAAGAGCTACGAGCCGATCGCCCAGGCCATGGGGGGAGGCATGAGCGTCACGGGCTTCCCCGACGGCCCGCCCACGTATGTCTGGCCGTCCATCGGAGACTCCGGCACGGGCATGCACTGTGTGATCGGGATCCTCGCCGGGCTCATGCAGCGCCACGAGTCCGGGCAAGGCCAGCAGGTCGAGGTCTCCATGCAGGACGTGGTGGTGAACCTCATCCGCGTGAGCCTCCGCGATCACCAGCGCCTCGGCAAGCCGGCGGCGCGAACGGGCAATCAGCTCGGCACGAACGTGCCGGGCACGACGTACCGCTGCCATCCCGGCGGGCCGAATGACTACGTCTTCATCTTCACCCAGCAGCAGATGTGGCATCCGTTCCTGCGCGCCATCGGACGCGAGGATCTCATCGGGGATGCGCGCTACGAGGCACCGGAGGCCCGCTGGCAGCGCCGGGACGAGGTCAATGGCCTCGTGGAAGCGTGGACCTCGGAGCGCTCCAAGCACGAGGTCGTGAAGATTCTCGCCGGCGCCGGCGTGCCCTGCGGGGCCTGCCTCGACACCGGCGAGGTGATGACCGATCCGCACCTCCGCGCCCGGGACATGATCGTCGAGGTCGAGCATCCGGTGCGCGGGCGCTACGTCACCGTGGGCAATCCCATCAAGCTCTCCGCCTCGAAGACGGTGATCGCTGTCGCCCCGGTGCTCGGGCAGCACCGCGGCGAGATCCTGAAGGAGCTGGGCTACGACGAGGCCGAGATCAGGGCGCTCGAGGCGGACGGGGCGACGTGATTCAGAAGGCGACGCGGCCGCGGAGCATGTCGGCGAACATCCGGAAGTCGCCGGCCAGGCTATAGAGCGGGTACCGGAAGGTCGCGGGCCGGTTCCGCTCCACCGCGAAGTGGGCGACCCAGGCGAAGCCGTAGCCGAACACAGGGAGCATCGCGAGGAAGCGCCACTGCTGCGCCACGAGCACGTAGCCGAGGGTGAGGAGGACGAGCAGCGTGCCCGCGAAGTGCAGGCGCCGGGTGCCGCTCTTGCTGTGCTCGGTGAGATAGAAGGGATAGAACTCGCGGAACGAGCGGTACTCCGCGCCGGCCATGGCCGTATCCTAGCGCAGGTGTCGCCGCTCCGCGGTGGTACTCTCTCGGTCGGGATGCCCGGCCCTTCCATTCCGCTGCGCGCGGTGACCGCGCTCTTTCTCCAGCGTCAGCACCTCGCGCGGCCGCGCGCGCTGACCCTCACCGCACACCGGCTCGCCCGCTTCGTCGAGGACGTGGGCGGTCTCCAGCTCGACTCGATCAACGTGCTCGAGCGCGCCCACTACCTCACCGTGTGGAGCCGCTTCGGCCCCTACGATCGCGCGTGGCTCGACCGGATCGTCTATCGGCGCCGCCTCCTCTTCGAGTACTGGGCCCACGCCGCCTGCCTCGTCCCGACCACCATGCTGCCCTGGTGGCGACGCGCCATGCTCGACTACCGACTCCGCCACACCGGCTGGTCCAGGTGGCTCCGCCGGAACGCGAAGGTGCTGGACCGGGTGAAGGCGGCCGTGCTCGCCAATGGCCCGATGGCCCAGGGAGATTTCGAGGGCCGCCGCCCCGCGGGCGCCGCCGGGTGGTGGAGCTGGCGGCCCGTTCAGCATGCGCTGCACTACCTGTGGATGACCGGCGCGCTGACCGTTCATTCGCGGCAGCACTTCCAGAAGCGCTTCGACCTCCTGGAGCGCGCGATCCCCGACTCGCTCGGCGGCGCGGCGGTCTCGTCCGAGGACTTCCAGCGCTGGCACATCGAGCGCTCGCTGCACGCCATGGGCGCGGCGACGGAGCTGGACCTGACCCACTACCTGACCTTCCCGCGCCTCGGGCCGGGTCCTCGCCGCGCCGCGCTCCGCGCGATGATCGAGGGTGGCGAGGTGACGGCGCTCGAGATCGAAGGCCGGCCGGGCCGCTGGCTCGCCCTCACGCGCGACCTTCCCGCCCTCGCCCGGGCACGGCGAGCGCCCACGCCATCGCGCGGGACGACCCTGCTCTCGCCCTTCGACTCGCTCCTGTGGTATCGCGACCGGGTGGCGCGCCTCTTCGGCTTCGACTACCGCATCGAGGTCTACACGCCCGGGCACAAGCGGGTGCACGGCTACTACACACTGCCCATCCTCCATCACGGTCATCTCATCGGCCGCGTCGACGCCAAGAGTCACCGCGCCGAGGGGCGGCTGGAGATTCGACACGTCCACTTCGAGCCGTGGTTCGCCTCGGGGCAGAAGCCGCCCACCGGCGGCGCTCGCCTGGATCAGGACGAGGCGCTGGACGGGCTGCGGGATGCCTTCACGTCCCTCGGCACGTTCGTGGGCGCGGGCAAGGTGGTGCTGCGGCGTGTCACCCCCTCGCGCTTGCGAAGGCCGCTGAGCCATGCCGCGACCGCATGAGCGGCGATTGCCCGCACCGGCCGCTTGATTGTCAGGGCCGTCCCCGGCTATATCGTGTCGATCCGGTCCGGCAGGCATCGATGACGGAGGAGGCGAAGACCTCATGGCGAACCTGACCGACGGCAGGACGTGGATGACCCGGATCGTCGTCGCTTCCATCCTCGCCGCCGGCTGCTCGTCGCTCGGCCCGGGGGCCTTGCACGAGAGCCGGCTACAGTACAACGAGACGGTGAAGGCGACGAGCGAGGAGGAGCTGCTCCTCAACATCGTCCGGCTGCGCTACACGGACACGCCCAGCAGCCTGGCCGTGTCCGCCATCGCCGCCCAGTACGAGCTGACCAAGAACTTCCAGCTGACGCCGTTCTTCGTCGCGTCCGGCGCGGAAGTGGCCAAGAGCTACGCCGCCGTCCTGCCCCAGCTGGGCATCGCGGGGGCCGACCGCCCGACCTTCACCCTGACTCCGCTCGACGATCAGGAGTTCACGCGGAAGCTCTTCACCCCCGTCCCTCTTGACGGGATCCTCTACCTCGCCAAGACCACGTGGCCGATCGCCACCGTGTTTCGCCTCTACCTGGAGAACCTCAACTGGGTGCCCAATGCCCAGACGGCGAGTGGGCCCACCCCGAAGCTCGCGCCCACGTACCAGGAGTTCTTGCGGGGAGTCCGGGCTCTGCAGGCGCTGCAGGACCGCGGTCAGCTCGTGTTCAGCGTCGAGGAGCGAAGCGAGGCGCAGGGAAGCCCTCTGCCGGCCGGAAGCGTCACCGCTCGGGACATGGTCGAGGCTGCCAAGAGCGGCTACGAGTACCGGCTCGACGAGCGGGGCACGGCGTGGACCCTGTTCAAGAAGACCCCGCAGCCCGTCCTGCTCCTGGATCCGCGGGCCATGGAGTCGGCGGAGGTGCGCGAGGTCACGGAGGTGTTCCGACTCAAGCGGGGCCTCACCAAGTTTCCCATCACCCAGGAGAAGCTCAACCCATTTCCGTCCACGTATCCGAGCGAGGGCGTGACCAGCATCGACCTGGAGACTCGCTCGCTCCTGCAGGCACTCTATTACGTGAGCCACGGAATCGAGATTCCCTCCGAGCATGCCGCCGCGGGTCTGGTCACGGTGACGCGCGACCCGTCGGGCCAGCCCTTCGACTGGCAGCGCCTGACCGTGGACCTTTTCCGCGTGTACTCGGTCGCCAGCGACAAGCGGCCACCTCGTGCCCATGTCGCCATCCTCTACAAGGGGTACTGGTTCTACATCGATCAGACGGACCAGGACACCAAGGCCACCTTCTCGCTCCTCGTGGAGCTCGCGCGTCTCGAGCTGACCGGGAAGACCGGGGTCAGCCCCGTGCTCACCCTGCCGCTGGGCGGAGCGCGCTGACCGCGGAGGCGAGGCGCCGAGGCAGGCCCCGGCCTATCGCCCGCTATCCGCGCAGGCGGGCCGCGATGCGCTCGACCGCCTCGGCACTCTGCGCGCGGGAGCCGAAGGCCGTGACGCGGAAGTAGCCCTCGCCGCTCGGGCCGAAGCCGGATCCGGGCACGCCGATCACCTGGGCTTCGGCGAGGAGGCGGTCGAAGAAATCCCACGAGGACACGCCGGCCGGCGTGCGGATCCAGATGTACGGCGCATTGCGCCCGCCGTACACGGTGAGACCAGCCGCCTCCAGGCCCGCGCGGATGATGCGGGCGTTCTCCATGTAGTGGTCGATCAGGGCTCGGACCTGCTGCTGGCCCTCCGGCGTGTAGACGGCCGCGGCGGCCCGCTGGATGACATAGGGCGGACCGTTCGACTTCGTCGATTGTCGGCGAAGCCAGAGCTGGTTCAGGCTCACGGCACGGCCATCCGCCGTCCGCCCCTGCGCCTCGCGGGGCACGACCGTGTAGGCCATCCGCAAGCCGGTGAATCCGGCGCTCTTCGAGAAGCTGCGGGACTCGATGGCCACCTCGCGCGCTCCCTCGATCTCGTAGATCGAATGTGGGATGTCGGAGTCCCGGATGTACGCCTCGTAGGCGGCGTCGTAGACGATCACCGCCTCGTGCGCGCGGGCATAGTCGACCCAGCGCCCGAGCGCCCCGCGCGTCATCACGGCGCCGGTCGGATTGTTCGGGTAGCAGAGGTAGATCAGGTCGACGTGCCGATCGGGCAACGCCGGCTGGAAGTCGTTCTCCGCGGTGCACGGCAGGTACACGAAGTCGGCATAGCGCCCCGTGCTGTCGGCGGGACGCGATCGGCCGGCCATCACGTTGGCGTCCGCGTACACCGGGTAGGCGGGGTCCATCAGGGCCACGACGGAGTCCTGCGCGAACAGCTCCTGGATGTTCGCGGCGTCACTCTTGCCGCCGTCACTCACGAAGATCTCGTCGGCGCCGAGCTTGACGTCACGCGTGCCGAAGTCGTGCGCGGCGATCTCGCCGCGGAGGAACTCGTAGCCTATGTAGGGGCCGTAGCCCTTGAGCGTCTCGGCGCTCGCCTGCTCGCCGACGGCCACCTCCAGGGCCCGGACCACCGCCGGCGGAAGCGGCAGCGTGACGTCGCCGATCCCCAGGTCGATCAGCCGCGCATCGGGGTGCGCCTCGCGATAGGCCTGGCTACGCCGCTTGACCTCGGCGAAGAGATAGCTCGCCTGGAGATTCAGGAAAGCCTCGTTGATCCGGGGCACGCACGGGCTCCTTTCGTCGAGTGTGCTTCAGGAGTATAAGCGATGGCGCCGACCTGAGGTCTCGCAGAACGGGCCGGGCCATTCCTCAGTCGAAGGGTGAGGCGTCGAAGACGCCGCGGATCAGCGGGCCCTCGGTGAGGCCAGCGAGCAGACGCGCATCATGCACCCCGCCCCGGAGCCCCTCGATGGTCCGACGAGCCGCCGCGAGAGATTCGGCCGCCGCGTCACGCCTGCCCCTGGCGGCATGGAGTCGCGCCAGGGCCAGCTCGGTCTTCCAGGTCTGGTTGGGATGCGCGATCGCCCGGGCGACTTCGACCGACTCCCGCAAAGCGCCCTCGGCGTCGTCCCATCGTCGGTCCCGGCGCGCGACGTCGCCGAGGAGCCGCAGCGCCCGCGCGACGTACTTCAGCGACCGAGTCGGCCGCGACCCCGCCAGCGAGCGCTCGGCGAACTCGGCGGCCCGTCGATGGTCGCCGCGCGCCAGCCAGTACTCGCCGAGGCTCGCGTGGAGGTGCAGCGTGTAGCGCCACTTCATCCACTCGTGAGTCTTCGGGTCCTCCGCGATGCGCCGCGCCTCGTCGAACTTCTCGCCGGCCAGCACGAGATCACCCTTGGCCAGGAAGGCGTCGCCGAGGTTGACGGTGCAGAAGGTGTACATCTCGACACCGAAGGCGTGGCGGATGTCGCGGGCGAAGGCGGCCGCCCGCGCCGTCACATCGATCCCGCGCTCGATGTCGTCACACTCGATGTGCAGCCAGCCGAGGGTGTTCATCATCCGGGGCATGAAGCCGCGGTCGCCGATCCGTTCGGCCACCGCGATGCCTTCCTCGAGGTCACGCAGGGCGCCGTCCCAGTCGCCGATCGACGTCGACACCAGACCGCGCGTCCACAGGCTGCGCAGGTAGAGGACAAGCAAGCCATGGTCGCGCGCGAGGCGGACCGCCTCGTTGGCGTCGGCGTGCGCGCGCCCATAGTCACCGTGCCAGCCGTCGAAGACGCCACGCATCTGCAGGGTGAGGATCTCGCGCGCCGGATCGCGCGCGATGCGGCTG
>Ga0209689_1001317_pt1 | contig 18526 bp, 17 predicted proteins | sample GraSoiAngelo_149_FD_187119 | JGI IMG/M metagenome (GOLD analysis project Ga0209689, IMG submission 187119) | Grasslands soil microbial communities from the Angelo Coastal Reserve, California, USA - 14_1009_09_30cm (SPAdes) (version 2) | ecosystem: Environmental > Terrestrial > Soil > Grasslands ... | reverse complement strand
GCCAGGCCAAAGATCAACGCCAGGGCCGGAATGGCGATCGACCACCGCAGCCAGCGCGCGATTCGCATCAGGAGGCCTCCAGATAGCGGCCGATGCCTCCCGGGTGGGCCGGAAGCCAGCGGCCCATCGCCCGCAGCATCCGCGCGATGGCATCGGCCCGCGAGACGAAGGCGTCGACAACCGCGGGATCGAACTGTTTTCCCTTCTGATCCACGATAGTGCCCACAGCCTCCTCCAGGGAGAGGCCGCTGCGATACGGCCGGTCGGACGTGAGCGCATCGAACGTGTCGGCAACGCTCAGGATCCGGACGCTCAGCGGAATCGCGCTGGCGGCCAGCGCGTCAGGATAGCCACTCCCATCCCAGCGTTCGTGGTGATGCCGGATGCCCGGCAGGCTGGGCTCGAGGAAATGCAGGTCCCGAAGCATTTCGTAGCCGATCATCGGGTGCTCCCGCATCTCCCCGGCCTCCTGTTCGTTCAGCGGCCCCGGCTTGCGCAGCACGCGATCCTCGACGCCAATCTTGCCGATGTCATGCAGCAGCGCCCCCCGTCGGAGCGCTTCACGCTCGTTGGCACCCAGCCCCATCCGATCGGCGATCTCCAGGCTGATCGCAGCCACCCGGGACGAGTGCCCGAAGGTCGAGGGATCCCGGGCATCGATCGCCCGGGCGAGCGCTTCCATGCTCGCGAAATAAGTGTCCTGCAGGGTCTTTGTCTTGTCCTCAAGGCTGGCCGTCATCTCGTTGAAGGTCGTCGCCAGGTAGCCGATCTCGTCGCGGCCCGCGACGGGTGCCCGGTGGCCCAACTTTCCAGCGGATACGATCCGCATCGAGCGGACCAGGTCTTCGAGCGGCCGCGTGATGTGGGCTGCCAGTCCGCCGCCCACCAGCAAGGTCATCAGAGCGGCGGCGACAAAGACGATGACCAGCAGTAGCCGGACCTGGCCAACCGCGACCTCGAGCTGGTCGGCGTTCAGGACCACCGCGACGTAGCCGAGCTGCTGGCCGCGCATCGTCCAGTCACTGAATAGCTCGCCATAGGCGTGGCCGGCGAGGGGCTCCTCGACTCGCACGGGATGATCGCTCGACACACTCGCCCGCAACGACGCCGGCAGGCTGGGAACGGCCACCGACGATGCCGCCAGGGCGGCGCCGGCCCGGTCGTAAAACACCGCGTTCGGGATGCCTGCCGCGACCTCGGCGATCGGTTCTCCGACGAGCACGCCGCCGACCGAGCGCTGGTCGTCACCCCGAACCGGGCCTGCCCAGAAGATAACCGGCCGCGATCCCTCAACCGCCACAAACACATACCGGTCGCCCCTGGCGTCGCTGCGTCCCGCGATCGCGTCCTGGACCGCGGGCCCATCGAAGCGAGAGCTGGTCGGCGGAACCACCACCGGACCCGTCGACCGGCCGTCGATCGCCAGGAGCACCTGCCCACTTTTGTCGAGAACGCGTATCAGCAGCTGGGTCGGTTCGGCGTTGGCGACCAGTGGAACGAGGAGAGTCGTCAGGGCTGCCCGATCGCGGGCGGCCAGCGCGGTAGACACACCGAGGGTATCGGTCGCGGCCCGCAGCTCCGCCAGGCGGTCAGCCTCGAGGATGGCCAGGTGGTCATTCGCCAGGAGGCCGGTACGGTAGAGGCCGCTGTCGAACTCGCTCACCGCGGCGTTGGTGAGTCGGGCGGTGGCTACACCTGTGCCGATCACTCCCACAAAGACGAGCAGGACGACAAATGGCACGACGATCTTGTACCGAATGGGAATGCGCACGGGTCCTCGCTTCTGATGATGCGAAGACCGCATTGCGAAGCCCGTTACTGCAGCCCCGCTGAGGCAGGATCCGACTTCTGGACAGGGCGGCATCCGCCATTTGTCCTACGCTCGGTGGTCCGGTTGCGCCCCCGGCAGGATTCGAACCTGCGACCTATTGCTTAGAAGGCAACCGCTCTGGTCCACTGAGCTACGGGGGCGGCTCGGCCGGATTATAGGATGGCCCGCCAAATGGACCATGAACGCCCATCTCCTGGCCTACGGGCTTGTAAGGCCTGGACCGTAGCGTGGTGCCGTGCGCACGAGGAAGGCGGGCCAGGCGCTGGTTGAGTATGTAGTGCTGCTGGCGCTGGCTTCGGTGATCGGAGTGGTGGTCGTCGGTGTCGCCGGCCAGCAGCTCACCGACGCCTTCGATCGAGTCACAGCCGCCGTGGCGAATCCCATGGATCTTCTGGCGACTCCCACCCCAACGCCGACAGCCTCGCTGGCACCGCCCCCACCAGCCGATTCGCCGGCAGCTCCTACCGGAACCGAGCCGCCGATGAGCCCGACTTCCCCCGCGCAACCGGTAGCCACGTCGTCCCCGGCGGCTGAGCCAGCCCCCACGCCGGCACCAGCTCCGACCCCCAATCCGGACGTCGAGCACCACGGACATCACGACGGCTGATCCCCGAGTCCCGGTTACTCGCGAATAGGCTGAACCGTAGCTCTCGCAGCAAGCCAGCCGGGGGCCTCGAGAAGGATCGCAGCCAGGATGATCAATGATCCGCCCAGGTATTGGATCGGCCGGGCGACCTCACCCAGGATGACCACGGCAAGCAGGACCGTGGTCGCCGGTTCGAAAGTGCTCAGGATGGCGGCTCGGGAGGGCCCGATCAGAGGCATGCCGATGACAAATGTGAGCACCGGAAAGACTGTGGCCATCAGGACAAAGCCGGTCAGCAACCAGAGGGTGGCGCCATCCGCCCGCAATCCAAGCTGGCCGGTCGCCCCCGCATAGGCGGCCCAGACGGCCGCGGCAGCGGTCATGATGGTGGCGCTCGCGGCGATCGGAGGAACACCAGGCAGGACCCGGCTGGCGTAGAGGATGTAGGAGGAGTAGAAGCCGGCAGACATCAATCCCAGGACAAGGCCCAGCGCGGGTACCGACTGTAGCTGCGCCTGGACGACGAGAACCGTGCCGATCAGGGCGACGGCCAGAGCGATCAGCTTTCCCGTCGAGAGTAACTCGTGAAACAGGAGAGCGGCCAGCAGCGTGACCACGGCTGGAAACGTGTAGAGGAGCAGGGAGGTGGTCGACGCCGGGATCAACCGAAGGGCACCGAAGTAGCTGGCCGACTGACCCACATACCCGGCCGCTCCCATCGCGACCAGCGGCAGCCACCGGCCCCGTGGGGGCAGAGCAGGCGCGCGCAAGGCAACCAGCACCCAGAAAACCAGGGCAGCCAGGATAAAGCGGTAGCTCAGGAGGGTCGGCAGCGCGATCCCATGGCTGTAGGCGAGCTTGCCGAAGATGGCCAGCGTGCCGTAGCTGCACGCCGAGGCGACGACCAGCCCCACTCCAAGCAGGCTTCGCCCATCGGACCGCCGCTGCACGGGATCCATGCTACGGACTGCCAGCCGTGGACAAAAAAGAGGAGCGCCACATGGCGCTCCTCCAATCGGGTGAGTCAGGTCTTCAGACGCGAGCCGCGGTCGAGGTAAGTCCCTCGCAGCAGTAGGAGCCATCGGGCGTCATCTCCTGAAGGGTTAGCGGCAGGGCGGTCGTCAGCTGGCGACCGTGATCCTTGAAGCCGAAACCGCAGAGCTGCGCGTCCTGACCCAGGCCATTGCCGAAGGTCGTCCAGGTGGCCGTCCAGGTGCTACCGGCCGAAGAGGTGCTCGCCGACCAGCCCAGCGGGCTGGTGAGCCCTTGCGGCTGGCGCGGCAGACCACCGAGGCTGATCTGCACCAGCTGGGTGGCTCCGGAGTCAACCACGTTATTGGTCACACACAGGGCGTAGCTGCCCTTGCTGTGGGAATAAGTGCCGGCGGGGGTCGCTGCGTTTACGGCAACAGTGCTCACAAAGATTCCGGCGGCGGCGGCCGTGACGATCAGTAGCTTGCGCATGTTTCCTTCCTTTCCTTTATCCGAGGTCGTCACGACATAGTCTGCGGCCCGCATGTGACAACGGCCACCTGGACCCCGTCACAGGTCTCGCTCGGTCGTATCGCCAAGCCGCACAGCTTGCGACATGCGTTGCAGGCGCGCTGCATTCGTAATGGACGGCGTAATCAGCGGCTCGCGGTCGAGCTACTGGACGATGACCGGGGAATAGGCGAGGGCGAGGGGGTTATAGGCCTCGTTGATGGCGCCGCTTCCCTGGAAGTGGATGAAGTAGTTCAGGATCTGGCCATAACCCTTTCCACCCGACCCGCCGCCCAGGTAGCTGTTGTCCTGGGGGGCAAAGAGGGCGCCGACGATGCTCGTGTTGGAACCACCGGTCACGTTGATAACTGTGCTTCCATTGCCCGTCTTCGCCATACAGGCGGCAGTCGACGCGAAGTTCGCACCGCAGTAGCCAAGGAATGCCGCAGACAGCCCCGCCGTCAGCGTGTAGTTATTCGAGGTCCCCTGGGAGTGGTGTGGATTTACGTACAAGGCGACGTTGTGGTACATGCTGGACGAGCTGACGTACAGGGTGGAGGACCCCTGGACGCTCAGGGTGTTGAGCCCGCCCGTGTTCGGCGTCGTGCTCTGGTCGCAGTAGTAGTTGCCGCTAGCCGTGGGATATTGTTTCTCGGTGCAGGCGGCGTCGGTCCCCGACGGCCAGAAGACGAGGAGGACTCCCCAGTCGTTGTTGGCCGGGCATGGGTAGGCGGCTGGCGCACCGGGCGTCGCGATCCCCGCGTAGGTGAGTGCCGCCCCGCAGATCGACCGGTTGGTCTTCACGCAGCCGCCCGGGATGACCCCGCCATAGCACTCGCCCGTGGCCACCGTCCCACCGCTATGAATATTCAGACCCGAGCTGGCGACCGAACCCTCGAAGTAATAGACGCCGGGTTGCAGGTAGAGGGTGGCCCCGCTCGTCACGTCTACCACGCTGTACCGAGGTCCGATCGGGCCACCAGGTATCGAGCTACGCGTCGGCTGGAGCATCTGGGTCCCGGCGACTGAGATCGAAGCCTCCGGAACTGACCAGACTCCGCTGCAGTTCGCCGTGGTGCTGGTCAGGCAGGGGTCCTCTGGAAGGTGCATGTTCGGCGGGACGACCGGGCGGACCAGCGACTGCATGGACGACGCCAGACCCGGGCAGCCGGCCCGGTCGGAGTTCGACCCCGCCGTGATCGGCGAGCTCCCAGAGATGGCCCGCAGCGTCCAGATGTCGCCTCCGTACTGACCGCCAGGGCAGGTGAAGGTGACTGAGCCTCCGCCACCCGTGGGCAGGCTGACGCTGCCGTTGGTCCCGATCCGTTTGGTGGCCGATAGGCCACCCCCGCCGTTCTCATTGATAGCGTTGGGGTCGTTCCATTTGAAAGTGAAGATCGCGTAGGGAATCGCATAGTTGCGGGCGGTGGCCTGCACGTGAACGTCGATGCTGGGGGCGATCGAGCCGGCGATCAGGATCGGCAGCTTGTGTACCAGGTCGACCTTCATGAAGGCCTCGGGCTCGGTCGTTCCGCCGTAGGTCAGCGGAGTCGTGATGTTCAGCTTGTAGTTGCCCGTCGAGTCCAGCCAGTTGACGCAGCAAGGGCTGGCCGCGTTGCTGGCGTTGAAGGGTCCGGGTCCGGGGGCAGCGGAGGCAGAGTAGCATGCCTCGCGGCTGCACTCCTGGCCCAGCAAGCGGTGTCCCAGACCACCGTAATTGCTCGAAAAGCTGATCCCGAGGGATTGCTCGAGGGAATACACGGCATCGTCCATCGCGTTCGCCTGGGACTGAGAGTCGGTGCCTGGACCGAGGTCGTTTGCGCCGGTAAGGGCGGCGCCGTCGACCCCGTTCTGCAGGTTGCGCTGGTCCATCAGCGCCCGGCCGCCGTCGATCGCCAGACCGGCCACCCCGAAGAGGGCAACGGCCGCGATGGCAAAGATCACGAGGACCTGACCCTGGAGCCGGCGTCGAGTTTCAGTAATCATCAGTACTCCGTCGACATGGTCGCCGAGGACTCCAGGTAGTAGGTCGGGAAGAATGTACGGACCATGGGCGTGGTCGCCTCGAAGGCATAGACAATGCTCACCGTCACGCTGCTTGGGGTGCCGCGGTCGATGAAGATGTACGCATTACCGACCGATGGCTTGTAGCAGGAAGCGGTCGCGCTGGTTATCGGCTTGGGGGGAGTGGCCGGCGCGCAGGACGCCTGGGTAAGGTTGGCCATGGCCAGGCCCTGAGCCTGCTGCTTGACGTATGCCACTACCTCAGCGTTGCTGAAGCCGGCTCCATTGTTGTAGTTGGTTGCGTACCGAGCCCCACTTCGAGCCAGGTCGGTTGAGGCTACGAAGTAGAGGCCGATCCGCCCGAAGTCGATGATCCCCACCAGCAACAGGAAGAAGACGGGGATCACCATGGTGAACTCGAGCAGGGCCTGGCCCGCGCGGCGCTTTGCACGACGTCGAATGAACTGGGACATCAGTACCACGTCAACCAGCTCGTGGTGGCCTGGATCGTTATCGGGCTTCCGGTAAAGGCCTGGATCATGAACGTGAGGGGAGTGAAGTTCGTCTTTGCTGTGACCGTGACTGCCTGCCGGCCGGGCTGGCGGTCAGGGGGGTTGCCGTTGGCGTTCGCCGCGGGCGAGATCACGAGTGTACCGGCGGCGCAGCTGACGTCGACGTAGGGCAACGCTTCGTTGTGACCCGCCGTGCAGGCGGTGCTGTCGTCATATTCGGATGGATAGTCGATCACGATCCGGGCGGTGGCGCGGCTGGCGTTGTCCAGCGCGATGTAATAGTAGAAAGCCCGGGTCAGGTCAACGGCACCCAGGAAAAGCAGGGTCAGCAGGGGCGCGACCAGGGCGAACTCCACCAGTGACTGGCCGTGATGCCCACGCGCAGACCTGCCTCGAATCGAGCTTGGCACAGCCACAACCATAAAGACGCGTTCCTACGCCAAGCATTACGCGAAACCCTCCGTCAGGACGGCCGCCATGTTGTCACAGAGTCGCGACTCGTGTCGCGGTGAGGTCGCGGCTGCTACTGAACGAGACCCTTCATGTAAGGAAGGAGATTCGGGTTATAGGTTTCATTCAGGGTGCCGTTTCCGTTGACGGTCAATGTCCAGGCCACCACTTGCCCGACACCTGTTCCGCAGCCACTGCCGGTCATGACCATGTTGTCCGCCGGGCCGTATACGATGCCGGCGATGCTGTAGCAGGAGCCCCCGGCAAAGCGCACGACGTTGGTGCCGAGCGGAGCATTCGTGCAGGTGGTTTGCCAGCCGGGCATGACTTCGATGTAAATGTTGATGTTGAAGTACTTCGGGGACGCCGCCAGGGTCATGGTTGAATTGGCCGCCGCGGCGAAGATGTGCTTGTTGCAGATCGTGCTACCCGACATGTTGTCGGGCCTGACCTCGAGGATGACACCCGGGTCGTTGAACATCGCCGCCGTGACGGTCTGCGCGTCCGGAAGGGAACAGCCGGTGGCCTGGCCGATCAGGCCGTCATCGTCTGGATGCTTGAGCGTGCGAAGGGTTCCCTGCACGCTAACCCCATTGGCCTGGATCTCGTAGATCCCCGGCAGCAGCACGCCGGTGGCACTGTTCTGGACCGCGAGGGCATTTGTGTACTGGCCTGGGCAAAGGATCGAGGTGCCGTTGACGACGGTCTTGCCATTGAAACTGACCGCGGGCGGGGCGGGCATCGGGTAGTTAGGAAAGTCCAGGTGGGTCGCCGCCAGCGGTTGGGAGCCGCCCGATTGCGGGCAGTTGAGAACGCCGGGCTGATTCAATTTTGTCCGGTCCCCGCCGCTCTCCCAGACCGCCCAGAGGTCGCCGGCGGTGGCGCCGGGACACGGACTGAAGGAGATCGTTCCATTCCCCGGGTCGATGCCCTCGTTCGAGAATATGCCACCCCGGTCCCCAGGGTTCGACCCCGTGGGTCCCTGGAGGACGACCGCTCCGGGCGCGCCATTGATCTGGAAGTTCGGCCAGTACTGGTACTCCGGTCGGTCCTGCAGCAGGACGATCGCGTAGGGCAGGTTGGCGTTCTGCGCGGTTGCCTGCACAGACAGGGTGATGGTCGAAGCAAACCCGTGCAGGAACTCCAGCGCCACCGCATGCGTATGCCATACGGTGACCTGGTAGTTGTAGGAGTTCGTGACAGAGAACTTGACCCAGTAGCCGGCGCCGAGCACTATCTCGCCGGCCTGGCCCGGTGGGGCGCCGATTGTGGCGCTGCCCGGGCAGGAGGTCTCGCAGACGGTACCGACGGCGCTGGTCCCGGGAAGGTTTCGCAGCAGCATGGTCATCGCCTGGTTGTGAATGTTGGTGTAGCTAACCGGCACCGCCATCAACAGCTCGGCGCCGGCCAGGGCGGCTGCGTCCGCGGCGTTCTGGTCCTGCCGCCGGTCGAGATAGATGCTGCCTCCATCGAGCGCCAGGGCGAGGATCGCGGTCAGCAGGAGAACGGCAACCGCCACCAGGACGACTGCCTGGCCGGACTGCCGGCGCACCCACCCGTTCACTCAGTACTCCGTGCTCATGGTGCTGCTGACCGTCATGACGAGCCCGCCCGGGAAAAACTGCGAGGCAAAGGGGGTTAGCGGGGTGAACTTGAACTTGGCCGTGACCTGGAGCTGGTAATGACCCGCCAGGCTGGGAACAACCGCTGCGCAGGACCCCACCGGGCCGGCCGGCGACTCACCGGCCGGCGCGTTCGTCTCCGAATTGTCCGGACCGGCCCCCACGTAGACGAGACCCGTGTTGGCAGACATCGAGGGCGACGCCGGCGCTGGGTCGTTGACGCACGAGCCCTGTGCCAGTTGCAGGCCGAAGGCGCTCTTCTCCACGGCAACCACCACCTGGGCGTTGGTCGGCCGGTTGGCACCGGAGGTTATCGCGCTGCGGGCGCCGTCTCGCACGGCGCCGGCGAGGGTGGCGTAGTCATAGGCTGCCCGGCCGAAATCGATGACCGCGAGCAGGATGAACACCAGGATGGGGGCGATCATCGCCATCTCGACCATCGACTGGGCGCGCTCTCCCCGATGCTTCACGGCTGTGCCTGCACCTGCATGGTCGTCTGCGCCTCTACATGGATGCTGGTCATCCCGACAAACTGCGCGAGCGGAGTCACGGGCGCGAAGTTGTAAAGGATGAGAACCTGGATGGTGTTCTGGGCGGCCGTCGACTTTGTCTCGTTATCGTCGAAACACATGAAGACATAGCCGGTGTTTCCCAGCGTCGGGTAGTAGGGCGCCCAGCTCGAGGGTGCCCCGGCGAGGCAGTGCTGAGGGGCGGATGTCGGCAACTGGAGCGTCACATCCGAGGGGACCTCCCGCTGGACCGCCTGCAGGACCGCCGCGTAGCTATCGAAGGAGTTGCTGTTGGACGCGGGATCGTAATACGTCCCCTGCCTGGCGCCCTCGCGAGCGGCGTTGGTCACCGCGATCGAGTAGTAGAAGACGCGACCGAGGTCGGCGCTGCCCATGACGAGCAGCATCAGCAGGGGGAAAAGCATGGCGGTTTCGACGAGCGCCTGGCCGGCTCGGCCATAGCGGGAAGGATGGCACCGCACGCGCTCTAGGATGCTGCCTGGGCCTGGTCGCGAAGCCCGGCCGTTGGGCCCATTTTGCGCCGCCATACGACGACAGAAACGTGACGGCGACCGTAATACGCCGGAGCCGAGGGCCGCTAAAGGCTAGATCAGCTCGCGCGGGGGTGCCAGGCGCTGTTCCGGACCGAGCACAGGCAGGTAAAGACTCACGATCAGGGCGCCCAGGCCGATCACGAAACCGGCCAGGACGATCGGCACCCCCGGGTCCTTGTTGAAGGTCAGGTCCGTGTATTGGGCCAGGCGGCTGAAAGTCAGGCGGTAGCCATCCGGGGTGGTCACGGTGTCGCCGACCCGCAGCGCGCCGCGCCAGCGCAGATCCATGCCGCTCGTGTCCAACGAGAAAACGTTCTGAGGTTGGGTCAGGTGCAGGTCGCCACGGTAGAGATTGACCAGCATCAGTGGGTTGCGCAGCTCCGGAGTCCCCGGAGAGATGGCGTTGCCGGAGAGCCGAGGGTCCGGCAGGAACCAGGCCGCCACTCCCAGCTCCTGGGACGTTGGGCCGGCCGAGGGCGCCTTGATCACGCCGTTTGCGAACTGGGGATCACCGACAAAGGTGACCGGGCCATCCGCGACGGTGCGCCCATCGGGAGTCTCGATCTTCAGGGCCGGCGCCCACCCGTAGCCGGTCTGGTATATCTTGACGCCGCCGTAGTCGAGATAGTGGTTGACCTGGATGTTTTTCGTCTCGACCAGCTGGCCGCCATCGTAGATGCGGACGCGCGAGGTGAAATCACGCGGCGTCCCGGTCGGCCAGTAAGTCGCCCTGAAGGTGTCCATCTGCACCGTGAAGCCCGCGTGTTTGCCGGCCAGGACACCCTCGCTCAGGTTGTCGAAGCTGGCCCTGGTCTCGACGAAGGTCTGCCCCTCGACGACCGCCGCGTTGCCAACGAAGCCCGCCGCTTTTCCGTAGAGGACACCAACCAACAGGATGAAGAAGCTGCCATGAAAGATGATGCTGGCGACCTCAGCCCACCAGGCGCGGTTGCGTTGGGCGGTCTCTCTCCCCCGCCGCAAGGCCGCCGGGATCCGGACTACCAGGCTGGCTCCGATCGACGTGTACAGCAACACCGCCGTGATCACAAAGAGCCAGGAGCTGAAGATGTCGAAGAGGCCGAGCCGAGCGAACCAGGGCGCCGTGGTCGGGTGGTTGAGGACGTAGCCCATCACCCCGCGCGGGTTCTGGGGTATCTGCGGCAAGAGCGTGCCGATGATGGCCAGCATTCCCAGGATGGCGAGCAGCGCGATCGCGGTCCGCATCCTGCGCAGCCCGCGCCAGGCGCGAGAGACCAACCTCAGCGGGACTGCCCGCCACGGCCTGCCCGGGGCCGCGGCTGAGACCGCTACCGCTTCAGAGGTGGACGCCGGCTGCCGTGCTTGCCCAATCAAAGATGACACCTGGAAATAACCCGAGGATGACTGTCGCCGCCGCCGAGATCGCCAGCACGGTCCCCATCGACGCCCCCACCGGCTCCCGTTCGGTCACCTCGCCCTCGGGCGTCATGAGCATGACCACGACCACCCGCAGGTAGTAATAGAAGGATACGACCGTCATCACGATGGCCACGATCAGCGGCGCCCAGAACTGACCGGAATTCGCCGTCTGGGCGGCCACCACCAGCGAGCGAAAGACAAAGAGCTTGGCAAAGAACCCCACCGTCGGCGGGATGCCGGCCAGGGAGAGCATGAAGATGGTCATGGTGGTCGCCAGGAACGGCCGCCGGTAGAAGAGTCCCCGCCAGTAGTTGATGTTGGCCGTCTCTTCGCCGCGGGCGCCAACCGAGGTTACGACCGCGAAGGCGCCGAAGTTCATCACGGCGTAGGCCGCAATGTAGAAGAGGGTCGAGGCCAGCCCGTCTGGCGTGCCGGGCAGAACGCCCAGCAGAATGAACCCGGCATGCGCGATTCCAGAGTAGGCCAGCATCCGCTTCAGGTTGTCCTGGACAATGGCGACCAGATTGCCTATGAAGAGCGAGAAGACCGCGATCAGTGCCAGCGGCACGTACCAGCGGTACTGCAGCGCGGGGAAGACCGCCACGAAAACCCGGCCCACGGCCGCGAACGCGGCGGCCTTGGTGGCCACCGACATGAAGGTGGTGACGATGGTCGGCGCGCCCTCGTAGACGTCCGGCGTCCACATGTGGAAGGGGGCGGCGGACGCCTTGAATGCCAGCCCCACCGAGAGGAACCCGATACCCAGGAGCAGGAGCGCGTTGCCACCGGCGGTCGGTGAGCCGGCGACCAGCGCCAGCCCGCGCAGTGTGGTGGCGCCCGTCGCGCCATAGATCAGAGCCATGCCGTAGAGCAGAAACCCGGTGGCAAACCCCCCCAGCAGCAGGTATTTAAGGGCGGATTCCTGGGAACGCAGCTGAGTGCGGGCGAAGCCGGAGAGCACGTACAGCGCCAGCGATAGGAGCTCGATTCCGAGAAAGATCGTCATCAGGCTGGTGGCCGCCGCCAGCAGCATCATGCCTGCCGTGGCTGCCAGGATCAGGACGTAGTACTCGCCATAGTCGAGCTGACGCGCACGCAGGAAGCGGGGCGAGATGAGGACGGTCAGGATGCTGGTCAGCGCCAGGATCACGTTGAAGAAAGCGGCGAAGCTGTCCCCCACGACGGTATCTCCGAAGGCAAACTTGTTATGACCCCACAGAGGGATGCTGGCAACCAGGGCTCCAAGTAGCCCCAGAATTGCGACCAGGGCCAGGATTCGCCTGCGGTCCGCCGGGATAAAGAGGTCCAGGATGAGCACCAGGATGGCCGTCCCGGTGACCACCAGCTCGGGAAGGATGGTCGTGTAATCGATGCCGATGGCGTTGACGTTGACGATCATCGGACGATCACGGGAAGCGCCTTTACCGTGGCCTCGACAGCCGCGGGAAAGAACCCGGGGCTGACCCCGACCACGACCATCAGCGCCAGCAGCGGGCTGAGCAAGCCGATATCGAGAGCACGGATCTCGCCGAACTGGGCCGGCTGAACTGGCGTTTCCTGGAACGCCCCCTGGTACATGCGGAGCACATACCAGGCGGCCAGCACGATGCCGACGCCGGCCGCCACCGCCAGCGGGAGGAACCGGCTCCAGGCGCCGAGGACGATCAGGAACTCGCCGACGAACCCGTTCAGACCGGGGAGCCCCAGGGCCGCCAGTGACGCCACGAGAAATAGGGCCGCGAACGCAGGCGCGCTACGGGCCAGCCCTCGCAGCTGGGTCCGGTCGCGGGTTCCGGTTCGTCGTTCGATCATGCCGACGATCAAGAAGAGCGCCGAGATGATGACCCCGTGGTTGATCATCTGGATCAGCGCACCCTCGATGCCGAGAACGTTTTGGCTGAAGATCCCGAGCCCGATGAAACCAAGATGGCTCATGGAGGCGTAGGCGACCAGCCGCTTGAGATCGGTCTGGCTGAGCGCCATGAAAGCGCCATACAGGATTCCGATGGTGGCCAGTACCGCCATCAGTGGCGCCCACTGCCGGGTTCCGTCGGGAAACAGGCCAAGGTTGAAACGGATGAATCCGTACGCGCCCAGCTTCGAGACCAGCCCGGCAAAAACGATGACCACCGGGACCGGCGCCGACGTGTAAGCCGGCGGCAGCCAGGTGTGGAGCGGGAAGATGGGCATCTTGATGGCGAAAGCCAGCGCAAATCCCAGAAAGAGCAGGCTCTGCGCCGCTGCCCCGGCGGGATGCTGGGCCAGCGTCACCCAGTCAAAGCTCAGCCGGTTGGTCTGCTGGAATTCGAGCGCAGCCACAGCCAGGATCGCGATCAGCATGGCGAAGCTGCCGAGAACGGTGTAGATCACGAACTTGAAGGCGGCATACACCCGGCGTCCCTCGCCCCAGACTCCAATCAGGAAGTAGAGCGGAACGAGCATCGCCTCCCAGAACACGTAAAAGAGGATCAGGTCGAGCGAGAGGAGGACTCCGGCAGTGGCTGTCTCGAGGATGAGTAGGAGCAGCATGAACTGCTTGAAGCGGGGGGCGGTTGGGTCGGCGGCCAGCACCGCCAACAAATAGAGGAGCGCATTCAGACCGAGAAGGAAAATGCTGAGCCCGTCCACCCCCAGGTGATAGGAGATCCCGACGGCGGGGATCCACTGGCGGCTTTCTTCGAACTGGAAGTGCAGGCCGCCGATGCCGTGTTGGAATCCCCCGACCACGAGCGCGACCAGCGCCAGCGTGAACAGGCTCGAGAGGATCCCAAGCTGCTTGATCACGCTGCGTGCGACTGAGGGCACGAGGGCGACCAGCAAAGCACCCGCCAGGGGCAGAACCAGTATCAGGGTGAGCCAGGGCACATCAGGGCTCAGGCTGTACCAGCTCATGCCGGCCTGACAAAGAAGAACAGATAGCCGGCGATGAAGCCTGCGCCGACCAGGGTAACGAGCGCGTAGTTTCGGACCCTTCCAGTCTGCAGGCTGCGAAACTCGGCGGCCTCCACCCGGAACAGTTCGGCAGTTCCGTCCACCAGGCCGTCGATCACCCGCGGCTCGATAAAGTCGCGGAGCAATCGGCCGATGGCGAAGCCGGGCCTGACGAACACCAGGTCGTAGAGCTCATCGACGTAGTACTTGTGCTCGACCATCGCGTGGACAGGCCCCAGTCGTCGCCTGACCACGGCTGCCATCTCGGGCCGTCGGGCGTAGAGCTGGTAGGCAACGGCAAAGCCGATCACGGCCACCAGGATGCTGAGCCCTGCGACCCCGAAAAAGGGTGCGGATCCGATGGCGGGCGACTCGCCGAACACCGGTTTCAGAAAGCTTCCGACGGGGATGGCGCCGCCGAACACAGCCCCGGCGGCAAGGATCATGATGGGCACGGTTTGCACTGAGGGTGCCTCGTGCAGGTGCCGCTCGTCATGTCCCAGCCACTCCCAGCCAAAGGCTGTGAGAAAGAGGCGGAACATGTAGAAGGCGGTCAGGCCGGCGGTGACCAGCGCCAGCACACCGAGCAGGACGAACCCACCGGTCGAGGTCAACGCGGCCCGGATGATCTCATCCTTGCTCACGAACCCCGCCATCAGGGGAAAGCCGCTGATCGACAGCGTGCCTATCAGAAAGGTCCAGAACGTGATCGGTAGACCACTCCGCACGTTACCCATATGGCGGATGTCCTGGTCTTCGTGGAAGGCGTGGATGACGTTACCGGCGGCCATGAAGAGCAGCGCCTTGAAAAAGGCATGAGTCATGAAGTGGAACATCCCGGCGGTGTATGCTCCGATGCCCACGGCCAGGAACATGTAGCCGATCTGGCTCATGGTCGAGTAGGCGAGGATCCGCTTGATGTCGACCTGCGCGGTGCCAATGGTTGCCGCAAAGAGCGCGGTAACCGCACCGATGATCGCAACGGTGGCCGCGGCGGCCGGCGCCCAATCGTAGAGTGCATGCATCCTGGCCACCAGGTAGACGCCGGCGGTGACCATGGTGGCGGCGTGAATCAGGGCGGAGACGGGAGTCGGGCCCTCCATCGCGTCCGGCAACCAGGTATGGAGTGGCAGCTGGGCAGACTTGGCCACCGCCCCCACCAGCAGCAGGAGACAGATGGCCGTGATCACGGTGCCTCCCTTGGGCAGCTGGTGGATGCGGTCGGGTTGTAATACCGTGCCGTAATCGAGCGCCTTTAGGTTCAAGAAAATGACGAAGGCAGCGAACATCATGCCCACGTCGCCGATCACGTTCATCACGAACGCTTTGCGCGCCGCCAGGACAGCCGAGGTGCGCTCGTACCAGAAGCCGATCAGCAGGTAGGAGGAGAGGCCGACCCCGGCCCAGCCCACGATCAGCCAGACGAAGTTGCCGCTCAGGACCAGAAGGAGCATGGAGAAGACGAACAGATTCATGTAGGCAAAGAAGCGAGAGAAACCGCCCCGGTCCTCGCCCGCCATGTACCCGATCGAGTACACGTGGATCATGAAGCCGACTCCGGTGATGACCAGCGCCATCAGGGTGGAGAGCGGGTCGATGTAGAGGTTGAAGGGGATCTCAAACCCGGCGCTGTTCCACCAGGTGAAGTAGGTGTGGTCCAGCTGCTGGCCGCCGGCGACCTGGACCAGGACGGCGAGTGCGCTGCCAAAAGCGAGGCCCACGCTGCCGGCTCCGACCCAGCCCACCAGCTGGCGCGCCAGAGCCCGACCGAACAGGGCGTTGATCAGGAAGCCGGCGAGCGGGAGGAGAAGGACGAGGAGCGCGAGGACGCTCAACTCTTCATCAGATCGAGCTCGTCAACGTCCATGTTTCGTCCGGCTCGGTACACCTGCACGATGATGGCGATGCCCACCACCACCTCGGCCGCGGCGACGGTGATGACCAGGAAGGCGAACACCTGGCCGTCCAGGGAGTTCAGGTAGCGGCCCATGGCGGCAAATGCCAGGTTGACCGCGTTCAGCATCAGCTCGATACACATGAAGATCACGAGCGGGTTTCGGCGGATCAGGACGCCAACCGCCCCGACCGTGAAAATGACACCACTCAGCCAGAGGAAGTAATAGGCGGGGACGCCGCTCATCGGATCTTTCTCGCGGCAAGGTAGACGGCGCCGACAGCGGCAACCAGTAGCAGCACAGAGGTGACTTCGACCGGAAGCAGGAATCGGCTATAGAGCACGGCGCCCAGGATCTGTACGTTGCCAAACGCATCGATAACCTCGGGGGTGAACGGGCCTGGGATTCCGGTCAGGTCGCGGTTATAGACGAGCGCCAGGATCAGGCCGGCGAAGACGACGCCGAAGATCAGCCCGTACGCCCACTCCATGCTCGGGCGGCTCAGCGTGATGTCCATTTGAGGGTTGAGCAGAGCGATGATGAAGACGAATAGCACCATGACGGCGCCTGCGTAGACGATGATCTGCGCCGCGAACAGGAATTGAGCGTTGAGCAGGAGAAATAAAACCGCCAGTCCCAGCATGTTCGCCACCAGGGATAGGGCGTTGTAGATTGGCCGGCGGGACGCCATCACTCCGATCGCCGTGACCAGCTCCCAGGCCGCCAGGATTGCGAATGCGACTACCACTTGCGGGGCTCCGCCTGGGCCGAAGGGGCGGCGCTCGGCCGGGCGGTATCGCCCAGGCTGGCCTGAAGTGGCTCGAGCAGGTCTTCCTTTACCGCGATGAATTTGTCCGGGTGATCATCGGCCAGGTCGTACCGAGGCCCCATCGTGATGGCGTCGTAGGGACACGCCTCCTCGCACATCCCGCAGTAGATACAGCGCAGCAGGTTGATCTCATAGCGCTTGGCGTAGCGTTCACCGGGAGAGACCCGGCGTTCGGGCGTATTCTCCGCCGCCTCGACCACGATGCAACCGACCGGGCAGGCTATGGCGCAGAGCTCACAACCGACGCACTTTTCCAGGCCGTCCGCGTACCGATGCAGGATATGGCGGCCGCGGTGGCGGGGCGGCACGACCTTCTGCCGCTCTGGGTACTCAATGGTGACGCGCGGCCTGGCATTGTGCTTGAAGGTTGTCGCCAGGGCCCGGACGATGTAGAGCGGCCCTTCCAAGACCTCGCGTATGCTCAATTCCTCTCCCCTACCGCTGGGCCGCCACGACCACGACCCCGGTCGCCATCATCATCAGCAGAGAAAGGGGGAGCAGCGATTTCCAGCCGAGCTGCATCAGCCGGTCGTAGCGCATTCGCGGCAGGCTGGCCCTGAGCCAGACGTACACGTAGAGCAGGACGACCACCTTGATCAGGAACCACCAGGGCCCGGGCAGGACGCCGAACGGTCCCCACCAGCCTCCCAGGAAGACCACGGTGGCAATCGAGCTGACGGTGATCATGTTGATGTACTCGGCCATGAAGAAAAGGGCGAACCGCATCCCTGAGTACTCAGTGTGGTAGCCGGCCACCAGCTCGGTCTCGGCCTCGGGCAGGTCAAAAGGAGCGCGGTTGGTCTCGGCGATGCCGGCGATCATATAGAGGATGAAGGCTGGGAGGAGCGGAATCACGAACCACCATTTGTTTTGCGCGTTCACGATGTCGACCAGCCGGAAGGATCCGGCCAGGATGAAGACGGGTACCAGCGAGAGGCCCAGCGCCATCTCGTAGCTGATCATCTGGGCGGACGACCGGAGCGCCCCCAGCAACGAGTACTTGCTGTTGGATGACCAACCTGCCAGGAAGATGCCGTAGACCCCGATCGAGGTGACCGCGAAGTACCAGAGGATCCCGATGTTGGCGTTCATCACATACCAGCCAATGTTGTGGCCCAGGATCGTGATGTAGCCGGGTCCGCTGACGGGGATGATGGCGAAGGTCGCCAGGGCTGCCATCACGGAAAGCATCGGCGCTGCCAGGTAGAGCAGATGGTCGCGTCCGGCCGGCTCGGCGCTTGACTTGAAGAACAGCTTCAGCCCGTCCGCCAGCGGCTGGAGAAGCCCGAAGGGTCCCACCCGGTTCGGACCCGGACGCTGCTGCATCCGGGCCTGGACCTTTCGCTCGAACAGCGTCATATAGGCGAACCCTGTAAGAAGCCCGAGGATGATGATGGCCGCTTTGATCAGCGTGACCACCACGACCTCCAGGTTCACGTGCGTTCGCTCCAGAGCACCCGCTCGCCCCGGTCGACGGCAGCGTACTGCGGGATCAGGTCCAGCAGGTCGGCGGTGATGTCGCTGGACTCGTGGTAATCCCACGGCGCGCCCAGTTTCCGCGCGATGGCTTGCAATACCATCCAGTCGTCGGGAACCGCATCGGCGTCGATGGCGCGTCCGATCCGCTGCACCCGACCCTCCATATTCGTAACGGTTCCTGCCTTCTCGGTAAAGGCGCGGCCGGGGATGATCACGTGGGCCAGGTCGTCGAGCGGCGAAGCGCGAAACCGATGCACGACCAGGGTCTTGAGACCGGAGAGCCAGCGCCGCTCGTCTTGTGTGGCTTCGAAGGCATGCAGCGGACTGGCTTCGAAGATATAGGCCGCGCTTATCCCTCCCTTCCCCCACTCGGCCCGCCCCTTCCCTGACTGTCCGTTGAGGCCTTCATAACCTGGTCTGAAGTTCGGCAGTATCCCGAGGTCG